>Ga0310811_10004426_pt1 | contig 17646 bp, 14 predicted proteins | sample YCmetagenome_FD_207642 | JGI IMG/M metagenome (GOLD analysis project Ga0310811, IMG submission 207642) | Soil microbial communities from experimental microcosm in Duke University, North Carolina, United States - YC | ecosystem: Engineered > Artificial ecosystem > Soil microcosm > Unclassified ...
CCCAATCCCATTGCTGGCCTGCAGCACAGCGGTGATGCGCGGCGCCCGCCTTTACCACGACCGGATGATCGAACGGCAACGAAGAAGACAGCCAGCCGACCCGCATCAATCCGAGTATCGACAAGGCACCACCAGAGTGATCGGTATCGCTATGCGAGACCACCACGCCGTCCAGCGCATGAACGCCTCGCGCTCTGAGATACGGCAGGATCACGCGATTGCCGCCATCCGCTTCCGGCGAATAAGCGGGGCCGGTGTCGTACAGCAGTCGATGATGTTCCGTTTCCACCAGGACGGCCATGCCCTGCCCAACATCGAAAGCGGTAACCCACATCTCGCCTTTCTGCGGATGGGAAGGCGCATGCAAAACGAGCGGCAGCCAGGCAAACAGACCAAGCCAGCGTGCCGGCCAGCCACGCGGTGCCAGCATCCATAGCGTGCCGATTGCCGCCAGCCCGAACATCCACCAGGTGGGCATTGGCGCGCTCCATACTGCGAAGGGGAAAGCGCACAGCCATTCGAGAAATTGCGCCAGCCATGCAACCAGCCAATGCGCGCTCTGCAAGAGCCACACAGAAAGGGGCGCGGGCAACGCGCTGCCTAGCAGCGCGGCGGGAGTGACGACGAAACCGACCAAGGGAATTGCGACGGCGTTGGCGATCGGACTGACCAGGGAAGTCTGGCCGAACAACAGCATTGTCAGCGGCACCAGGCCAACCGTAATCGCATACTGGGCCTTCGTTGCTGTCTTCAGCCTTTCACGCCAGCGGATGCTGCGTGATGCCGGGGCATCTGTCGCCACCAACGCGCGTCCCACGTTCACGTACAACAACAGCGAGACGGCAGCAAAAGACAACCAGAATCCCGGTTCCATTACCGACCACGGATCGAGCAATGTCACGGCGAACAGTGCGAGACAGAGCACGTGCGATATATTGGTCAAGCGGCCGCACCATAACGCCAGTGCAACCACGCTCAACATGTAGAGCGTGCGTTGTGCGGGCACACCGGCTCCCGCCAGCAATACATAGCCCAGTGCAGCGGCCACGCCCGCAAGGGCTGCCGCCTTTTGCGCCGGCAGCAGCAGCGGGAGCCGCGCACGCGTGAAGAAGGATTTGCGCCACAACAAGTGCACAAGTCCGGCGCACAGTGCGGCAATCATCGTGATGTGCAAACCGGAGATCGCGATTAGATGTGAAGTCGAAGTGCTGTTGAACACCGTCCACTGCGTTTGCGTGATGGCGCGCTGATCGCCAATGACGAGCGCGACGATCACGCCGGTATACGGTTGTTCCGACAAAGCTGCTTCAATACGTGCGCGCAACCCGCCGCGCAGCCGCTCGATTGCGTTGTGCAAGCTGAATACAAAGGAATCCAGCAAGCGGTTCTGTGCTCCGCCCTCCCGTACGTATCCGGTGGCGCGTACGCCTTGCTGCAACAGCCACGCCTCGTAGTCGAAACCGTAGGGATTGGCATTGCCGTGCGGACGCCGCAAGCGTAGCGTCAGTTGCCAGCGCTCGCCCGCGTGCACGGGACCGACCGTTGCCGTTTCGCCGTCACCCAAGCCTGCATACCAGGCCACAGCCACGCGAGACGGAACAAGCATCTCTTCGCCGCCCGTCGGCAGCACACGCTCGACACGAAAATTGAAACGCACGCCACGTTCGAAGGGATCGGGAAGACTATCAATCGTACCGATCACGGTGACATCGCGCCCTTCCGAAGCAGCTGGCAATTCTTCGAACAGCATATGCGTGGCGAACAAGGCCGCCCATACAAAGCCAGCCGCTGCGCCCGCTGCAGCCAGCACCGGGATTCGCAGCCAGCGAGGTGCCATACCGCGTAATGCGAGACAAGCGAATGCGAGCAAGGCCGCGATTGCCAGCAGCGCGCGATACGACGGCAAGGCGGCCTGCGTCTGCAGCCATGCAATGCCGACGACGAAGCCGATGACGGCTACGCGCATTGCTCAGCGGAAGTCAGGCGCAGCAGCGATAAGACGAACGACGATGTTCCCCATTTTTTCTCCCTGTTCTTGTTATTTGTTTATGGAGTGCGCTGCTCTTTCATCAAAGCGTGCAAGCGCGGCATTGCCGCGAGCGCATTCGCAGACGTCGCTCGCGCGATCGACACCGATTCGGCGCTGCGCAATTCGGCCAGTACCTCACCGATGCGCGGCAATTCCGCGGGACTGTTGCGTTCTGGATGCAGCCAGGCGGGCGAAATATCGGGTGCGTCTGTCTCCAGCACCAGCGCATCGATCGGCAGTTCGCTTGCCAGACGTCGTATCTGCAGCGCACGCGTAAACGTCATTGCGCCCCCGAATCCCAGCTTGAAGTCCATCTTGATGAAAGTCTCCGCCTGCTGAAAGCTGCCGTTGAACGCGTGCGCAATGCCGCCGCGTACCGTAATACGCCGAAGGTATTTGAGAATCTGGTCCTGCGAGCGGCGCACGTGCAGCAGCACCGGCAAATCGAAATCGCGTGCGATCTTCAGCTGCTCCGAATAGAAGAAGGCCTGCTTGTCACGCATCTCGGAGGTCGTCAGCATCGGCACGAAGAAATCGAGCCCGATTTCGCCGATTGCGACGAAGCGCGGATCGTCCATCGCAGCCGCGACCGAATCCCGCATTGCCTGCAGATCGCTTTCCTGCGCCTGAGGCACGAAAATCGGGTGAATGCCGAGTGCGTAGCTGCAATTGCCGTTGCAATGAGCGAGTTCGGCGACCTTTCCAAAATTATCGCGTTCGACCGCAGGAATCACGATCATGTCAACGTGCAGATCGGCTGCAGCACGCGCCACCGCATCGGAAGCATCCGCAAATTCAGCAGCGTCCAGATGGCAGTGGGTGTCTATCCACATGGCGGCGATTACGCCTTGTACGGTTGCAGCCCGTCGTTGGACAAATGCAGGATACGGTCGCAGTGCGTCGCCAGCTCGACATCGTGCGTGACGATGACGAACGCCGTGCCCAGCGTGCGCGACAGTTCCAGCATCAGGTCGAATGTCTTTTGCGCGGTATGGCGATCCAGATTGCCGGTAGGCTCGTCGGCCAGCACACAGGCTGGCTGTGTGACCAGTGCGCGCGCCAGTGCGGTGCGTTGCCGTTCACCGCCCGACAACTCGCCCGGACGATGGCTGACGCGGTGCTCAAGCCCGACGCGCGCCAGCATCGCTTTCGCCTGCTCCTGCGCCTGTCCGCGCGGAATCCGGCGAATCATCAAGGGCATCGCAACGTTGTCGATCGCTGAAAATTCCGGCAGCAGATGGTGAAACTGATAGACGAAACCCAGCGAGCGGTTGCGCAATTCGCCGCGTGTCTTGTCATCCAGCGTCGCGAAATCGCGTCCCAGCAAGGTAACCGAACCATCGGTCGGCGTATCGAGGCCGCCCAGCAAGTGCAGCAGCGTGGACTTGCCGGAACCCGAAGCGCCGACGATGGCGACGCGCTCGCCCTTGACCACATCCAGATGGATGCCCTTCAGCACGTCGACCGCATATTTCCCTTGCATGAAGGTTTTTGCGAGGTCGCGACAGGCCAGTACTTGTTCATTCATAGCGCAGCGCCTCCGCAGGTTTGACACGCGCCGCCGACCAGCTAGGGTACAGCGTCGCCAGGAAGGACAGCACGATCGACACGCCGCCGATCGTATAGACATCCGGCCAGCGCAGATCGGACGGCAACTCGCTGATCACGTAGATGTCCTTCGGCAGGAAGCGCACATGGAAAATGCTTTCGATGAAAGGCACGATCACGTCGATGTTCAGCGCGATCAGCACGCCGCAGCCAACGCCGATCGCGGTGCCGATCAGCCCCACCAGCGCGCCCTGGATCATGAAGATTTTCATGATGGAGCGCGGGGAAGCGCCGAGCGTACGCAGGATCGCGATATCGGCCTGCTTATCGGTCACCGTCATCACGAGCGTCGAGACCAGGTTGAAGGCGGCAACCGCGACGATCAGCGTCAGGATGATGAACATCATGTGCTTTTCGGTCTGTACTGCGGCGAACCAGTTGCGGTTCTGCTGCGACCAGTCGCGGATCAGTACGTCGCCAGTCAGGATGCGCGACAGATCGAGCGCCACTTCCGGCGCGCGCTGCATGTCATCGATGCGCAGGCGCAGACCGGACGGCGCATCGAGCTTGAACATCTTCATCGCATCGTCGATGTGGATGAAGGCGAGCGAAGAATCGTATTCGAAGTGCCCGGCCTCAAAGATGCCGACCACCGTGAACTGTTTCAGCCGCGGAATCACGCCCGCCGGCGTCACCTGTCCCTGCGGCGCAATCATCGTCACCTTGTCGCCGAGCTGCGCGCCCATGCTGCGCGCCAGTTCGGAACCGAGCACGATATTGAATTCTCCCGGCTTCAGCGCATCCAGGCTGCCCTGCTTGATCTGTTTCGCCACATCCGAGACCTTCGGTTCCTGATCGGGCAGGATGCCGCGCACCATGATGCCGCGCACCGTATCGCCGCGCGTCATCATCACCTGGCCGTCGACATAGGGCGCCGCACCGCGCACTTCCTTGTCGAGAAAGGCTTCACGCGCAGTCTCCTGCCAGTTCGGCAACGAACCCTGCGGTTCGAACACTTCGATATGCGCCAGCACCGACAGCATGCGGTCACGCACCTCTTTCTGGAAACCGTTCATCACCGACAGCACGACGATCAGCGCCATCACGCCCAGCGCAATGCCCGATACGGAAATCAGCGAAATGAAGGAAATGAAACTGTTGCGGCTGCTTCGCCTGCCGGCGCGCGTGTAGCGAATGCCGACCAGCCACTCGAATGATAGGTTTTTGACGATGCTCAAAGAATGCTCCTGGATGCAGCCCTGCAGTTTGCCATATCTTGAGGCAGGCCAGTAAAGCGCCACGCGGCGCTGACCGGTTTTCGACTTTTCTCCTCCGCAAACGGCAACATGCGTCACGTGGCATCTGAACGCCCGCATCCGCTCAGCGGACAGCCATCATGCCGCCCCTTGCTACAATCGCGGAATGACGCAACTTGATCTCTTTCTCCCGTTCGGCCTGCCGCCGCCGGAAATGGCGCGCGACCTGCTGCGCGAGCTGAAAATGCCCGCACTCGCCATGCTGCTCGCACGCGCGACGCGCATCGAGCATCAAACGGTCGATGGTTTCTCCCGCGCACTGCCGCATGAAATCCGGCTGGCGCACTTGCTCGGGCTGCCGGATCGCAGCACGGAATCCAGCCCTGCCATCGCCACGGCGATGATGCGGCGTTTTGACCTGTCGGATGCAGAAGGCACCTGGTTCATGTTGCAGCCTGTCCATCTGCACATTGCGCACGACCACCTGGTACTGACCGATCCGCGCCAGCTTGCCTTGTCGGAAGAAGAAGCGCGCGCATTGTTTTCCGCCGTGCAGCCGCTGTTCGACGAATACGGCCATACGCTGCTGTTCGGCGATGCGTCTACCTGGTTTCTGCGTGCCGATGCCTGGGGCGATTTGCAGACCTCCACTCCGGATGCGGCCAGCGGCCACAACGTCGATATCTGGATGCCGAAAGGGAAGCACGAGCGCGACTGGCGCCGACTGCAGAACGAGGTGCAGATGCACTGGCATACGCATGCCGTCAACGAAGCGCGCGAAATGAGCGGTCGCAAGGTCGTGAATTCGATCTGGCTATGGGGTGGCGCACCGGCGTCAGCAAGCGCAGGTAGCGATAACGGCAACACCAAGCTTACCGGCTTCACTCTGCCCGGCAGCATTGATCCTTATGCGATGTCCCTGGAACATGCCGTCCCGGTTACGTCGGTAGACGAGGTCGTACGAGCAGCATCACGGCATGGCGTATTAATCCTCGACGAACTGACCGGTCTCGCGCTCGGCAACGTGTGGGCGGAATGGCTGACCGTCATGAAGCAGTACGAAACCGTCTGGTTTGCTCCGCTATTGACTGCGTTACGGAATGGCGATCTCGACCGCCTGACAATTACGGTGAGCCACGATCACGCTTTGGCGACTTACGCCGCCGGCAAGTCGTCTCTACGCAAGTTCTGGCGCAAACCCTCACTCGTTCCTCTCGCCGCATGACACGTATCGCCACGCGCAGTTACAGCATCCGCGATGCGGAATATCTGCGTCAGCGTGGCGTGCATCCGGTCATGGCGCGCCTGTATGCGGCACGCGGCCTTACCGATCCGCAGGATTTGAACAGCGAATTGAGCGCGCTGCTACCGCCGCCGGGTCTGCTGCATATCGATGCAGCCGCGCGCTTCCTGGCCGGCGCCATCGCGGAGCGAAAGAAACTCGTCATCATCGCAGACTACGATTGCGACGGCGCCACCGCCTGCGCAGTCGCCTTGCGCGGTCTACGCATGATGGGCGCGATCGTCGACTACATCGTGCCGAACCGTTTTGAATACGGTTACGGCCTCACGCCGGAGATCGTTGCGCTGGCCGCTGAACAGAAATCGCCGGATGTCATCATCACGGTCGACAACGGCATCGCCAGCATCGCGGGTGTCGAGGAAGCCAACCGACGCGGCATCGAGGTCGTGATTACGGATCACCATTTACCGGGCGACACGCTGCCGCCGGCGCGCGTGATCGTCAATCCGAACCAGCCCGACTGCGGCTTTCCGAGCAAGAATCTGGCGGGCGTCGGCGTCATGTTTTATGTACTGCTCGCCCTGCGGGCTGAAATGCGCGAGCGGGGTAACTTCGACGCGCAAAATCAGCCACGGCTCGATGCGCTGCTGGACTTGGTCGCACTCGGCACGGTTGCCGACGTCGTCAAACTGGACGGCAACAACCGTATCCTGGTCGCACAAGGATTGAAGCGCATGCGCGCCGGTCGCATGCATGCCGGTGTTGCTGCGCTGTTCCGCGCAGCGGGACGCGAAGCGCGCCGCGCCTCGCCCTTCGATCTTGGCTTTGCGCTCGGGCCACGGCTGAACGCAGCGGGCCGCCTGTCCGATATGTCGCTCGGCATCGAATGCCTGACGACCGACGACGAAGGCCGCGCCTGGGCGATTGCGCAGCAGCTCGATGAAATCAATCGCGAGCGTCGCACGATCGAAGCCGGCATGCAGGAAACCGCGCTGCTGCTGCTCGACAGCTACGACCCGCAGGACAAAACCACGATCAGCATCTTCGATGCGGGTTGGCATCAAGGCGTGATCGGTATCGTCGCATCGCGGCTGAAGGACAAGTTCTACCGCCCGACGATCACTTTCGCTGATGCAGGCGACGGTTGGATCAAAGGCTCCGGACGCTCGATTACCGGTTTCCATCTGCGCGATGCGTTGGATCTGGTCTCCAAGCATGCCCCCAGCCTGATCGACAAGTTCGGCGGCCATGCCATGGCGGCCGGCTTGACGATACGTGCCAGCGCCTTCGGTGCGTTCACGCAAGCCTTTGAGGCCGTCGGCAAATCGCTGTTAAGCCGGCACCAGTTGCAGCGCGTGATCGAAACCGACGGACCGCTGGAAGCGGAATACTTCAGCACCCAATTTATCGAAATGCTGGAGGGACAGGTCTGGGGCCAGGGTTTTGCGCCGCCGCTGTTCTGCGACGAATTCCGTGTGCTCAATCAGCGCATTCTGAAAGAGCGCCATCTGAAACTCACACTGGAAAAAGACGGCCGCCAGTTCGATGCCATCTGGTTCAGTCACACCGAATCGCTGCCGGCGCGCGCCCGCGTCGCGTACCGGCTGGATGCCAACGAATTCAATGGCATGACTCGCGTGCAGCTGCTGGTCGAACATGCGGAACCGCTATAGGAACCGCATCGGCGATTAGCTGCACAAGCCTTCCAGCGTGCGCCTCGTGTAGTCCTCGACGTAGTCGATCAGATCGTCCACCGCCTTGCGCGCACTTGGTTCATCGGCCGCTGCGATCGCTTCCGCCATGCGGGCGTGCAATTCACAGACCTTGTTCAGATCGCCATAGCGCCGAAAGTAAAGAAACCAGAAACGCCGTGTCTGCGCCTGGATGGCCGACATTGCCATCAACGCGTATTTGTTGTGCCCGGTTTCGGCGACGAGCGCATTGAATTCACGGTCGGCAGGAATGAAAAGCTCCGCATCGTTCGCCTCACCCGCTCCGCGGAAGCGATCGGCAAGGGAACGGAAGCGCTCCCGTTCTGCCAGCGTTACCAGCCGGGCGGCGCGTCCCGCGAGCATCTTTTCCAGTTCGCGTCGCACCTCGATCAAGCGCATCTGATCGGTGATGTCGATAGGCGAGATGATGATGCCAGCGCGCGGCACGATCGATACCGTGCCTTCGGCAGCGAGACGCTGCAGCGCCTCCCGTATCGGCGTGCGCCCTAAGCCCACCAATTCGCCCAGCGTCTTCTCGGATACCTTCGCTCCCGGTTCCAGCACGCCCTTGACGATCATCTCCTCGATCAACTGGTAAGCCTGCAAGGATTGCTTCTGCTTCGCGGCGACTGTTTGCGGGTCTTTTCTTGAATTCAAATGCACACCTGACGGAAAAGGATTGGACCGTATTTTAGTCACGCAATGTGCGTGCCTTGTGAAATCGATGAAGACAAGCGTATGGCCGCGCTCCGATCACAATGTGGCCGTTCAATACCCCTTTACAGTGCAAGGCCGCACCATAAAGAGTGCATTCGCGGTTGTGAGCCTGTCCAGACGTGATAAAAAACAACAGTTTCCGTTAAATATCAGCAACTTACGTATCTGATATATCACAGGCATATCAATTGCTACAGTATGGGAGTCACCTCACCAGGAGAGCCCCATGAATACCCTTTTAGCCCAGCAGGACGCCAAAGCGGTCGGCGTGATCGGCAACCGATGGACGCAATTGGTACTTGGTTTGATCTGCATGATGGCCATCTCAAGCCCGCAGTATGTCTGGACGCTGTTTACCAAACCCTTGATGGCCAAGCTCGGCGTATCGCTTGCAGAACTTCAGGTCACCTTCTCGCTGCTGATCGTCCTGCAGACCTTTCTTTCGCCCCTGCAGGGCTACCTGATCGACAAGTTCGGCCCCCGCTTGCTGCTGGCAACCGGCGCCGTGCTGACCGGGCTTAGCTGGATTCTCGCTTCGTCGGCCGATACGCTGATGTCGGTCTACCTGACCTACGGTCTGCTGGGTGGCGTCGGCACCGGCATCATCTACGTCGGTATCGTCGGTCTGATGGTGGCGTGGTTCCCCGACAAGCGCGGCATGGCAGCCGGCGTTGTCGCCGCCGGCTATGGCATGGGCGCGGTGCTGACCACCTTCCCGGTGACGACGAGCATCGCGACTCTCGGATATCAGCCGACGCTACTGCACTTCGGCGCAATCTTTGGCGCAATCGCGTTCATTGCCGCACTCGGCATGAAGCGTCCCCCGAAGGACTGGATGGCCGACCACATCGCATTGAACAAGAAAACCATCGGCGTCTCCTCTTCCGTCATGTTGAAGACACCGGTCTTCTGGCTGATGTTCCTGATGATGACCATGATGTCGACTTCCGGCCTGATGGTGATCTCGCAGATGGCGACCTTTTCCAAGGACTTCGGCATTACCGAGGCTACAGTGTTCGGTCTGGCTGCGTTACCGCTGGCACTGACTGTAGACCGCTTCACCAACGGACTGACGCGTCCCTTCTTCGGCTGGATCTCGGATCGTATCGGCCGCGAACAAACCATGTTGATCGCGTTCGGCCTGGAAGGCATTGCGATGACTTTATGGCTGCTTACGCGCGAACATACGCTGCTGTTTGTGCTGTTTTCCGGTCTGGTGTTTTTCGGCTGGGGCGAAATCTTTTCGCTGTTCCCGTCCACACTGACCGACACTTTCGGCGAACAGCATGCGACGACGAATTACGGCTTCCTGTACATGGCGCAGGGTGTCGGCTCCATCTTCGGCGGCCCGCTCGCCGCGTATCTGCACGGCGTGACGGGAAGCTGGATTCCGGTTTTTGCGACCGTCATTGCACTCGATCTGCTGACCGCGCTGCTCGCCATCGCCGTGCTCCGGCCGCTGCGTCAACGGTATTTGCGCTCCGCCGCTGCAAACTGAAATATGCGGCGCTCCGCAGATACTTTATCGACGGAGCGCTTCCCCTTATTCATTCCCGGAAGATTCCTTGATTCATACGATACGTTCGACGCAAGGCATGGCGGTCGCGCCGCACGCCCTCGCGTCGCAAAGCGCTATTGCCGTCTTGCGCGACGGCGGCAATGCCATCGAAGCGATGGTAGCGGCAGCGGCAACCATTTCGGTCGCATACCCTCACATGAACGGCATCGGCGGCGATGCGTTCTGGCTCATCGTACCGCCCAAAGAGGCTCCCATCGCAATCGATGGCGCCGGCACCGCAGGCAGCAAGGCGACGATCGACTTTTACACGAATGCGGGATATGAGCGCATACCGACACGCGGCCCGCTGTCGATGAACACGCTTGCCGGAGCCATTGGCAGCTGGGATGCAGCGCTCGCCATATCGCAACGGCACGGCGGCAGACTGGGCCTGCCCCGGTTGCTACGCGATGCCGTTCACTACGCCGGCAACGGCATCGCCGTAACCGCCAGTCAGGTCGCTTCGACCTCAGCCAAGCTTGCCGAACTGTCGCCCCAGCCCGGTTTTGTCGAACGCTTTTTGCCGGGCGGCGAAGTGCCGCAGGTCGGCTCGGTATTTCGACAACCGACGCTTGCCAGCTTCATGGAACGCTTGGCCGTCAACGGTCTCGACAGCTTCTATCGCGGCGCTCTGGCGGACGAAATTGCCGCGGATTTCCAAACAGTCGGTGCCTTGCTGACGCTGGAAGATCTGCGCGGATTTCGTGCTCGCGTATGCGCGCCGCTGCAGCTCGAACTGGAAGAAGGCGCAGTGTTCAACATGGTGCCCCCAACTCAAGGTGTGCTGTCGCTTGCGATTCTCGGCATGCTGGAACGCAAGGGAATTCGCGCGATCAGGCCCGATAGTGCGGACCATATTCATCTATGCGTCGAAGCCACCAAACAGGCGTTCACGCAGCTGCGCGACAGGTACCTGACCGACCCCGCGTACATGCCCATGGCGCCGGAAACATTGATCGATCCCTCGCGTCTCGACGCTTTGGCTGCAGACATTCATTTACCGAAAGTGCTGCCGTGGGGCAGCGTATCGACAACCGGCGACACGATCTGGATGGGCGTCATCGATTGCGAAGGCTGGGCAGTCTCGTTCATCCAAAGCATTTATCACGAGTTCGGCAGCGGCGTCGTGCTGCCGAAAACCGGCCTCAACTGGCAGAACCGCGGCACCTCGTTCAGCCTCGACCCGTCACACCTGCAGGCGCTGCAAGCTCTCAAGAAGCCCTTCCACACACTGAACCCGGCAGCGGCGCGGTTGAAAGATGGCCGCACGATGGTATATGGAACAATGGGGGGCGACGGGCAACCGCAAACCCAGGCGGCCGTATTCTCGCGCGCGGTATGGTTCAACCAGCCCTTGCAGCAGGCGGTCAGTGCGCCACGCTGGCTGCTCGGCCGTACATGGGGGCAAAGCAGCGATACGCTGAAGCTGGAAAGCCGCATTCCTGCCAGCATCGTCGCCGACCTGCAGCAGCGCGGTCACGACATCGAGATGCTTGCGGATTACGACGAAGTGGCGGGCCATGCAGGCGCCATCATCCGCCATGCAAACGGCGTGCTGGAAGGCGCGGCGGATCCGCGCTCGGACGGTGGAGTAGCGGCCTACTGAGGAACCTCGGCTCAGCGCACCGGCAGGAATTGCAGGAAGGAAGCGCCGAGAATGTTCTGCACATAGTTAATGCCGGCGCGACGGTACTTTTCGGTGGCGAATTCGGCCACCAGATCGAGGCGGCCGACGATCTTGCCGAACTCACGTTCGAAGCTCAGGTTGCGTCCGTTTTCCGCAATGCCGTCCGACAGCAGCAAGGTCTCGCCCGCCGCATTGCGACGGCTGGCCAGCAGCCAGACGGCGATTTCGATATTGCGCGCCGCATTATAGATATGCTGCGCGTCCAGTCCGTCAACCAGGAAAAACTCGGTCTTGCCGCCATGCGCGGCGATGATCATGTCGGCACTGCTGTAGATGAAAGCTGCCACGCGGTCGCCACCGAATTCCGGCGACAAGGCCAACGACAAGGCTTTGATGTCGCGCCTGCCCTGCAGCGCAGGCCACGGCTGGCGCTGTTCGATGGCATCGCGCACGCGCCGCTCGCTTTCCTCCCGGCTCGCCGCCGTCTTCTTCCACTCGGCCGGATTGCGGCGATACAGCTTGTCCATCAGCAGGTACAAGCTGTCCAGGTTGTCGCGCATCGCCAGGGTCGCGACACGGTCGGTATCCGATTGCGCCATCTCCTGTCCGCTCGCCGGCATCCCCTTTACACCACCGTGCGTGGTCGGCGCCGAATTCATGCTGGAACAGGCAGCCAGCATGGTGCAAAGCAATGCAGTTCGCGTCCGCCTCATTCTTCTTGCTCCCCTGACAATTTTTGTTCTCGGATCCCGCCTGATGACGGGCGCCGCGCCTGTTTACACTCCCCGGCTCGGATATAATCTCCGGTTTGATCGCAAAAGAAAATATCATGGAAGCCGAACGCCTCAATTCCCTTCAATCCCTGCTCGACGATCTGACGACGCGCGCAGCCGAACTTCGGAGGTATCTTTGACTTCGATGTGAAGTCGGAGAAACTCGAACAGGTCAACGGCGAACTCGAAGATCCCGAGGTCTGGAACGACCCAAAACGCGCCCAGGAACTGGGCAAGGAAAAGAAATCGCTGGAAGCGATTGTCCATACGCTGACGAAGATCGACAGCGACCTCGCTGATGCGCGCGATCTTTTCGCGATGGCGCGCGAGGAAAAGGACGACGACACGCTCGAATCCATCGAAGGCGATGCGGAAAACCTGCGCAAGCTGGTGGAAGACATGGAATTCCGCCGCATGTTCAGCAATCCGATGGATGGCAACAACTGCTTTATCGACATCCAGGCCGGCGCCGGCGGCACCGAGGCGCAGGACTGGGCGTCGATGCTGCTGCGCCAATATCTGCGCTACTGCGAACGCAAGGGCTTCAAGGCCGAAATCCTGGAACAATCCGACGGCGAGGTGGCCGGTATCAAGACCGCAACCATCAAGGTCGAAGGCGAATATGCGTATGGCTTTCTGCGCACCGAAACCGGCGTGCATCGCCTGGTGCGCAAGTCGCCGTTCGATTCGGCCAACGGTCGCCACACCTCGTTCTCCAGCCTGTTCGTCTATCCGGAAGTAGACGATTCTATCGACATCGAGATCAATCCGGCCGACGTGCGCATCGATACCTATCGCGCGTCCGGCGCCGGCGGCCAGCACATCAACAAGACCGACTCCGCGGTGCGTCTGACGCACGGCCCGACCGGCATCGTCGTGCAATGTCAGAACGATCGTTCGCAACACCGTAATAAGGCCGAAGCCTGGGACATGCTGAAGGCCAAGCTGTACGAACTGGAATTGCGCAAGCGCATGAGCGAGCAGCAAAAACTGGAAGACTCCAAGACCGACGTCGGCTGGGGCCACCAGATCCGTTCGTATGTGCTGGACCAGTCGCGCATCAAGGATTTGCGCACCAACTACGAAGTCGGCAATACCAAGGCCGTGCTGGACGGCGACCTGGACGGATTCATCGCCGCTTCGCTGAAACAGGGCGTATAAAGCCCGAGCCAACGCCCTGCTCTTTCTCTCGCACTCACACACTCGAACTCATGACCACGCCCAACGACAACGCCGCTCCGCAGCTCGACGAAAACAAGATCATTGCGGAGCGCCGTGCCAAGCTCGCCGCGCTGCGTGCGCAAGGCGTCGCCTTTCCCAACGACTTCCGTCCACAACACAAGGCCGCCGATTTGCACGCGCAGTACGACGGCAAGTCACGCGAGGAACTGGAAGCGAACCCGGTTACCGTCGTCGTCGCCGGTCGCATGATGCTGCGCCGCGAAGCCGGCAAGAAAGCTGCGTTCGCCACGCTGCAGGACGCTTCCGGCCCGCGCGCCGATGGCCGCATCCAGATCTACGTCACGCTGGATAACACCGGCGAAGCAGCAATGGCCGCACTGCACGGCTACGACCTGGGCGATATCCTCGGCGTGTCCGGCACCCTGTTCAAGACCAAGACCGACGAGCTGACGATCAAGGTCACCGAGCTGCGCCTGCTGACCAAGTCGCTGCGTCCGCTGCCCGACAAGTTCCACGGCCTGGCCGATCAGGAAACCAAGTACCGCCAGCGCTATGTGGACCTGATCACCAGCGAGGAAACGCGCCGCACCTTCAAGGCACGCACGGCCGCGATGAATTCGATCCGCCGCTTCATGGCCGATCACGAATTCATGGAAGTCGAAACGCCGATGCTGCACCCGATCCCCGGCGGCGCTGCAGCCAAGCCCTTCATCACGCATCACAATGCGCTCGACATGCAGATGTTCATGCGTATCGCACCCGAGCTCTACCTGAAGCGCCTGGTGGTCGGCGGCTTCGAGCGCGTGTTCGAGATCAATCGCAATTTCCGTAATGAAGGCGTGTCGCCGCGCCACAATCCGGAATTCACGATGATGGAGTTCTACGCGGCCTACGTCGACTACAAGTGGTTGATGGACTTCACCGAAGCAGTGATCCGCCAAGCTGCGATCGACGCCCACGGGACCGCGACGCTCACCTATCAGGGACGCGAACTGGATCTTTCCAAGCCATTCCACCGCATGACGATCGTGCAGGCGATCAACAAGTACGCGCCGCAGTACACGCACGAACAGCTGCACGACGCCGCCTTCCTGAAGGACGAGCTGCTCAAAAAGTTCGGCGTCAAGCCGCACGTCATCAGCGGACTCGGCGCATTACAGCTGGCGCTGTTCGAGGAAACAGCCGAAGCGCAATTGTGGGAGCCGACCTATATCGTCGACTATCCAGTCGAAGTGTCGCCGCTGGCGCGCGCCTCCGACACCGTACCGGGCATCACCGAGCGCTTCGAGCTCTTCATCACCGGCCGCGAGATCGCCAATGGCTTCTCTGAACTGAACGACGCCGAGGACCAGGCCGAACGCTTCCGCAAGCAGGTCGAAGCCAAGGATGCCGGCGACGAGGAAGCGATGTACTTCGACGCCGACTACATCCGCGCGCTCGAATACGGCATGCCACCCACAGGGGGGTGCGGCATCGGCATCGATCGCCTGATGATGCTGATTACCGATTCGCCGAACATTCGCGACGTGATCCTGTTCCCGCACCTGCGTCGCGAAGACTGATTTCCCTAGTGAAATAAAAAGGACTGCCTAGGCAGTCCTTTTTATTTCCGCAACCAAAGCGACTTCAGATTATCCAAGTTACATCGGCTTACAACTGACACAGGATCAGTCTTTTTATTGGGCTGGCAGCCGGCAATACTTCCGGTACAACAAGCCCGAATAACGGAGGAAGTCATGGAAACCCAAGTCAAATCACATCGTCTGCATCCATTGATCGCTGCGGCCGCCGTCGCCGTGATGCTGGTCTGCCTGGTCGGTGTCGCTGCAATGACCGGCCTGCTACCGAATTCGAACAGCGAAGGCGGACCAAAGCAGAATGCCGCTGAACTCGATGCCGCGGCCAAGGCAGCGGACAAGAAGGCGGCCGACGCTCAAGCTGCGGCCGAAGAAGCGGCGCGCAAACGCGATGCAGCGCGCGCAGCAGCAGCCAAGGCGGATCGTGACAACGATCGCCAGACCGCTGCCGCCGTTGTTTGCCAAAGCTGCGGTCGCGTCGAATCGGTCCAGGCCATTCAAACGGCTGCCAAACCAAGCGGTGTCGGCGTAGTCGGCGGTGCAGTCGTCGGTGGTCTGCTAGGCAATCAGGTCGGCGGCGGTACCGGCCGCACCTTGGCGACCGTAGCAGGCGCAGTCGGTGGCGGGTATGCCGGCAACGAGATCGAGAAACGTACGCGCAAGGTCACGAGCTATGAAGTACGGGTGCGCATGGAAAACGGCCATGTCCGCACCTTCCCGTACAACAATGTACCGCCATGGCATGAAGGCGACCACGTGCGCGTAGTGGACGGTTATCTGCGCGCTGCTTGATCAATAGCAGGCAAAAAAAGAGCGGCCATGCCGCTCTTTTTTTCAGTAAATCATCGAGCGATTCACTTCGCTTCTTCGATCCACGCCATCTGGATTGCCTCCAGAATTTTTTCGCCCGAGTTGTTTGGATTGTCGTCAAAGCCCTCAAGCTCGCATACCCAACGATGCAGATCGGTGAAACGTACCGTCAGCGGGTCGATGTCCGGGTATTTGTCATTCAGCTCTTCGGCAATACGGATGGTATCGGTCCATTTCATGTCGCGCTCCTCAATGGTTTTCGCTGGCGTGGTTGATCGTGTAGCGCGGAATCTCGACTACCAAATCTTCGTCGGCAACGATCGCCTGGCAGGAGAGGCGCGAATTGGCTTCCAGCCCCCAGGCCTTGTCCAGCAAGTCCTCTTCCTTTTCCTCTGCTTCGTTCAGCGAACTAAAACCTTCACGAACAATGACGTGGCAAGTCGTGCAGGCGCATGACTTTTCGCACGCATGCTCGATCTCGATATCGTTTTCCAGCAGCGCGTCGCAGACCGATTTGCCGGCCGGCGCTTCGATGACCGCGCCATCGGGGCACAGCGTGTGATGAGGGAGGACGACGATTTGTGGCACTTTTACACCTCGAAAATGTTCGATGCAGCTGCATCGCGATATGGATTCGGTTTCGTCTTGCGAAGCGGCATTGTTAAGTTCATTCGGCTAGATTTCTTCCAGCTTCTTTCCGGACAAGGCCATGCGGACACTGCGGTCCATCCGGCGTGCGGCAAATTCTTCCGTGCCATGCGCTAACGCTTCCACGGCAGCCTTGATCGCATGATGGTCATTGCCGCCGGCGCTGCGACGCACTTCCTGCAGCAAGGTGTCGATCTGCGCGCGCTCGTCGTCCGACAACAGGTTGCCGTCCGCATCCAGCGCCGATTGCGTCGCCAGCACGATGCGTTCTGCCTCGACCTGCTCTTCGCGCAGCGCGCGTGCTGCCATGTCGACCTCGGCCGACTTGAACGAATCCTGCAGCATTTGCGCAATCTGATCGTCTGCCAAACCATACGAAGGCTTGACGGTGATCGACGACTCCACGCCCGAACGCAGTTCACGCGCCGACACCGATAGCAAGCCGTCGGCATCCACCTGATAGGTCACGCGGATGCGCGCAGCGCCCGCCGCCATCGGCGGAATGCCGCGCAGTTCGAACTTCGCCAGCGAACGGCAATCGCTGACCAGTTCGCGCTCGCCCTGCACCACATGGATCGCCATCGCGGTCTGGCCATCCTTGAACGTCGTGAATTCCTGCGCCCGCGCGCAAGGAATGGTGGAATTGCGTGGAATGACTTTTTCGACCAGACCGCCCATCGTCTCGATGCCAAGCGACAGTGGAATGACGTCCAGCAACAGCCAGTCGTCACCTGCAGCACGATTGCCGGCCAACAGGTTGGCCTGGATCGCAGCGCCCAGCGCAACCACCTTGTCCGGATCGATATTGGCCAGCGGCGTCGATTGGAAAAATTCACCGACCGCCTTGCGCACGTGCGGCATGCGCGTCGCACCGCCGACCAGCACCACGCCGTCGACGTCGTCCACCGTCAGTTCCGCATCGCGCAGCGCCTTGCGTGTGGGCGTCATGGTCTTCGCGACCAGGTG
>Ga0310811_10004427_pt1 | contig 17641 bp, 12 predicted proteins | sample YCmetagenome_FD_207642 | JGI IMG/M metagenome (GOLD analysis project Ga0310811, IMG submission 207642) | Soil microbial communities from experimental microcosm in Duke University, North Carolina, United States - YC | ecosystem: Engineered > Artificial ecosystem > Soil microcosm > Unclassified ...
TCGTCCAACCAACCATCCAGGAACGGGTGGCTGTCTGCAAACGGCACCTGGAAAAATCAGTGGAATGGAAAGGCCCCCTGATGGGCATCAACGAGATGCGGGGCCGTTATGCGGGTTATCTGAAAGGCTTGCCCGGTATCAAAGACTTCCAGAAACAACTGGTCCAGCTCAGGACCCGGGAAGAAGTGGAGGAAGTGCTGGATGCCGTACAGACCCGGTATGAAGGCTTTGAAATGCCCACCGGCCCTATCGAACTGGTAAACTACCACGAGAACTGCACGGTTTAAACAACCCACAAACAGGCGCATAAAAAAAGATCCACCTTGCAGTGGATCTTTTGTCGTTTCGATCATCCGTTCACGTGGTCAGGGCTCCGGTCTACCTCGTACCTGCAATAAACACATACGATAGACACATCACAAGAGCCAAAAACGCGATCGCTAACAATATGGTACCAGCTGTGTGTTTTGATTCCGTCATTACCTCGGTTTTCATACGGTTGAATTTTAAATGTTTAAAATCAATACATCATCGTTAAATCTAATATAAGCAAAAAAGACGGGACTTACAAGCCTGAAAATCACGCCTTCAGGCTAAAGTCCCGTCTTTCAACATATTATAAAAAAACGATTAATGCTTTCCACTCATATAAAACACCAGTTTTCCCCCATTCATAATCTCCGAATGAGTGATGGTCCGGCGGGTCAACGGCTGCCCATTTAACAGCACTTTCCGGACATAGACATTCTTATCGCTTTGGTCCTGCGTTTCAATCACAAAGTCTTTGCCGTTCTCCAGGTGGAGGACGGCATTTTTTATAGCAGGGCTCCCGAGGGAATATTCATCCGACCCCGGAGCCACCGGGTAAAAACCCAGCGTGCTGAAGATCAGCCAGGCGCTCATCTGCCCGCAGTCATCATTGCCTCCCAGACCATCCGGAGCCGGACGGTATTGTTTCTGCAGGATCATCCGAACCCTTTCCTGCGTCTTCCACGGCTGGTCGGTCCAGTTATACAGATAAGCCACATGATGTGAAGGTTCATTGCCATGTACATAATTGCCGATGATACCATCCCGGGTGATGTCTTCCGTCTCAGCAAAGAACTTGTCCGGCAGCTCCATGGTGAAGAGTGAATCCAGATGCTGGACAAATCGTTTCTTACCACCCATCAAGGCGATCAGGCCCTCGGGATCATGCGGCACGTATAAGCTGTAATTCCAGGCATTGCCCTCGATAAAACCCTGATCGTTCGTGCTCAGCACATCGAATTTTTGCCGGAAACTGCCATCGCTGAGCCGGGGACGCATATACCCGATGGACGGATCGAACACGTTGCGGTAATTTTGCGAGCGTTTCATATAGGTATCGTATACATCCATTCTTCCCAGTTTTTTGGCCGCCTGGGCGATGCTCCAATCATCATAGGCATATTCCAGGGTCGTGGATACAGACACGCCATCTGACTCCGAAGGGATATAACCCTTGTCCAGGTAGGCGCCCACCCCTTCAAAGCTTCGGCGGGAGGAAGTAGCGATACAGGCATCCAGGGCCTTCCCGGCGTCAAAAGGGGTATTCCCCTTGACAATGGCATCGGCAAGGACCGAGACGCTATGATAGCCCGACATACACCAGTTCTCCTGGGCGGAATTCGACCAGATGGGCAACATATGTTCCGGGCTCTGCTCATAATGGGCCAGCATCGATTGGATCATATCGGCATTCCGGCGAGGCTGCAGGACATTGAACAAGGGATGAAGCGCCCGGTGCGTATCCCACAACGAAAAAGTCGTATAGTTCGTAAAACCATCCGCCTTGTGAATCCCCTGGTCCAGCCCCCGGTAAGAGCCATCCACATCCATATAGACCGTGGGATTGATAAAGGCATGGTAAAGAGAGGTATAAAAATTCTCCATTTCCTCCTTGCCCGCTTCCACCACCACCTTGCCCAGCTCTTCGTTCCAAAGGGCCTGTCCGTCTTGTTTCACCTTCTCGAAATCCCAGCCCGGAGCCTCCGTCCGCAGATTCAGCAAAGCCCCCTCCGTGCTGACAGCCGACAGGGCCATTTTCAATTTGATCTTCTCTCCTTCCTGGGTGCGGAAATCAAAATGCATCCGGATCTGTTTGCCGGCGATCTCCGGGAAATTGCGGGCCTGGTCGAATTTCCCCCAGAACCCACGGTATACCTCTCTTTTGGAAGTATTCTTATTGCCATACTGGTAGAATGGCTTGGAAAAACTCAGGGCGAAATACAGGGTGCGGGTCCGGCCCCATCCACTGGTCTGGCGATACCCGGTCACCAACGTATCATTCTCCACCCGGACAAAAGTCCAGATATTCTTGTCCTCATAATTGTAAATGCCGCTCACCAGGTCCAGGATAATATGCGCCTGATCGGTCGCCGGAAACGTATACTGATGAAAACCAACACGGGTCGTAGCCGTCAACTCCGCCGTAATATTATAGTCTTCCAATTTCACCTTGTAATAACCCGCCTCTGCTACCTCGGTAGCATGCGAAAAGGCCGACCGGAACCCACTCCTCGGTTTATCCGCCGTGCCGGGATTCATTTTCAGCTCCCCCGTAGAAGGCATTACCAGGAAATCCCCCAGATCGGAGTGTCCTGTCCCGCTGAAATGGGTATGACTAAACCCTACGATGGTCTTATCGTCGTATTGATAGCCGGCACAGTATTTATAAACATCCGGATTATATTTTCCATTTTGCTCATAAGGAATGGTGTCGGTATCCGGACTGAGCTGCACCATACCAAACGGTACGGTAGCGCCCGGATAGGTATGGCCCATCCGCTGTGTTCCGATAATAGGCCGGACATATTGTACATAATTTTCAGCAGGGCCGGTTTGCGCCCGGAGATAAAGGTGACCAAAGACAAATGCGGTTAATAAGGTCGCTGAGAGCAATGAACGCTTTTCTTTCATCCTGTTTTAATTAAAGTTGTTCAAATATGCGGGCTATTCCTGGTTCAAATTGTTAACAGAAATTGAAGGGTTTCCCCTGGTTTTTCATTGGCCTTAGGTTATTTCTTATTCCATTGATAATCAAGCAATTTAATAAAATAACCTCCGACGACGCTCCGGGCCTGGAACCCCACCTTGCTGCCATCCTTCGTCTCATGCCAGTCACTGAGAGGCACCCGCGTCGGGGTAGAGGTAATATATTTATAGACAGGCTCCATCAGGGCTTCAAAGTCCTCTTCTTTATCTGCCAGCGTGGATGTCCATAGGATCCAATCTGACTTGGTATACGTCTTGCGACTATCCAACGGCAGCCCATACTCATTTTGATGGGTGATATAATAAGCGACCTCCTTCTCATACACCATTTTCGGAAATAAGTGCAGGTTCAGCAATTTGTCCCATACGAGATTGTACTTCTGACTCCAGCTATTCTTATCGTCAAAGGTGAGGGAATAATGATCGCCCGCATCCGCCAGCTTCATCCATCGACCCGCCAGCTCCCGGGCAAGATCCATGTATTTCCTTGCCAGGGCCGTCTTTCCTAACTTCTCCGCCAGCTGCCCATAACAGCCCAACGCGACGATGGCCTTGACAGATAAATTGGCATTCCTGGCCAGATGTCCCGCAAAATCGTCCGTGCATAACTGGTTCACCGGATCAAACCCATTCACCTCCAGGTATTTTGCCCAGGTGCTCAGCGTTGCCCAATGTTTTCGTGCATAATCAGCACCCGTTTTGCCCGAAGAACCGGCATTTGGCTTTTGCCGGCCAATTTCCTCCGCCCGTACGATGGCCGCCGTCAGGATAATCATATTGCCGCATTCCTCCACCGGCATATCCTCTCCATAGGCCTGCCCATTAGCCAGGGGATAGATCCCCAGGTCATGCGCGGCAAAAGGTTTCTTCCACCCGCCGCTCTCACTATAATAAAAGATACCGTTCAACATGCCTTTCAGCAACCCGGGATTATAAGCCAGGTATAATGGCGCGGAAGGATAAGTGACATCAACCGTATTGATACAGCCGCCGCTGAAATTTTCCTTGGAAAGAAAAAGCAACTCGCCCCCGGGCCCCTTCACCAGGGCATGGGCAGCTATGCTTTGACGATAGGCTGACACACACAGCGAGGCATAATGCTCCCCCCCAGCCGCCAGCGCCGTTGCATAAAGGGTCTTATTAAAAGTATCACAACGGGCCAGGGTCTTTTTAACGCCCTTATACGCCTGATCCAGCAGGGCAAGGGGCGAAGCCCCCTTCTCCTCTCTCCACCAGGGCCGCAGGTTTTTGTGAAAGAACTGTACGGCATATAATTCATCATAAGCCAGCAGCAATAACTTCTCAAGGGGCTCCTGCCCCACTGCCTGAAGGGGATACGTAGTATTCAGGAAATAGCCCCGTCCGGTAACACTATCCGGGCCGCTGGTTCCCGATCTCGCTCCCGCCCCGGTCGAAGGGACTGCCGATGCAGCTACCGCTCCCCCTTGTTCCAGGGTGTCCTTCCCGGCGCCAAATGCCTCCACAGCCTCCTGCCGGCTGGAAATGCTTTGTACCGCACCCTCGGCAATCGGCGCCGCGACATAACAATACCCCCAGTCAATCCGGAGATCGTCCCCTTTTTTCTGCAACACCGGCTGTTGTTTGGTCCCCGCTTCCAGGATGGTCAGGGCGCCGGTTCCCCTCTTGCGAACCCCCAACTCCTGCAAAGAATCGTTCGCCGCCACCACACCGGCCACTCCAAAATACAATTGTACGGGGTGAGTGCCACCATCATTACTTTGGACCTTAAAAGATATATAGGATACGGGATGGGACAATAAGGAAAGATCATCTAATAATAAAGGGGAGGTAAACGTCAGGGATAGATCTACTCCGCCACAGACAAACTGATAACGGGTTTGTGTCGCATTTACACTTACCCATGACTGCTCCGCCAGGCTGGTCTCCGCAAGATCAGCCCCTCTTCCCTCGCCCAAAAACCGGTACACTTTTCCATCGACCTTTATCAACCCCAACAGGGGATTATTTGCCCCGCTCCAATGCCGGGTATCCGAATAATTCCCCTCTTCACCGAATGACCAGATGCTAAAATAGGGGTCAAACGTGATCAATGGATAGGCAGGCAGCTGTCTCACTTGCCCAAAAGATGGTTCTCCCATCAAGAAGATCAGAATAATTCGTATTAAATATTTTTTCATTTTGGCAGCGGATTTTCCACAGAAATAATTCATGGCATGGAATTGGTAAAGTGAAAGTCGGCAAAAATAATGAGAGGAATAAGATATAAAAAATCACAATTCATCTTGTTAGTAGTTGAATAGTACTAAAATTTTTGAGAAATTCAATTTTTTGACTATTTTAGTGCAGCTAATAATCCCCTATTACCATCTACTTCTGGGTTGAATTCATTTCAATACCCTCTTAAAAGTCCCGTAGGATTTTCCATCTATCTTGCCATGTGCTTGCCGTCTGTTCCTTTATTTTACTTGCCATTTGAAAAAGGCACAATACCGTGTCGTATTTTATTAAAGAAACCTGTAATATGAGATCTATAGGAAAAAGGGCTTTTCTATGTTTTTTGGCTTTTTTATGTCTTTCCATGACATCTTGCATCAACACGAAGAAAGTTGTCTATTTTAATAATATACAGGATACTACCTTACCAAATCCCGGCGGAAACTTTGAATCGGTCATACAAAAAAGTGATCTTCTTAATATTACCGTCAGCAGCCTGAACCCGGAGGCCTCCCTGATCTTTAATACTCCCAACCAGGGAAATGCTGTCGCCCCGCTCACCACCGGGACCACCGGCATCACCGGCGGCGCCGCTCCCACCGTCATGGGTTACCTGGTAAGCGATGAAGGCTCGATCAAATTTCCCGTACTGGGCACCATAAAAGCCGCCGGCCTGACGAAAAAACAACTGGAAGCGGCCATCTCCACCGAACTCACCGACAAGAAATTACTCGTCGACCCCATCGTCAACGTTCGTTTCCTCAACTTCCGCGTAACTGTACTGGGCGAAGTCGCCCGCCCCACTACGCTCAACGTCGCCAATGAGAAGATATCCGTTTTGGAAGCACTGGGCCTGGCCGGTGACCTTACCATTTATGGCAAAAGAGAGAACGTCCTGCTGATCCGCGAAGAAGATAATAAAAAGATCATCCGGCGACTGGACCTCAACTCGGACAAAATACTGACCTCTCCCTACTATTATTTGAAAACCAATGATGTCGTTTATGTAGAACCGAATACTTCCAAAATCGCCAGCACCAGCCGCACCCAACAATTGCTTCCCATCATTCTGAGTGGTTTATCTTTTGTAGCGATTATAGTCACGTATACCATCAAACATTAAAAATTACACTATGCAAGTAACCCATAAAAAAGGTATCGAGGACAACGGGGGCAATATGTTTAGTGAATTGCTCTACCGGTACCTGCCGTACTGGCCACTATTTTTGGTACTATTCATCGTTTTTGGATTCGGCGCCTGGTTTTACTTACGATATGCATCGCCCGTCTATGAGACCTCCGCGACCATCCTGGTGAAAGATGAAAAAAAAGGAGTGGATGATAGCAACCTGATGGAACAGCTGGATCTCTTTGGCTCCAAAAAACTGGTGGAGAACGAGATCGAAATCATCAAATCCAGGATGCTCATGCATGAAGTAGTGGAGAACCTCTCCCTCTACGCACCCATCACCTACAAAGGAAGGATAAAATCCAAATCAGCCTACGTCTTTTCCCCCGTCACTATCCAGGTTAGGAACCCGGATAAACTGATCCCCGAAAAGAAAGTCTTCTTCACCTACGACAGCCTGAAAAAAGAAGTCACCGTCAACGGCCAGCAACATCCGCTCAACCAATGGTTCTCCGATAGTGTAAACGACATCCGCTTCATCCCCAACCCGAACTACGAAGCTCCTAAAGAGGACAAACCCTTGTTCTATTCCATGGTCTTTGTCAAAAAGGTTACCGACGAACTGCTGGACGCCTTAAAGGTCTCTCAGGCTACCAAACTTTCCGCCGTCATTGACCTGAAGTTGAGAGACCCGGTCCCTCAACGGTCGGAAGACATTCTCAATAACCTTATCAACGTATATAATAAAGCCGCTGTCAACGATAAAAATGCCCTGGCCTCCAATACGCTCAAATTCATCAACGAGCGTCTGGGCCTGGTGGTCTCTGAATTGGATTCAGTAGAATTGGGCATCCAGAAGTATAAAACCCGCCAGGGTATCGTAGACATCAGCGCCCAGGGGCAACTTTACCTGGATAATGTAGGCGCTAACGATCAAAAACTCAGCGAGATCAACGTCCAGCTGGCCGTCATGGACCAGGTGGAAAATTATGTATCCTCCCAAAGCGATAAGCCCGGTATCGTACCCTCCACCTTCGGAGTCGCCGATCCTCAGCTTACCCAATCCCTGGGCAAGCTCTATGACCTGGAAGTGCAGTACGAAGGTTTGAGAAAGACAACCGCAGAGAACAACCCCATCGCGATCTCCCTTCGCAACGAGATCGATAAGATGAAACCCTCCATCCTGGAGAATATCCGCAGCCTGCGGCGTAACCTGGAAGCGGGAAAGGGCAACCTCTCCGGCACCAGTAACCGCTACGCCTCTATCCTGCAACGGCTCCCGCAGAAAGAAAGGGGCCTGGTGGAGATTAGCCGGCAACAGTCTATCAAGAACGGCATCTATAGCTTCCTCTTACAAAAAAGAGAAGAGACGGCCCTTTCTTATAATTCCGCCGTGGCTGACACGCGTATTGTCGACCACGCTGAGTCCGGCGTAAACCCGGTCAGTCCCAAACATACCCTCATTTACCTGGTGGCTATTATCGCTGCCCTGGGTGCGGGAGCTGGTTTGGTGGCCATCCGGGAAGTGTTCAATCAGAATATCGTCTTCCGCTCGGAGATCGAACAATACACCGCCGTTCCCGTCATCGGAGAGATCATGCAGGAGGCATCCAAAGAAAGCCCCTTTGTTATAGAAGAAGGCAGAAGGACCTTTATCGCCGAACAATTCCGGCAGCTCCGCACCTCCCTGGCCTATATCGGTATCAACAACCGGAAAAAGAAGATCCTTGTCACCTCCACCATCAGCGCAGAAGGGAAAAGTTTTATCTCGGCGAATTTAGCTATCAGCCTGGCGCTGACCAATAAAAAAGTAGTTTTACTGGAACTGGACCTTCGCAAACCCAGGCTCAGCAACCTGTTTAATGTCAGCCGGGAAGTGGGGCTCACCAACTACTTCATCGGTAATAAAGAGGCCGACCACATCATCAAGAGCACAGAGGTCAATAATAACCTCTTTATCATCCCCTCCGGCGCCATTCCTCCCAATCCTTCCGAACTGATCCTGAACGGCAGACTGGAAGAATTGCTGAAATACCTGGACACCATTTTCGACTATATCATCATGGACACCGCTCCCGTAAGCCCCGTAACGGACGCTTACCTCATTTCACCCATGAGCGATGCGACCCTATATGTGGTCCGCCACGGAGTGACGCCAAAAATGTTTATCAAGAAAATGGATGAGAATACAAGGATGACCGCCCTGAAGAATATGGCCATTGTATTCAATGGCGTGAAGAGCCGCGGCATGGGCGCTAACACGTACGGCTATGGCTACGGTTATGGCAACACCAACAGCTATGGCTATGGCGATTTCGATGATAAGAGCACGAAGAAAGGAAAAAGGACAAAGAAGAGTATTCCCGGGGAGCCGTAAGCTGCCTTAAGGAATTCTCGAGGATTTAGAAAAAGCACATATTTTACCTCCCAATACCACAGACTGTGAGTGGATTGGGCGAAGCCTGAAAATCCGTGAATGCCCTAACGATTGACTTCTGCTGATTTCAATATACCCCCCGACTCCCAACCGTTTAACGATTTACTCCTTTTAAAAGCCTTTTAGTCAACCTGGTCGCAAACTTAGGTATAGACATTTCATTTACGTAAATCAGAATGTATGAATCAACTGAAGAATTGGTACGTTGTGTACACCAAACCACGTTGGGAAAAGAAAGTAGCCAGACAGCTGGAACAAAAAGGAATTGAGCATTATTGCCCCCTGACCCGGGTTCAACGACAATGGAGCGACCGCAAAAAGATCGTTTTAGAGCCTTTATTTAGCGCCTACGTTTTCGTTCGCCTGGAAGAAACGGAACAGACCCCCGTAAAACAGACCGATGGCGTCATGAACTTCGTATACTGGCTCAAAAAACCGGCCGTCATCCGGGACGAAGAGATCGATACTATCAAACGTTTCCTCAACGAGTATCAAATTGTAAAACTGGAAAAATCCACGGTGAACGTTAACGACCAGATAAGGGTAATCAGTGGCCCATTGATGGAGAGACAAGGGAATGTCCTGGAAATCCGGAACAAAACCGTAAAGGTTTCCCTGCCCACTCTCGGATACAATATCGTGGCGGAAATTGAAAAGACCAACATCGAAATACTTTCTAACTTTGGCATTAATTCGAATTCGGCACTCGCTCTCTAAGTCCGTGGACGGGAGAAAACTAAACCGGAAGATCAGTGCGCACCCTTAACCATACCGTCAACCTTAAGCCAATATTGGTTTTTTTGATCATCGGGGTTTCCTTTATCCCTTTCTTCAAACAAACCTTCGGCTTGTATATCCTGCCGGCATGCCTGATAGTGATCTATAAGGAGCTGCGTATTAGTACCGAGGCTTTTCTATTTATCCTGCTGGCCCTGGCCATAGAGATCTTCCACAACTTTTATTTTGATACCTATGATATCCTGGCGACCCGGCAGGCCATGGTGGGCATTACAGCAGCCATTTTCCTGATCTATTATATCAAGCTGGATTTCCTCTCCATTTACCTGGAGATCCTTTATTATTTCTCGCTGATCAGTTTTGTCTTCTTCCTGCTTGTTCACGCCGACAGCAGCCTGGTCACCGGCATCGCCCATGCCGTGCCCGACCTTTTTGTCAAGACCACCGAAAAATACGGCGCGGAAGTCAAACAGATCAACCCCATCATCTACAACTTCGATTCGAATTTCTTTGACATGGGACGCAACAACGGACCTTTCTGGGAACCGACCGTCTTCGCCACGATGCTGGTCATCGCCCAGATCTTCAACCTCCTGTTGAATAAAACCCTGTTCAATAAAAAGGGCATCATCTTTACCATCGCCCTGCTGACTACTTTCTCCACGACCGGCTTTATGGCCTATGCCCTGCTGATCGCTTTTTATTTCCTGTTGTCCGGCAAGGTCCGGCTTTTTACAAAGGTCATCATGGTAGCCGGCTTCGTCACGCTGAGTATCGCCCTGTTCACCAACCTGCCCTTCCTCAGCGAGAAGATCGACAATGAAATTGAAAAGACCGACCACGAGATGGACCAATACGGCGGCGACTCCCGGCTGGCCAGCGCCATACTCGACTTTAACGAATGGACGGAGAATGGCACCTTTATCCTCCTGGGAAAAGGACAAAGCTCGGACTCCCGCATCGCAGGCCCCGACAAAGATGTCCTGCGCAATTGCGGGGATACGGCCCTGCTCATCGAATGGGGAGGCCTCTTCGCCCTGTTATATATAGGTTTCATGTTCTACTCTTTCTTTCAACTGACCCGTTTTTATGAGATCCACTGGGCCTTTTCCATCGTATTCACCGCCGTCATTTTCATCTTCGGATTCAGTGAAGTATATTTTAAACTGCCGTTCTTTTATTGTCTCTTGTTTTTTGGATTTATTATCCGGCGGTATTATACCTATAACCAGCCATCACGTCGGATTGACTCCTACCCGGAATTGGCCGTTCATTAAACAACATCGCAAATGACCCGCTTTTCGATTCTTATACCTATTTACAATCGCCTACAGATTACCCGGCAGGGACTGAGCGCCCTGTCTAAGGCGATTGACCGCTACGGCGCCACCGGCCAGGGCAAATGCCAGTTCGACATAGTCGTCATCGATGACGGTTCCACGGATGGCAGCTCTGGCTGGATCGCCGAAAATTATCCCTCTGTACACCTGCTGCAAGGCACGGGTGACCTCTGGTGGAGCGGCGCGACTAACCTGGGCGCCCGGTATGCATTGGAACAACTGAACAGCGATTATATACTATTATGGAATGATGATATCGCACCCGATGACAGTTATTTTCTGGAGGTTGAGAAAGTCTTTAGCTATCATGATTTTTCCCGGACGGTCATTGGTTCAAAAATCGTATTGACGTCGACAGGAAAGACCTGGTCCATAGGCGGCTATTTCACTAAATGGGGCAAATATGGCATGTATAATGACCCCGGTGGGAACTCAAAGGATTTTTTCGAATGTGACTGGCTGCCGGGGATGGGGACTTTTGTCCCTGCCTCGGTCATGAAAGACAAAAAGATTTACTGGAATGAAAAACAATTCCCGCAATATCACGGCGACAGTGACTTTACGCTCCGCTGTAAAGAAAATGGCTTCGAAGTGAAGACCTGTTTGAACCTTATCATCCATAACGCCAGCGAAAATTCCAGGCCCGGCGGTCATAAAAATCTTAAAGCCCTTTGGTGGAGCCTGACATCGATGCGCTCAAACTATAACTTCAAAAAAAGACTTACCTTTTACAACCAGCATGGAGTGCTGCCATTCTCTTACTGGGGATTGGCTCAGGCCTATACATCTTTTATCGGCTATTTTTTCAAACGGCATATCTTCAAAATCCCTAAAAAAAACACAGGTTTCTTTGATCTCAGCAAAGCAAAATAAGGTCTGCATATATCCCAATATCAGCAGGAAATCGATGGGATCCCAAAATCCTTACATCGATCACTTAAAACAGGCCCTGGATGAAAACGGCTTCGAAGTCGATCGCTCCGTCGCGCGTAGAGCCTTTGCGGACTTTCTTCGCAAAGGGCTGTTCTCCGATACGGTTATTCTCAACTGGATTGAAAATCTCCCTTCCCGGCGTTTCGGTATTTTACAAACCATCTTTCTAATGGTCTGGCTTCCCCTGCTGAAGATCTTCCGGGTAAAGATTATTTGGATAAAACATAATAAAGTCTCTCATACCAAAAAATGGTTTGGCATCAGCAGGATGATCCAGCAGACGCTGGAACGACAGGCAGATCATATCATCGTTCATGCGACGGACGCCGGCATCACAGATCCGGCTAAGACCCTGTTGATTCCCCATCCCAGCAATACCCTGCCGGAAGATATCCTGCCCCCGAATCCCACAGCCTCTCCGGCCATCGATCTTCTGATCTGGGGCAGCATTTTGCCTTACAAGGGCATCCTGGAATTCCTCCGTTACGCCAAAACAGATCCCCTCCTCCAGCATCTCTCCATTCACATCATAGGAAAGTGCGCGCCGGACTACTGGCGGCAGCTCCAGCAACAGGCCGGCAGCAATATCACCCTGGTGAATAAATTTGTACAGGAAGAAGAACTACACCACTTATTCCAACAATCCAGGTTTATCCTGTTTACCTATAACCGGCAATCCGTCATCGCCTCCGGTGTACTGGCGGATAGCCTGGTAGCATGCAAACGTATCATCGCCCCCGATTGCGGCGCCTTCAGGGACATGGCGCAACAACAGCATTTTGTTTCCCTCTTCGACGATTTTGCAGCCATCTCCTCTCTCTACCGGGAGAATTATAACAATTACAATTTGAGCTATACGGAAGTATGTGAATTTGTGGCACAGAATTCATGGTATAACATGGGATCGAAAATTAAAAAGCTCCTCAGAGCAAAAACCGCGATTCCATTAACCAATCGAATCAAAATATCTGAAACGCCATGAAACGTACAACCTCCGCCACAGCTTCCCTTTTTTTATCGGGACTTTTTTTTGTTATCAGTTCGTTATTGCCGGGCAGTGTTTTTTGTCAGCAGTCGCCCACTTTTTATGTAGCCACAACCGGCAGCAGCAGCAATCCCGGTACTATGGCCAGTCCCTTTCTACGCCCGGAAGACGCATGGAATGCGATCAGTAAAATACAAGGACCTCTCAATGCAACTGTATATATACGGGGAGGCAATTATGAATTTTCAAAAAGTTTTATCCTCAAACAGGACGGAACAGACTCTACCCGTCATATCAGCTTTTCCAATTATCAAAACGAAAAAGTATCCTTCACCGGAAGCCGCAAGCTCGATAATGGCAAATTTGCCCTGGTCAGCGATCCCGGCGTCCTCAACAGGCTCCCCGCTGCCGCAAGAGGCAAGGTCTATCAAATGGATTTGAAGGCGGCGGGCATCACCGATTACGGCAAAAGACTTTCGCATGGTTATAAAACGATCCACCCCGCACCCCTGGAGGTCTTTTTTAACGAGACTCCCCTGACAGTAGCGAGATATCCTAATGAAGGTTATTTGCCGGTCGAAACGGTATCAGACCCGGGTACGACCACCCGGTTTGGGGGGAAAGAGACAAGAGGAGCAAAATTCAAGTTATCAGACTCCCGGATGACCAACTGGAATAAAGCGGACAACGCCTGGGTCAGCGGTTTCTTTTCCTATGGCTACTCGGATGACAATGTCAAGGTAGATACCTTTGATTTCCAGGCTCAGACGATTCGCCTGAAGGACCGGACCTTTTATGGGGTTTTTAGCACGAGTGATGTCAGCAACGAAACATTAAAGAACAGCCAGAAGATCCGGGGGTTTTATGTCTATAACCTCCTGGAAGAAATCGATGAGCCGGGAGAATATTTCTTGGATGAACCCACCGGCCTTTTATACCTGTGGCCTCCGGGAAATTCCATCTCCTCCGCAGACATAGAGGTCTCTATGCTGGAAGACCCCATCCTGGTCTTGTCAAACACATGGAATGTCAGTTTTAAAGGAATTGCCTTCGAATATTCCCGGGGAATGGGTCTATCGGCGGAAGGTACTAATCATACGACCATTACACATTGCTCCTTCGATGACCTTGGAACGGTTGGCATTTCTGCCACCAGTCGCCCATCCAGGCCCTATAATTCCTATTTTTCCATCGAATCCTCCACCATCTGTAATACAGGAACCGGAGCCGTGGTCCTTGATGGAGGAGATAGGAAAGAACTTATTCCAGCCCACAATACGCTTGACAATTGCGAAATTTATAATTACGTAAGGATCAACAAGACCTATTGCCCGGCAGTCTTTTTAAATGGGGTCGGCAATGGGGTGACACATTGCTTTATCCATGACGCCCCCACTCAGGCTATCGTATTTTATGGTAATGACCATACCATCGCCTTCAATCATATTAAGAACGTGGTCTCCTATAGCACCGACGCAGGAGCCGTTTATACGGCCGGAGATATCGGCACTACCGGGAATGTGATCAGTAATAATTTCTTTGACAATATTGTCAGTAGCATTAACTCCTCCATTGCCGCCATTTATCTGGATGATGCCAGCAGCGGCATGGAAATCGACAATAACATATTTTATAAAGCCGGTACCCCGGGCACCTATCATTTCGGCGCCATTCATATTAACGGGGGAAGCAACAATACATTTAAGAATAATTATTTTATCGATTGCCCCCAGGCCATTTCCAATACCCAGTGGCCGGACAAACAATGGCGGACCTTTATCACCAATACGGCAAGCACCCAGACCTACAGGCCCGGTGTCGACATTCATTCTGCAGCCTATTCACGGAAATACGCTTATTTGAATAAACTGACGGATTCAAATAGCCTGGCTCCCCGACAGAATTTTACGTTTAATTCGCTGGCCTATAATGTAGGAGTTTTCTCGGCAGGAGCCAGCCTCGTCAATAAAAATGTTTGCACGATGACACAAGATCCGGGTTTTGCCGACCCGAACAAACCCGACTTCACTTTGACAACTCCACCAGCCGCACTAAAGCAGGCAGGTGACTGGAAACCAATCCCTTTCCGGGAGATTGGCATAAAAAAATAAACAATTAATGGGAACTAAAATCATCAGCGGATCATCTATTGAACCTGTAGCATTTGTCAAAAATCTGATCAACAAAGGGCATTCACGCAGCATCAATGCCAAAAAAAATATCCTGGCTTCCCTGCTGCTCCGTGGTTGTAATATTCTTACCACCATGATGCTGGTCCCCCTGACCATCCATTATGTAAAACCCACCCAATACGGGATCTGGCTGACACTCAGCTCTGTCATCGGTTGGGTGGGCCTTTTCGATATCGGGCTGGGTAACGGACTGCGTAACAAATTCGCGGAAGCCCTGGCAAAAGGCGAGCATGAAATGGCAAGAATCTATGTCAGCACGACCTATGCGATCATGATCATTATTATTTCTTTGGCCCTACTCATCTTCTTTTGCATCAATCCGTTTCTCAATTGGGCTAAAATACTCAATACCCCCCCGGATATGGCCCACGAACTGAGTTTGCTGGCCATCATTATCCTGGGGTTCTTCTCCATGCAATTCGTGCTGCAATTGGTCAGCACCCTTTTACAGGCCGCTCAGCAACCTGCCAAGGCCTCACTTTTTGGCCTCTTCGGGAGCGTGTTTTCCCTCATAGTGGTTTTTATTCTTACAAAAACCACTTCCGGCAATTTGATTTACCTGGGATTAAGCCTGGGCTTTTCACCCGTATTGATGTATGCCGCTTCCTCTATATGGTTTTATACGCATAAATTCAAAAGTTATGCTCCTTCCATCAAATACGTAAATTTTAAGTATGCCCGTAACCTGATGGGACTAGGTATGAAATTTTTTATCCTTCAAATGGCTACCATTGTTGTCTATGAGACCACTAACCTCATCATTTCCCAGCTCTTCGGACCGGCACAGGTAACACCTTATAACATCGCCTATAAATACTTCGGCATCATTGCCATGGTCTTCGGTATCACCATGAGCCCTTTCTGGAGTGCTTTCACAGAGGCCTGGGTCAAAAAAGATATTGACTGGATCAGAAACACCATGCGAAAATTGAACATGTTCTGGTGTGGATTATTAATTGTCACCCTCTTCATGCTTGCATTTTCCAATATCTTCTTCCGGCTGTGGGTAGGAAAAGAGGTGACGGTACCGGTCTCGATATCCATCGTCCTGGCGGCTTATTTCCTCGTCAATGCCAGGAATATGATGTATATGTATTTTTTAAACGGAGTGGGAAAAGTCAAATTGCAGCTTTATTTCAGCCTGCTTGGCATGGCATTGAATATCCCTTTGTCGATTTACCTGGGGAAAAAATTCGGAATGCCAGGCATTATAATGTCTACCCTGATACTGGGCAGCATTACCATGGTCTGGACGATTATCCAATACGATAAAATAATCAATAACAAGGCGACTGGTATATGGAATCAATAGCAAAAAGACCCCCACGAAAAATTGGGATCATCGCTGTTTGGATGGGCAATCTACCTTCTTACTTTCCGGTTTGGCTCCGTACCCTGGAAACAAATAGCTCTTTCGATTTTTTTCTTTTCACCGATCAACCTGTGGAAATGAAAAAGCCGGATAACCTGAAAGTGGTCAGCATGTCTTTCACAGAGCTGAAAAGCCTGATTGCCGAAAAATTATTCCTGAAGGTTAACATACCCCATGCGTATAAACTCACGGATTTCAAACCGGCTTACGGAGAGATCTTCAGCGACTACCTGATAAACTATAATTTCTGGGGATATTGTGATATAGATCTGCTGTTCGGAGACCTGAAGAAATTTATAACGGATGATATACTGCTATCCTTTAAAAAAATATTCAGCCGCGGACATCTGACGCTTTACCGGAACGAACCGCTAATCAATGCCGCCTATCGCTCCTCCGGCTCGCTGGATACCAAAAAGATCCTGCAATCCCCGGATAACTATTCTTTCGATGAATGGTTCGGGATCCACCGGATCTTCGAAGACCTGGGCATTCCACAATATAACAAGGAGATTATGGGTGATATCAAAGTACTCAGTCCCAGGCTGGAATGTTCCAACACCCGGAACTACAGGCCGCAGATCTTTGTTTGGGAGGAAGGATCCGTCCGGCAATACTATATAGAAGAGGGGGTATTGAAAATGACCGAACTGGCCTATGTCCATTTCCAGAAAAGAAAAATTACCCTCTCCGGTCAGGACGTCCTTCGCAGCAGGGTAATGATACTAAATCCCGACACCCTTCTTTCTTTTTCCGGGCCCATAACAGCCGCTACCGTCCGGGAATATGACAGACCAGGTTATAATCATTATCTCCATTCGCAATTCAAAAGGATCAGGAAGCGACTGTACCCTTTTAAAAAAGATCCCTCGGCTATAGTTAAAATACTGCCGGAAAAATAGTTTCACCAAAATTACCTATGCAATTAGCCCCCGTATTACTTTTCACTTATAAAAGACTGGCCCAGACCCGGCAGACTATAAGTGCGCTGCAGCAAAACCTCCTGGCGACAGAATCGGAATTATTCATCTTCTCCGATGGACCAAAGACCGACAATGACAGGCTGGCCGTGCAGTCCGTACGCGACTACCTGAAGACCGTAAGGGGGTTTAAAAAGTGCACGGTCCTGGAGTCGTCAGCCAACAAAGGACTGGCTAACTCCATCATAGATGGGGTGACCCAACTGATCAATAAGTATGGCCGGGTCATCGTCCTGGAGGACGACCTGGTCAGCAGCAACAATTTCCTCTCTTTCTGCAACCAGGCCCTGGACCATTATAAGAATAACCCAAGAGTCTTTTCCA
>Ga0310811_10004429_pt1 | contig 17636 bp, 19 predicted proteins | sample YCmetagenome_FD_207642 | JGI IMG/M metagenome (GOLD analysis project Ga0310811, IMG submission 207642) | Soil microbial communities from experimental microcosm in Duke University, North Carolina, United States - YC | ecosystem: Engineered > Artificial ecosystem > Soil microcosm > Unclassified ...
CGTTTATCATTATCAGGATTCGTGTATGCGTCGTCTTGTTTGGCCGTTCTTGGTAGCAGTTGAATTTGGGCAACGGACCTTTGGTAGCAAAGAACGTAGTCATGCATTGCATCCACGCCTATTTTGTCATTTGCAGGGCTATACGTTTTTTGCCAAACAATACAGGCGATAAAATTTTCCTCGCCGAAAATCTCATTCATCACCGCGCGCAGGTTGTGGACTTCGTGGTCGTCAATGCTCACGAAGATCACGCCGTCCTCGCGCAACAGATTCCGCGCCAGAAACAGCCGGGGATACATCATCGTCAGCCATCTGCTGTGGTAACGCCCGTCCGTCTCCGCGTTGGTGGTAAGCCGGATGCCTTCGTCGCTGACCTGACCGGAAAATTTCAGATAATCGGCCAACCCTTCCTTGTAGTTGTCCGGGTAGATGAATTCGCCGCCGGTGTTGTAGGGTGGATCAATGTAAATCATCTTCACGCGCCCGTGATAGCCGCCTTGCAGCAGCTTGAGGGTTTCCAGATTGTCGCCCTCGATGATGAGATTTTCCGTGTCGTCAAAATTCACGGACTCGCCGGGCGCGGGCAGCAGCGTGCCGGGACTGGTGGTTTGAATGGCGCGGATGGCCTCGGACTTGCCGGACCACGATAGCCCGTAGCGTTCCGGCGCATCGGTGGCGGCCTCGCCAAGCAGTTGGGCGAGTTTTTGGAGATCGAATTTCCCCTCGGTGGACGCTTCGGGAAAGAGTTCGCGGAATTGCGCCAGCCGATCCGCGTTCACATCGCGCGAAGTCAGTGGCAGTTTTATTTCATCACCCGTGGGCATCGTCATTTCAATCGTTGCTCGCGCAACCATGACGACGGGAAGCTTCTAAAAATTGGAAAAGAAGAGGCGCGGACTCAACGCACCCTGCACCGAGGCACCGCTAAGCGCCTGTCACACGAGCACGCCAAGCCGCGCCCACTTGGGCGCGCTCGGTCAGTCGTGTGACGGGCTTGGAAAATTAGCGGTTTTCGGTGCAGCCCGTAGCCGTAGCTACGCAAAATTGTTGATTAAATTATATTTGGTTCGTTTGTATTATCTAACGCGGAAAGATTACGGCGGCGGGCGGCGGTTGGAAAGGCGGACTTTTGGCTGGGTTTCGGCACTTCACCCACGTCCGCACCAATGAAGCTGTGCGTTCAACCAGGGCAGTGACCACGGAGAATTGGGACAGGACTTGTCATTCGCGCCAAGGTGGGTTTAATTGTGGGCATGACGAAGAAGCCCATTGTGGTGGCCGACCCGGAAATCATGAGCGGCGAGCCGTGTTTTGCCGGCACGCGTGTCCCCGTGCGGGCGTTGCTGGATTACATTGAGGGCGGCGACACGATTGACGAATTTCTGGAACAATACCCCACGGTTTCGCGCAAGCAGGCCATCGGTTTTCTCGAACAAGCCAGCGAAAGTCTGCTCGCCACCGCCTGAAGAATGCGCCTCCTGCTCGACGAATGTTTGCCCAAGGATTTGGCGCGGGAACTTCCCGGCCACACCGTCAAAACCGTTCCGCAGGCGGGCTGGGCCAGCATCAGCAATGGCAAACTGCTCCGCCTCATTGCCAGCTCCGGCAAGTTTGAGGTGTTCCTGACCGTGGACAAACGATTGCCGCAACAAAACAAAACCTCGTTGCTGCCTTTTGCCATCGTCCTGCTCCGCGCCAAGTCCAACCGCACGATTCACGTGTTCCCTTTTGCGCCGGAAATATTGCGCCGCCTCCCGGAATTCCAGCCCGGCCATGTCTATGTTTTGACTCAGCCGGATTGACCGCACCGGCGAAGTTTTATTCGCCAAGATTGCGGAGCAGCAACGCGTTCAACTTTGATGGCGACAGCACGGTGACGGTTTTGCCTTTGACCGTCAGTAGTTTCAGTTCGCGAAATTTGGCGAGCGTGCGCGAAAATGTTTCCCGCACCGTGCCGAGTTCCGCCGCCAGCACGCCCTTGGCCACGGTTAGTTCAATTTTCACCGGCGTTTCGGCTTTGGGATTCGGACAGCGTTTTACCAGCCAGTTGGCTAGTCGCGTTTCCACGTCCTTCACCGTGAGATCTTCGAGCTGGCCGACGAGCACGCGCAAATGGCCGCTCATGGACCCGAGCATCCGCAGCGCCAGTTCCGGCTGTCGCTTGATCAAGGCCAGGAACCCTTCTTTTTGCACCAACAAAACATTTGTTTTCTCCAGCGCACGAGCGTCTGCGGGATAACCGGTCGGGGCGGCCAGCGCCACTTCGGCAAAGGAATCGCCGGTGCGGAACACGTGGATAATCTGCTCCTTGCCGGCGGCGGTCATGCGGTGGACGTTCACCGCACCCAGTTGCACGACGTAAAAACCGGTCGCCGGATCACCTTCATGAAACAGGTATTGTCCGCGCTCCAGCGACTTGACCACCGCCACCTCGGCGATCGCCTGCAAATCCGCCGGCGACACGCCGGTGAACAACTGGCAACTGCGCAGCGTGTTGACGACGGCCAGCTTTTTGAATTCGTTGAAGGCGGTGGACATGGGAGAATTCAAGCAGCCCCGCGCCAAAAGTAAATCATCCAATCCGCCCCGTTGCCGCGCTCCAGCTTAGACTGGAAGCCTTCGCTGTTTAGTTTCTCAATCAGCGGCGATGGCAGGAAGGGTGCCACAACGATCAATCCTTCATCCGGTTTGAGCGCGCTGACCCGCTGGTGAATTTCCGGAAATGGCTCGATGCCGCGCGCGAGCAGATCGCGCACGTCAAAGCGTTTAAATTTGTTGATGGGCGGCATGTTCATGGTGAGGAGAGAGTTTTGAGTTTCGAGATAATTTCATCCGGCGGCAAATTTAATCCGGGCTGCTGAAAAACAATTTCGCCCTCGGCGTTCAGGACGGTGATGAGGTTGGAATGGGCGAAATCGCCTTTCGCATCTTTCCGATAAATCACGCCGAGCAACGCGGCCAGTTCCTGCACGTCGTCCGGCTCGCCGCGCAGCAAGGTCCAGTTTTCATTGCTCAACTGGTGCTGGGCGCGGTAAGTCTTCAAGACGGTCGGCGTGTCGCGGGTGCTGTCAAACGAGATGAGCGTGAAGCCGACGTTGGTCTGCAAACTTGGCGGCAGCGCGGCCTCAATGCGCTGTAGGTCGGCCACCGTGAGCGGACAGGTATATTGGCACGAGGCAAAAAACATCACCACGATTTGGGGTTTGCCGCGCAGCACACCGAACTTCACCTGGCGGCCGGTGTCGGAAGTCCAGATGGAGTCCAGCAGATAGAGCGACTTGTCGGTGTAATTCGTCTGCGCGGCGAGCGGCCGGCAGCAGGGTGGCAGGACTTCGGGAACTTCATTGGTCGCGCCGAAAGAGTGGAACCACGAAATACACAAAACACACGAAAACAACACGAATAGGACGCGTGATCGCCTCAAGCCAGGCACGGCTTTGTTTCGTGTCATTTCGTGTGTTTCGTGGTTGTCAAAAACGGTTTTCATAAATCTTTCGCGCAGCGGAAGCCGAGGTTGTGGACGCAGTAATCCGCCTTGAGGCTGCTGCGAAACGCGTAGCGCATGAAGGCGGGATAATCGCCCACGTCCCGCGCGCCCACCGCCCCCGCGCCGCAAAACCGCTGGCGATCCAGGCCGCTGTCGCCGCGTGAATCACCGCTGACGGTCGCAGAATTGAAATCGCTGACCCATTCCCAGACCAGCCCGTGCAGATCGCGCGCGCCCCAGAAATTTTGCTGGCCGCCGACTACTGGCAATACTTCCGGGGTGGCGGTCGAATACCAGCGGAGAATGTCGCGCTGAAACGCCGCGTCTTTTTCGCCATCGGCGAGCGTCGGGCTGGCGGCGGCGGTCATTTCCCATTCCGCGAGCGTCGGCAAGCGCTTACCCTGCCATTGCGCGCAGGCTTTGGCGGCGAACCACGAAACCCACACGACGGGCTGATTGGGCAGCGCGTTCGTGCCCAGCTCCAGATCGCCGGCCCATTGTTTGAGATAGTTTTCGTCGGCAAACAGCCGTTTCACCTGCGACCGCTGCCAGCGCGGATTGGCGCGGACGAATTCCAGAAATTTCGCGTTCGTGACCGGCTCGATATCGAGGTAAAAACTTTTGACCGGCACTTCCTTCGCGTCCGTCAGCGATCGGAACAGCGGATGGAACACGCCGTTGGAAATGCAAACCATGTCTGCGGGCGAGGCCAGTGTCTGCCTGGCGAAGGCGAGCGACAGGGCGCAGACAAAAGCGCCAAGCACCAACCTCCAAGCTCCAGAGAAGCGCCAAGCACCAACCTCCAATTTCCGCCGAACACCACTGCCGAGGCCTGATGCTTGGCGCTTGGAATTTCTCTGGATGTTGGTGCTTGGAATTTGGAGTTTCATCTTCGGTTCACTCGAAAGACACGGGCTTGGTCGCGGGCGCGGCGGTCGCCGCATCGGCGCGGACCTTGGCCACGTCTTTCACACTCACGGCGTCGCCGGTGTTGCCCCAGGCATTGCGCACGTAGGTCACCACGTTGGCGATCTGTTCGTCGGTGAGGTAGGCCAGCGGGATCATCGTGCCCTTGTAGGTTTTGCCATTCACGACGACCTCTCCGGTGCGTCCAATCACGACGGCACGGATGGCTTCCTCCTTGTTGTGGGCGAGAAAGTCAGAGCCGGCGAGCGGCGGGATTTGGCCCGGCACACCCAAGCCCCCCGGCTGATGGCAGACGAAGCAGGTTTGTAAATAGACCGTCTTGCCTTTTTCGATCTGAATGTCCTTGCTCAAGCCGGCGATCTTCGGATTGTCTTTGATTTCGGAGGCCATCTGCGCCTTCAGCTCGGCCACTTTTCTTTGCGCCTCCGAGCCGCTTTCGGCGGCGCTGCCCAGATAAATCGCGTCCACTTCCTTGCCGGAATAGGTGAGCAAATCCGGCGGGCCGGAAACCTTCAACATGCCGAGGCAGCCCTTGTTGAACGCGCGGAAAATGGCATGGTCCACGAGAATGAACGTGCCGGGAACGTCCACCTTGAACTCCACCATCGCCGAACCGCCGGCGGGGACGAGCGTGGTTTGGACGTTGTGTTGCGTCGGCACGGTGCCGCCTTCTTGATAGACGGTATCGAAAATTTCGCCGATGACGTGGAAGGAACTGATCAGGTTCGGTCCGCCGTTGCCGACAAAGAGCCGGATGGTTTCGCCGACTTTGGCCGTGAGCGCCTTGTCGCCCACGAGCGAGCCGACCGAGCCGTTGAAGACCACATACGGCGGATGTTCATCCACCGCTTTGTCCATGTCGAACGCCTGCAAGCCTTCCGCACCGTAAGCCCCGGCGGTGTAAAATTCGCCCTGCATCACATAGTATTCATGGTCCACCGGCGGCAAACCGCCTTCCGGTTCGACGAGGATCAGGCCATACATGCCATTGGCGATGTGCATGCCCACCGGGGCGGTCGCACAATGATAAACGTAAAGTCCGGGGTTCAGCGCCTTGAAGGAAAATTGCGACGAGTGGCCCGGCGCGGTGAACGACGACGTCGCGCCGCCGCCCGGCCCGGTGACGGCGTGCAGGTCAATGTTGTGCGGCAGCTTGCTGTCCGGCGCGTTGTTCAAATGGAATTCCACATCGTCGCCCACGCGGATGCGGATGAATTTTCCGGGCACGTCGCCGCCGAACGTCCAGAACGTGTATTCCACGCCGTCGGCCAGGCGTTTGGTGACCTCCTGGACTTCGAGATGCACGATGACTTTGGCGGAATGTTTGCGCTTGATGGGCGGCGGAACGTTGGGGGCCGACGTCAGCACGGCCTCTTCCTGGCTTAACACTTCCGGATCAGCGGGTCGGACAGGGCGGACAATCAGGTCGGCGGCAGACACTGGCAAGGCCAGCGCCAGGCTGACGGCGCACAGCGTTTTGATCACAAGTTGATTCAAGGTGTTTTTTTTCATGATTGGATACGGTGAGTTTGCTCTTTTAGAAATTGAATTCGATCTGCGCCCACAATTTATTGACGGTGTAGTTATACGGCGCGTCATTGCCGTTGTAGCAGGCGTATTTGACGAGGGCGTTCCAATACTTGCCGAACTTCCTCGAAGCCACCACGTCGTATTCCTGGCCGTAATTGCCGCTGCCGTAATCGGCATTGTATTTGTGATACACAAACCGCACCGGCACCTCGCCGGCGGGCACCGTCACCTGGAAGTAGCCGTAGCAGTCCTGCAAGCCGTTCGCCGGAGTGCTGAGAAATACGTCGTCCCAGCCGTTGAAGGCATGGCCCGTGGCCAGCGGCGTTTTGAATCCGGTGCGACCACCGCCCGTGCCGCTGTTGGAGCCGCTGCCAAGGACTTCATAGCCGCCGCCGAAGGCGACGGGCTTCATGCTCAATCCGGCCTCGAAGTTGTAGTAGTTGGCATCGTAATTCAGCGCGCTCTCGGCGTAATCAGTTTGATACGCATATTCCGCGCGGTAATCCACGGATACCTTGTCATTGATCGGTGCCTGGCCGGCGAAGTAGCCGCCGTAAGTCGCACAGGAATTGTTGTTGCCGGCGGCGTTGCTCAAGTCGAGCAGATAGCTGTAGCCCACGAACCGCCCATATTTCCAGCCGGAATAGGCAGCCTGGATCAGATGGGAGCTGGAATCGAAATTCTGGTTGGCCGGCGGCAGTCCGTCCACGTTGCCGAACACCCGCTCCACTTCCCAGACGTAACCATAGTAAAGATTCAGGTCCGCGAGCGGTGTGACGCCGATGGTTGCGGCCTGAAAGGTCTGGTCGTTCTGCCGCCAGCCGACGTCGCCAACGAAGCGCTGGTTGTCGAGGTTGATGACCTGCTGGCCGACTTTAGTTGTCAGCAAATTGGTGTAGCTGTAGGCAATCCATGCTTGGTTCAGTTCGGTCATGGGCGGATCGGCCACGACCGGACGGGTGCCTTGCTTGTTTGAACCGGCCGCGTTGTAATTGTGTTCCGGCCCGATCACGGAGACGTTCACGCCCTCGACCATCGCCTGAAACCCATAGAGCGGCGCGGTGGTGTAGCCGACGCGCGTGCGGATGGTTGGCGCGTAGGATTGGTTGGGCAGGCTGCTCTGATCCGCCTGCTCGTAGCGCAGGCGGACGTTGACGTTGACCTTGCCCTTTGAAATGGCGTCCGGAATTTTGCCGCCCAAAAGTTCTGCCACCGCGTTGGTGCTGGTCAGGACGGCGGCGGGGGCATTGGTGGAGGAATCGGCCGGAGCGGCGGCCCCCGCCTTGGGCGGCACGGGCGGCTGGGACGTGCCCGCTTGCATGAACGGCTGTTGTTGGGCAAAAATCGAAGCCGTGGCCGCCAGAACCAACGCTCCGCCGGTGAGACATTTTTTACTGGCTTGGGATTGTTTCATGTTCAGATTGTCTTTCAGGTTTGGATTGATTGGACGAAAGAATTTGTCTGGCGGCGGCAAGGCCGGTGGCGATGCGTTCGTCCGTCACCGGACAAGAACCTTTGCGCATTCCAAGTTTGTGCAGTTCGAGGTGCTCGAAATTATTGAAGCCGGCCAGTTCGAGCGTGTGGCGCGTGCAGTTCAGCGGACAGCCGTCAATCGCGAGGATGCGATCCGCCACCGCCGCGCGGTTGACCAGCGACTTGACGCGGCCACCGATGCCAGCCAGACAAGACATTTCCGCCACGCCTTCGCGTGTGATCTGACGGGCGATGCGGTCGGCCAGTTCGCCCGCATCCGAGCAGCCGGAGCAGGCATAGACCACCGTGCCCGGCTTCTTCGCTGGTGAAGTCTGATGCTCACTCATGAGTTTGCTTTCGTTGTCACGACCCTAATCTGCCCCAAACGCCATGCGAATGATTTGACGCAGGTCAATTAGTTCCACTATTTCCGACTGGGTAAAACCGGCCGTTAAATTTTGACTTGAAGCGAAAACTCCGGAGGAATTCACTCGAAACGCACTGTGGGAAAGTGAGCGTTGAAACTGGTTTTCAATCAGGTTTGCCGGCAGTGCTCGAATTCAATCCCGCCGGCCTCGACGTTGAAAAATCAGCACCGTCAGGGCGCCGGCCGCAAGACTGGGCAGGAGCATCAGCAGGATGCCCCAGTGGAGCCGGAGCCGGCCGTCGGCGTTATATTCAAAACAGCGGAAGGCCACCTTCCCCGGCAGCGGATAAATGGAAACCAGTTTCCCGTGCAGTTGATCCATCACCTCCTGCAGGCGCACGGGCGACACTTCGCCGCCAACGAGCAGCCGCGCGGTGCGGCCATGATCCATGGCGACCACCATGGCGGGATGATCGAATTGCTGGGAGGTCTCATCCCACCGATACCAAAACCCGATCGTCGGCGCGAGCCGCTGCACATCCTCGGTGGACAGGGCGGCAAACGTCCAGCCCGGGGCTTTTTCCAGTCCCAGATCATGGGCCATGGCCGCCATCGTAGCCGGACCGTCCCGCGCATCAAAACTGGCCACTACGACCTGATAATCGGTGCCAGCGCCGCCGACCTTTGCCGTGGCGGCCTTCAGTGAATGGAGGAGCGGGGAGCAAATGCCGGCGCAGCGCGTGAAGACAAAAGTGAATAAAACCGGTCGTTGATCCCAGAGGTTGGACAGCCGGACAGACGGTTCCGCCGGGCGCAGCAGCAAGACATCCGGCACCGCCCGGTCAACGTAACGATTTTCATCGGGGGGCCGCAGCAAATCGGGAGCGACGGGCGCTGGTTGGGCGCGCACCATCCCCCCGGCGACTACCAGCCAGAGCGCCGCAGCCACGACCGGCCACCACCACCGGTTTCCAATTGGCCGTTGTCGGTTCACGGCAATAACCAGGCTTTGCGCCAGCGTTTGCCAGTTTCCCAGAGGTAAAGCACCAGTCCCGCCAGGAACAAGACGATGAAGAAGGTGGACACTTGCGCGGCGGTCACGCCTTTGGACAACAACTCCGGGTAGCTGGAGTAGCGGCGCGGCACCGAATGAGCACCGGCATAATAGAACGTCATCAAAAAGCCGTAGCCGCCCAGGCACAACAAAACGATGGTCAGCCGGGTGCGCCCGGGATTTTCTGGCATGGGCGCCAGCTCCTGGCAAACGTGGAAGACGGCACCCATGAGCATCAGCACCACCCCCATCAGGTAGTATGTGTGGAAATGTGCGGGCACCCAAAGCGTGTTGTGATAGCGCAGATTCGCCACGATGGTGGAATCAATCACCGCGCCGATCCCGCCGATCACCCAGCCCACCACGCCGAGAAATAACAGCAGGGAAGCGAGCGTCCAACGCACCTTCGCGCCATACACCAAGGCCAGCAGGCCCAGAATGGTCACGACCGCCGCCGGCACGGAGGTCAAATAGGAAGAAATCTGGCCGATCACCTGAAACGCATGAAGCTGGACGAAATCCATATACAGATGGTGCATGAAGGCCAAAATAACCAGCAGCAGCACCGCGTTCCAGGCCAGCGCCACATAGCGGGTGGTTTTCCAAGGCCGGCCGCAGTAAGCCGGCATCAGTTCGTATAAAACCGCCACGCCGAGGTAGAGCGTCAGGTTCACCAGCAAGTGGCCGAAAAAGAAGGTCAGGTTTTTCATCAGCAACGCGTCGTTGGTGAAACCCGGCTTCAACCATTCCATCAGGAACAGCACCAGCACGATCACGGCCGAGATCAGCGCGGCTACCATCGCAATGAGGGTGACGGTGGTAATAATGACGACCGGCGGCACTTCCGGTTCCGTCCGTCCTCGCAGGTAATGCCAGCCCAGCGACGCAGTTAATGAGTATCGTCGGGACACCGCGCGCATCAGATCCAGCACCCAGACGAGCCAACCGACGCCCAGCACGCCAATGGCCGCAAAGAAGGCTCCAATGCTCCAGGCAGGCCACGCCCCGCCGGGATGCAACGGCAGCGGATAAAGAAAATACCAGCCCGCGCCGAACTTGCCCACCAACGTGCAGGCAATCAACAGCCCCACGCCCAGCACCGTCAACGCCATTGCCAGCCGCGAAGCCCAGAGGCTCACCGATACGTAACGCTTCAAGACGTAGCTCAAGACCGCCATGGCCGCCACAAACCACAGGCCGACCATGCCCAGACCATGCAAGGTCATCACCGCGTAAAAGTATTCGGGCGACAGCTTGTGGAGCCAGTTCGACTGCCCGGCGCGCATCACCAATCCCAGCAACACCAGGATGGGAAACAATAAAAACATGATGGCAAACCAAGCCAAAGTGAGCCGGCGCAGCGCCGCCGATGGCGGTTTGGCGTTGGTGAGGGCGGAAAGATTCGTCGGGTTCATGGTTTTGCCTTGTTGGTGTCGGCGGCAACCACCTTCAGGGAGCCGCGCATGACTTGATGGGCCATGCCGCAGAATTCCATGCACAGCACCGAATAAGTGCCGGGCTGGGTAAAGCGATACCGCAGCCGGTTGACATAGCCCGGCATGGCCTGCGTTTGCGCCAGCAGGTTTCCGTCGGCATCGTAAATGCCGAAGCCGTGCGTCACATCCAAGCTGGTCACCCGGAATTCAATCAGCTCGCCCGTATTCAACGTCGGCTGATCCACCGGCTCCTCCCCCGATGCTTCGTCGGGCGTGATCGGGTTGGCGGAAATTAAAAAGGCAAATTGTTTGGCGTCCACATGGATCACCCGGTCTGGACGCTGCTCCGCATTGGGATAAGGCATCAACGGCAGCGTCAGCGCCAGAAACAACACCAGAATGCCGGTGAACCAAAGAAAAAGCCGTTTCCGCAAATGATTGACCGCCGCGTATTCCAGCGTCCGGGGCCGTCGCGTGCTCAAGCCGACGTAGATAAAGACGGCCACGGCCAGTCCGGCCAGAATGAGGAACAAGTAAAAAAGATTTTCTTGCAACATGGATCGGCCTTTCGTTTACCAAACTGTTCCCCATTGGCTCGTTGCCAGAACCCCGTCGGCAACAGTTTGTCGAAGCTGAAGGATGGTTCCGCCGAGGTGCAATCGCTGGCGCATCATGCTGGTCGGCCAGATCGCTACCTCAAGGCAGCCGGAACCGGCAGAGACCGTCACGATATTTTGGCGTGAGGAATTTTGATTTTCGCTCATAACAATTCGCACATTGTCACGCCACTAGGTTGCCCCAAACGCCGCCGGGAAGATTTGACCCAAGTCAAACAATTCGGATGTTTGCCGGGGGTGACCACTCTTTGCAAATGAGGGGGCGGGATGGATTGCTTTCTGCTGTATCGCCAAAACTTACAAGCCGGATTTCCACGTTGCCGCCAGCACCAGCACCAGCAGCCCGCCCAGCACGGCCTCAATAATGCCGACGGTTCGGGCTGTGAGCTGCGGACGCCAGAGCAGCAGCCACGCAGTGCGGGCCGCCAGCAGCAGGGCAAAGAACAACGCCAGCCACGGCGCGAGCCGGAGCGCGACCAGCCACGCGATCAGAAGAACTCCCGCACCCGCCGTCAGCAGCGCCGGCGCGATGACACACGGACGACCTTTGCGGATGCGGATGCTGGTGCGCACCGTCAGCACCGTCGGCACGCTGCGCACGAGCATGATGGCCGCCAGCGCGAGCGAAGCCGGCAGGCTCCAGCCCGCCAGCGCGCCGAAGGCCGCCGGCAACAGGCTGAACGACACCACGCCCGCAATTTCCGCCGCGCCTTCGCGGGCTTCATTGCGGTTGTCGCACCACGCGAAGACCGCACCCGCCAACGCCGCCGGCAGCAGCGGCCACCAGCCGCCGGGAGCGCCGAAACGCACGGCCAACAGCAAACTCGTCAGCCCCGTTAGCGCGAGAATGGCCAGCCCCACCGCCGCCAGCGATTGACGCGGATCGCTTTTGCGCGACAGCAACAGTTTCATCGGCCGCCGCAGAAAAAATCCTGACACCGCCGCCAGCGCCAGGGCCGCGCCCGCCGCCGAGGGCGCGACCAGAAGGCCAAACGCCACCGGCTCCAGCGCCAGCGACCAACTGCCATGCTCTTTCGGCAACGTCAGTTGGGCCGCCCCGCGCCAGGAAAATTTTTCCATGGTCAGCGTCATGGCCTGATGATTAGTGGTTGCCGCAGCACTCAGCCACTTCACCAACCGGTGCGGTGGTTTTAAGCTTGGTGATTTTCACGCGGAACTCTTCCGGGCCTTTGACCAGGTGTTCCCAGGTGAAGGCGTTGGGCCATTGCGCGGCGAACTGGTAGTAGAGCGGCACCGGATCGTGGTCGTTGAGCAGGATGAAATGGTCGCCGACCGCCAGCTCCAGCCATTGTTTGATGATCAATCCGTGTTTGACGGAACAAGGAATGGGCCGCACGTCCATGACTTTGTCCGCGCCGACGAGGTTTTCTGTTGATGTATTCATGTTGTTATTGATGTTTTGTCTTGGTGGTTGGTTAATTTTTGGTGGTTGGTTAAGCATTGCGAACGCCCGTCATGGCCCGGCCGGTTTCCGTCATCATCGAGGGATGCCACGGCGGATCCCAAACGACTTGAACATCCACGTCGGTCACGCCTTCGAGCGTCTGCAAGATATTTTTCACGCCTTCGGCAATGCTCTCGTGCATCGGGCAGCCGGGCGTGGTGAGCGTCATCGTCACGGTCAGCTTGCCGGCAGCATAGGCGTAACCATAAATGAGGCCGAGATCCACGATGTTGACGCCGATTTCCGGGTCAATGACCTGGTGCAAGGTTTCATAAACCAGTTCGTCGGTGAGCGGGGTTGGGGTCATAAAAGCTTTGTGGGTGTCGCCGGTTTGGGTGCGAACGCGACGATCCTTGGCCGGACAAAATGCGAAAGAATGTTGCCCATGTTGATGGCGAAGATGGCGAGGCTCAACGCCAGCAGACCGCCAGCCCAGCGGATGCCTGGCTGATTGGCCCAGGCGGTGGCCACACACAACGCGCTCAAACCGGCCAGAAAGCTCCAATAGCCCACGATCTGGAGCGGCACGGAATACATTTCCCCCAGCGACGGCACTTTGGCGCGGCCGATGTGCCGGCTGTAACTGTGAAACCAAACGAGGAATGGCACGATTTTATAGAGCATTCCCAAGATCGCCAGCCCCACGAGGCCAGCCAGCGCGAGCAGGCCATAGACACTTTCCAACTGCATCGTAAACGCCGTCACCGGCAACCGCGACCACGACAACACCAGTGCCAAGATGGACAGCGGAACGAGCAGCGCGATGGCCGTGAGAAAATAGCGCATCCCCCAATCGAGCGCCCGGCGGTTGCGCGCGCGCAAAATCGCCTTGATTTCAATTCCGTAAAGCACGAGGCCGGCAATGATCACCAAGGCAGCCACCGGCTTGAGCGGACTTTGAACTAGCAGGGCCGCAAAAGCGCCAACCAGCCCCAGGTTCAGCAACGCAATGGACCACCACGCCCGACGGGCATTTTGCAGTTCGCTCAAGGTGAACATCGGCACGAGCTTGTAGCTCACCGTGACGATCATCATCACAAACACGCCGATGACGCCGAGGTGCGCGTGGGCATGCATGGCCGCCAGCGGTTGAAACGAAACCAGGCTCACGCTCTTGGAGGCGGCCAAGAAAAGCCCCACGGCAACCGTGGATCCCAGCCAGAACAGCGCTGAGGCAATGCCGAACTTGATCGGATTCCAACCGGTCACTTTCGCCAGCGTGCGGGCGAGGTTGAAGACAAACAAGCCGACGCCCAGCGTCAGCAACAAACCGAACGCGCCGACCAGCGCCATGTTAAATGTCCAAAATGCGAAAACCATGCCGACGAAACCGATGACGTGAGCGGCAAACTGCCATTTCACCAGACGTTCGCTGAACAACTGCGTCTCCAAAGTGACTGGCACGAGTTGATACATCGCGCCCATGACGATGGAGCAGATAAAGCCGAGCACGAACAGATGCGTGATCGCGATGAGGTGCGGCGTGTAATGATACATCGCCAGCAAATCCGGCTGCGCCAGCAGAAACCCGACGCTGACCAGCAACGATAATACTCCGACGAGCACAAAGCACAGCGGCAGGCGAACTGACGCGGCCCGCAGGCCGGCCAGATTTGGCGTGGCTGCCGGACGACCCGGCTTTCGCGGTGCCGTCGTTGGTTCAACCGCGGCGGATTTTGGTAATAAAGCTTCCATCATTTTGTTCCTCGGATTCACCAGTGAACCCGCGTTCTTCCAACTGGGCGTAAAGGTGCATCGGGCGGCGATCCGTGTGCGCGCGTAATTGCGCACCGGCGGGCAGCTCCGCGAGCGACTCCAGAATGGTCACCAGCGGCTGCGGCGGTTCGAGGCCGCGTGCGTCCACTTCGATCCAGCGCCCGCCCTCGGTTTCCACCTCACGCACTACGCTTCGAGCCGGCAGGGAAGTTTTTGCGGCCCCCGGCTTTTCACTGGTGCGCGTGAACAACACTTCCCAGTCGCCGTTGGCGATTTCCCTCGCCGTGTGCGTAAAACCTTGTTCCGCCAGCACGCCAAAGAGCGGTTTGGGTTCAAACGGCGCGCGCAGCAAAAGATTTTCATCCGGGCGCAACTGCGCCACGGCATTCATGATTTTCGAGAACGGCTCGCCGCCGTTGCGAATATCCTCGCGCACATCCACGGTTACAGTCTGGCTGTTCATCCCGGAAAATTTAGCGCATGGCAGTCAAATCAGCTTTGACCCAAGTCAAACATTTCGACAAATCCAATGGGCAATGCCGCAGCCCCGGTTGGTGGGTCATCGCAACTGACCGCTACTTTTTAGCAACCGGACAACAGCGCGACGGTTCGCGCAGGACTAGATTGAATCCTGAAAAGTTATGACAATGACCAGACCATTTTTAGGTGAACTCAGCCGGCTACCCCATCGGCCATCGCACTTTTGCGCCGGCGTCCATCACCGCGAAACCGTTGATGATGCCCGCCGTTTGGAAATACCCTCCGAACGTGGCGACAAAATTTCCACATGAACGCGACGCTGAAAATTCCAAAATTGAACGCGTCCGCGCCTCGGTCGCAAACTCCCTTCACGCTGGCGCTCGTCGGCAATCCCAATGCAGGCAAAACAACGCTGTTCAATGCGTTGACGGGTTTGCGCGCCAAGACGGCCAACTTTCCCGGCACCACAGTCGAACGCAAAATCGGCCGGCTGAACCTGGGTCGTGACCAGATCGTGATCGTGGATCTGCCCGGGCTTTACAGTCTTGGCAGTCTCGCGCCGGAAGAAAAACTGGCGAGCGACGCGCTCCATGGACGGCTGCCCGGCCAGGCCAGGCCGGACGCCATTCTCATTGTCGTGGACGCGACGAATCTTGAACGTAATTTATTTCTCGTCGGCGAGGTGCTGGAGCTGGATTGCCCGGTCATCATCGCCTTGAACATGATGGATACGGCGCGGCGCGACGGATTGCACATTGACCTCACGAAATTCCGCGCGGAACTCGGTTGTATCGTTGTGCCGATTTCCGCGCGCGGCGGCACGGGGATTGACGAATTAAAACGGGAAGTGGCGCAGCTCGCGAAAATCGCCCTGCCCGCCGCCGGCCATTTCAAACCCAATTGCGCCATCGGCTGTGCCGGCTGCGCGTTTCAAGCGCGCTACGCATGGACGGAGGATATTTCGATGAAAGTAACCGGCGGCCAGGCGATCCGACGCTCAATCTGGACGGACCGGCTGGACCATGTTTTCACGCATCCGGTGCTGGGCGTCGTGGCTTTCCTGATCGTCATGTTTTCGCTGTTCGCGCTGATTTTTTGGGCGGCACAAATTCCGACCGCCCTGATTGACCAATGGTTTGTCCTCCTCGGCGGCTGGGCCGGAAGCGTGATCCCGCCAGGCGACTTGCAAAGCCTAGTCGTGAACGGCGTCGTAGGCGGAGTCGGCGGCATCCTGGTTTTCCTGCCGCAAATTTGCATTTTATTTTTCGCGCTGTCGGTGCTGGAAGACACCGGCTACCTGGCGCGCGCCGCCTTTGTGATGGACAAAATCATGCGCCGCTTCGGTCTGCCCGGCAAGGCGTTCGTGCCGATGCTGTCTGCCCATGCCTGCGCGATTCCCGCCATCATGTCCACCCGCGTCATCGAAGATCCGCGCGACCGGCTCGTGACCATTTTAATCACGCCGTTGCTGACCTGCTCCGCGCGTATTCCCGTTTATGCAATGGTGACGGCGCTGATTTTCCCCAACTCACCCGTTAAAGCCGCGCTTGTTTTTACCGGCGCTTACGCCATCGGTGTGATCGCCGCACTCGGGGCCGCGCTGGTTTTTCGCCGGACAATTCTGCCAGGCAAGAGCAAGCCGCTCATACTGGAACTGCCGCAATATCGCGTGCCCGGCTGGCGCACCGCGTTGCTGCACACATTTGATCGGGCAAAAGTTTTCGTGCAACAGGCGGGCACCATCATTCTCGCCGTTTCCGTGATTCTGTGGGCATTGTCGTATTATCCCAAATCCGCCCCGCCCGCCGCCGCCGTCGCCATGACCCAGCAGGCCGCACAATTGGAACAATCCGGCGAAACGCAAAAAGCGGCCGACCTCCGGGCCGACGCCACCCGGTTGACGCAACAATTCTCGTTGCAACACTCCTTCGCCGGCAAAATTGGCCACGTCATCGAGCCGGTCATCCGGCCGCTCGGTTACGACTGGCAGATCGGCATCGGCATCATCAGCTCTTTTGCCGCGCGTGAAGTCATCGTTTCGACGTTGGCGATTGTTTATGGGGTCGGTGCCGATACAGCGGAAAACCATCGCAGTTCGCTCTATGATTCGATGCGGCACGCGACACGTTCCGACGGCACGCCAATTTTTAACGTGGCGACGTGCGCGAGTCTGCTGGTCTTTTACATTTTGGCGGCGCAGTGCCTGTCCACGACCGCCGTGGTTCGCCGCGAAACCAACAGTTGGAAATGGCCGCTATTCCAAATCGGCTATATGACCGGGCTGGCTTACCTGACCGCACTGATTGTGTATCAGACGTTGCGGTATCTGGGTTATGCCTGAGCGCGTTCATTTTTCATGAGGCACGCAGACAAAAATCCCGCAAATAGTTTATTGGAGTTGAAAACCAGCGCAATTGACGCGCCAAAATATTTGGTTTCATGGCCTGGCAGGCTGATAAGAACCGGGCACTTTGCGAAACGCGATGGCGAGCCGGTTCCAGCCGTTGATGGTCACAATGGCCAGCGTCAGGTCGGCCAGTTCCTTCTCCGTGAACTGCTGGCGAACCCGCTCAAATACGTCGTCGGGAACCTGCGTGTCGGCAACGCGCGTGACGGCTTCCGTCCACGCCAGCGCGGCGCGTTCGCGGTCGGTGAAGAACGGCGTTTCCTCCCAAGCCGACAGCGTGTAAAGACGCTGCTCGGTTTCACCGGCGGCGCGGGCGTCTTTGGTGTGCATGTCGAGGCAAAAGGCGCAGCCATTGATTTGCGACGCGCGGGTTTTGACCAGTTCCAGCAGGGAATGTTCGAGGCCGCTTTGCCGCACATAATTTTCCAGCGCGCTCATGGCCTTGTAACCGTCCGGGGCCGTCTTCATGTAATCCATTCTTGGCTGCATAAATTGTTTCCTTTCATCATTTGATGTTCGCCATTAATCCGCTCCAGTCAAAATTCTATTTGCCAGCGGATGATTTTTTCTGGTGTCCGCGTTTGAGTTGTTCTTCCAAAAAGGCTTTTAAGACCAGGGCATTGTTGTGTTCCAGGTCGTGCGCGCTAAACAGCAGAGTTACCGCACCGGTTTTCGCC
>Ga0310811_10004430_pt1 | contig 17634 bp, 11 predicted proteins | sample YCmetagenome_FD_207642 | JGI IMG/M metagenome (GOLD analysis project Ga0310811, IMG submission 207642) | Soil microbial communities from experimental microcosm in Duke University, North Carolina, United States - YC | ecosystem: Engineered > Artificial ecosystem > Soil microcosm > Unclassified ...
CGCGCAAGAGGTGTACAAATTTTTTCGTAGTGGAAGCTGGTGTCGAGCGCTTCAGAGTCCGGTCACTCCAATGGCGTTATACAATCCACTTATACTGACGGCCAGAAGCTTCGAGTCGTGATCGATAACCCTCACCGTCATGCCGACGCAGAGCCTGCCCCGAGCGAAGGCCGGGGTCGCCATCCACGTCTTTGCTCATCGCAACAACAAACGACGTGGATGGCACGCCTGCGCACGCCATGACGCGGCACCACCGCCGATAAGTCATTCATTAAGGCCATGGTACTACACGTTTTGCATATGGCTCGATACGAAGCTATGAGCAACCCATCCGGCGGCAACTCTAAACAACGTGATCAATCCGGCGCTGTCGCATACGCCGTCCAAGTGGGCGGCGGCATGGGCGACGACGCCGTCTCACCCCGCGACGATCTCCGCGAGAGCCTTGCCGACATCGGCAGTGCCGGCCTGACCACCCATATCGCGTGTCTTCGGGCCGCTCTCGCGCAGCAGTGTTTCGATCGCGTCGACGACAGCGCGGCCGGCTTCGGCCTCACCGAGATGCTCCAGCATCAAACCTGCGGACCACACCTGGCCGATCGGGTTGCAGATGAATTTTCCCGCGATGTCGGGGGCGGAACCGTGCACCGGTTCGAACATGGACGGAAAGCGCCGCTCCGGGTTGATGTTGGCGGAAGGCGCGATGCCGATGGAACCCGCGACGGCGGGACCGAGGTCGCTGAGTATGTCACCGAACAGATTGGAACCGACGACCACATCGAACCAATCGGGATGCTGCACGAAATGAGCGCATAGGATGTCGATGTGGAACTGGTCAGTGCGGATTTCGGGATAGCTCTTGCCCATCAGGGCGAAGCGTTCGTCCCAGTACGGCATGGTGAAGGTGATGCCGTTTGACTTGGTCGCCGAGGTCAGATGCTTCTTCGGTCGCGTCATCGCAAGTTCGAAGGCGAACTTCAGAATGCGATCGACACCGTGGCGGCTGAACACGCTTTGCTGGCTGACGAACTCGCGGTCGGTATCGACGAACATGCGGCCGCCGACGGAGGAGTACTCACCCTCGGTGTTCTCGCGCACGACATAGAAGTCGATGTCCGCCTCGGTGCGGCCGGCGAGCGGGGTTCGCACGCCCGGCATCAGCTTGCATGGACGCAGATTCACATATTGGTCGAAGCCGCGGCGGATCGGAATCAGCAGGCCCCACAACGAGATATGGTCGGGCACGTCCGGCCAGCCGACCGCGCCGAGCAGGATCGAGTCGGATTGCGCCAAGCGATCCATGCCGTCGGCGGGCATCATGGCGCCGGTCTTCTTATAAGTCTCGCACGACCAGTCGTAGTGGCTGAATTCCAAGCCGAAGCCGAAGCGGCGCGCGGCGGCGTCGAGCACCTTCAGCGCCTCGGGCACCGTCTCCTTGCCGATGCCGTCACCGGGGACAACCGCGATCCGATGGGTGCGCGCCATTCATGAAACTCCTCGCCATTCCGACGCACCTGACCGCGCCACACCCCGGTCGTCAACCGTCGGGCTCACGCAACAGACATGACGCGGTCTGTGAAATGGTTCATAGGGGTAGGTCACGAACTCGTGGCATCCTCGTCCTGCATCGAACCATTAATTCGTAAATCGAAAGGGATGCCGCGCCGACGATCAGCTTCAGACGCGTTTATTGGGGGATCAAGACATGCCGGATGACGCACTGCCTTTCGTCGAGCAGCCGGTTCCGCCACCGGACCATGCCGATACAGCGGCAGAACCCATCGCGCCGCAGCCCCCCGCCAACGAAAACACCCCTGGGCCTCCGCTGATCAATGCGTCGCACGAAATCTGCCACCTGCGGGTGGGTGACCCCGACGAGCGCGGCAACACAGTCAAATACATCTATTCGCGCGACCAGGAATATGTCGTGTACTATAGCCGCCTGGAGTACAGTTCCACCAACCCGAAGGGCGACGACCCTGCCGATCGGGCACACCGCTCGTGGCTGCCGCGGGTCGGCAGGCGTGCCTCGAAAAGTCCGGTGGACCTGCCGTATGAAAGCGAAGGTGTACAGGCGCAGCTCTCCTCCGACCCTGCGAAGCGGAAGCAGCTACGGCAATTGCTGCTACCCCTCGGCACCGAGCGCGCCAAATTGCAGGCGCTGTTGAGTGGCTGGCCACGCCGTCAAAGTTACGATTCATCGGTTGCCATCGCGCTGCAGCTCGCCCTGGATGGGGATGGCGACGCCGCGGCGGCCGCCAACGCGCTGCAAACGCTGACCGATACCAAGTTGGCCATCCTCAACGAGCGCGAAGTCGCCGGCAAGGCGCAGTATGTCCGGTTCACGCTGGTTCTCAGTGTGATCGGTCTGTTCTTGCTGGTGCTTGCGCAGCACAACCTGTTCAAGGACACCGGCAATTTCTGGATGGGAGCGCAGGCGGGCGTGCTTGGGGCGGTCCTGTCCATCGCCATCGGCATACGCAACAAGGCGGTGGCGCTCGATATCGGCTTCGCGGGAAATCTGTCCGACAGCGCGCTGCGATTGGTGATCGGTGCGGTGTCTGGCGGAACGCTCGTCCTGTTGTTCTCAACCGGATTGCTGCCGTCGTTGCATACTCTCAAGGGCGAACAGGATGCCGTGCAGTCGATGCCGTTCGTCCTGTTGCTCGGCATCATCGCTGGGTTCGTCGAGCAGCTTGTTCCCAGCTTGCTGGATGAGCAGGCAAACAAGCTGCGCGACGGCCAGGATGCGAAGAAAGCTCCTGCATCCGCCCCGGACCCGGCAGCGGGTGGGAACAAGGCAGGTGGTACGCCAACCGGGCCAGCGTGACACTCCCGCTGGGTTTGTAAGGGTTCGCAGTGTTTGCCCCTGAACCGGGATTCCAGCATTATTGGTCGTGGTGACGCGGCACATCGCCGGGTCCGAATGATTAGGAACCCGGTCATGGCGAAGGCCCCGGCGGCAGGACAAAGCAGCGACTGGGATCGCGACGCGGCACTCACTACCGCGCGCATCCTGCTGGAGATCAAGGCGATCAATTTCCGGCCGGAGGAGCCATACACATTCACCTCGGGGTGGAAGTCGCCGGTGTACATCGACTGCCGCCGCATCATCTTCTTTCCGCGCGCGCGGACGCGGATCTGCGAGCTCGGCGTCGAGAAGATCAACCGCCACATCGGGTTCGAGACAATTGAGGCGGTTGCGGGGGGCGAAACCGCAGGCATCCCGTTCGCGGCGTGGATCGCCGACCGGATGTCGGCGCCGATGGCGTACGTGCGCAAGAGGGCCAAGGGATTCGGCCGCAACGCGCTGATCGAGGGCGACGTGCCGGAAGGCAAGCGCACGCTGCTGGTGGAGGATTTGACCACCGATGGGCAGTCGAAGATCCGCTTCGCGCAGGCACTGCGCGATGCCGGCGCAATCGTCAATCACGCGTTCGTGGTGTTCTTCTACGGGGTGTTTCCCGGCGCATTCGAGACCCTGGCGCGGATGGATATCCAACTCCACCATCTCTGCACATGGTGGGACGTGCTGGAGGCGTGCAAGGACCGGCCCTATTTCGGCGAGCCCGCGCTGGCCGAGGTTCGGAAGTTCCTGGAGGATCCGGTAGCCTGGTCGGCTGCGCACGGCGGCATTTCCTCGGCTGAGGAGGCGATGGCACGCAAGGCCGCTGCCGACGCCTGACCCGCTGGCTCGACTGAACGGCCGCGCAGTCGCCGCGAACCGGCGGTGTGGTCCAGTTTTAATCGTCCGTTAATCCGCTAGCACTATCCAGGCGGACCTGCGCGCCATCGCGGCGGTCCGGCGACGATCACCCGCGTCAACCGCGCCAACCTGACCGAGAGGCGCTCATGGCCGTCAAGACCACCACCATTTCGGGCACACACTTCAGCGGCATCACGCTCCCGGGAACCTACGGCAGCCCGCTAACGGTGACCGGCACGATCAGCGCCAGCACTGGTGCCGGCATCTACTACCAGGGTGGTACGGCAACCAACTGGATCATCGCCAACCAGGGGGTGATCGCGGCATCCACCCAGGGCATTGCGCTGAAGTTCACTACCAGCGTGGCCAGTGGCAGCGTGATCAACTCCAACGGCGGCACGATCTATGGCGCGACCAGCGGCATCTATGTGTATGGCTACGGAACGGTAACGAACATCGGTGTCAGCACAATCAGTTCGAATGGCAACGGCGTCTATATTCGGCAGGGTGGAACGGTCAGCAATCTCAGCGGTGGCGTCATCACCGGAGGTGCCGCGGCGGTATCCTTCTACGGCGGGGGCGTGCTCGATCCGCAGACACGGGTCCTGGTGTTCAATGCTGGGCAGTTACGCGGCGCATCAGGGGTTGAGGAACTTCTGGGAGGCTCCGTCACAAATGCTGCGGGCGGCACTATCGTTGGCACGAGCGATTTCGGCGTCGACATCCGTAATGGGATTGGCAGCGTCAGCAACAGTGGGCTGATCTCCGGTGCCAGAATGGGGATTTACCTGTACACAAAGGCGGGGTTGATCTACAACGCCCCCAGCGGCGTGATTCTGGGCAACGTTGGCATTGTCGCCTACGGTGGCACGGTCATCAATGACGGCACAATAACCGCTACCGGAAACGCACTGTACTTCAAGGGCTATTCCGCAGCTAGCTCCGGAATTACAACATATTATCCAAGCCTGCTGGTCGAAGCACCGCAAGCGAGCATCAGCGGCTCCATCAATGGTGGACGCGGCACGTTGGAGTTGGCCGCCGGCAGCAGCATCGGCACCATTGCCGGCATCGGCGACAGCATTACGAATTTCACCCGGTTGACGATCGATGCGGGCGCGGCATGGAGCATTGCGGGCAACGCGGCCGGGCTGGGCACCATCGGCACGATCGCCGGCTTCACCTTCAACGATACGATCGATCTCACGGGTTTCGTCGCCGTCAGCGAGACATTCAACAACGGCAAGCTGGTGCTGACGGACGCCGTCAAAGCGACGGCAACACTCAATATCGCGGGATCCTTCACCTCCGGCGATTTCCAGATCACGTCGGACAACATCGACGGCACCGACATCACAATACCGCAGACCATCGCCTGGACTGGCGCCAGCGGCGACTGGAACACCGCCGCCAATTGGAGCACGAAGGCGGTTCCAAGCGGCGTGGATACCGCTGTCATTGCCGCCGGCGGAAGCGTCACGATCGGCGTGGCGGCGGGCGACAGCATCGCGATCACCGATGTGCTGGTCGGGGCTGCCGGCGATGTCCTCGATGTGGAGGGAACGCTCGTCCCGACCGGGACCGTAACGGTCAAAGCAGGCCTCATCAACCTTGGGTCCAAAGCCACCATCAACGGCGGCACGATTGCCGACACGACTGGCACCGGGATCACCGGCAGCGGCGGCACACTCGACGGCGTAACCATTCAGGGGCCACTGAATATCGCGACTGCTGGTGCTCGGCTGGTCATTGTCGACGGGCTCGCGTTCGGAATTGGCGGCAAGGGGTTGGGGATCATCAACCTGACCGCGGGCGGTGACGCGAACATAGACTTCCAAGGCAGCCAGACAATCGACAATGCCACGATCAACCTGGATGGAACGGACGTCACGAATCCGATGACAGAAATCCTGGTAGGTGGCAGTGCCAGTGTCCTCACGCTCGGCGCTAATCTGATAGTGAGCAGCAAGGCCCAGAACACCCAGGCCAGTATTCGAGGCGACGGCTCCGCCCAGACTGGACTGCTCAACCTGGGCACCATCCTTGTCCGAGCCGGGAACGACGGAAGCCATCAGAGCAGCTTCACCATCGCACCAGCCAACGGGTTCGAAAATCAGGGCAGCATCTCCGTCAGCAGCAACGAGCTGCTTTCGATCCAACCAGGCACCGGCGTGTTCAGCAACAGCGGCCAGGTACTAGTGAACCCTGGTTCAACACTGCAGATTTCCGATACGTCACCGACTCCCGCGATCAGCAATCCGGGCTTGATCACTCTGTTCAGCGGGGCGACACTCGATCTGGCCGGCTACTTCACATCCAACTCGCTTGGGAATCTGTCAAACCTGGGCACGACAGTGATCGACGGCATATACGATGCCCAGGGCGACGTATTGACGCTTGGGTCTAGCAGCGTGCTGAATGCCGTGGTGCTGGACGGACAGATTCGCAATGCCACCATTCAGCCCGGTGGCAGCCTGACGATCGTCGGTGCAAATGCGTCGCTGGAAAACGATACCTTCGAAGCGCCGGTCAACCTCACGGGTACATCCGTTGACCTCACGCTATTCCAGAACATCATACTCACCGATGCGGGCCAGTCAGGTACCATAAACGTCTCTGGGCAATCCGAGACGCTGCGGTTCGCCAACGAGACACCCGTGTTGGATGCAACAGGCCAAACGTTCGACAACGTGGTGGTCAACATCGGCAATGCGACGAGCAAGGACATCATCGCACCAACCTTTGCGGGTGGGACATTCACGATCGGTGCGAACGCCGACATCATTAGCTCGGCGCTGGGCGCACTGGCCGCACTCGATGTAGGCGCAAGCACCACAGTGGTGCTGAATGGCACATTGAACGCCGTTGCCAAGAACGGCACCTTCACCATTGCTGGCGCGTCCAAGAGTGCGTTCAGCAACAATGGCACGATGGTGGTTGGCAACGGCGATACACTGAGCGTTACGTCGGCGATCGTCGGCGGTACCGGAATTGGCACCATCGATATTGCGACGGGCGGTGTTGCGAATTTCTCCTCTGCTGTCGCGGCTAGTCAGACGTTGCAGTTTACCGGTGCAACCGGCGTCCTGGCACTACAGGCACCGAGCACCTTTGCCGCGGTGATCAGCGGACTGGGGGCAGGCGATACCATCGACCTTGCCGGTATTGCCGCGACGAAGGCACTGTGGAGCGCGGGATCGCCAGGCTCGCTCGCCCTGACCAACAGCGGAGCCGCGGGGGCGACGCTGTCCATCCTGGGCGACTACAGCAAGGACGTCTTCGTTGTGACCGGCGACGGCGCGGGCGGCACGGCTATCACGATAACCCCAATGTGCTTCGCCGCCGGGACGCGCATCCTGGTACCTGTTGGTGAACTGGCGATCGAGGATTTGCGGCCGGGCGACCTGGTAGTTACGGAATCAGGGAGGACTCAGCCGATACGGTGGATCGGCCGACGACACGTTGATTTTCGCCATCATCCGAACCGGCAGCGGGTACTGCCGGTTCGCATCGCAGCCAACGCGTTCGGACCATGCAAGCCGAGGCGCGATCTGCTGCTGTCGCCTGACCATGCACTGTACATCGACGATGTGCTGATTCCGGTCCGCCATCTGGTCAACGGCAGCACAGTCGCACAGATCGCATGCCGTGAGGTCACCTATTACCACATTGAGTTACCGCGTCACGACGTGCTGCTGGCTGAAGGTCTACCCGCCGAAAGCTATCTGGAGGCAGGTGCGCGCGAGGCATTTGCCGAATGTGATGGTGCCATCCGATCGCACGCGGATTTCGCACCGACGGTCGATCGCTTCGCAATGCTTTGGGAGACCGAGGGGTATGCACCATTGGTCGTAGCAGGCAGCGCGCTCGAGCGGGTGCGCCGGAGACTCGGTTGCGCTGAACTGACCTTACGCAACGCGGCCTGATCACGGTATACACACGGTCGGGCGAGGCCCGTTTTGGCGCAGGTCATATCAACCACCACAAGCGCCGGTATTACGCTGAGTAACCAGAGTTACAATCCCGTGACGATAGCGGGTGATTCCAGAATCAGCAATACAGCCGGCAGCAATGGAGCCCTTTACGGAAAGGGTGGTACCGCCAATAGCTGGACCATCGACAATTTCGGACAAATCTTGGGTGGTTCGGCTGTCGGCGGTGTCTATCTCGGTAGCATTATCTACCACGTAATCAACAACGTCATCATCAACGAAAGCGGCGGCACGATCACCGGCAGCCGCTACGCCATCGCCGTCGCCGGACCTGGTTCGGTCGCCAACAAATCGGGCGCCGTTATCAGCGCAGTTGGCAGCGCAGCTGTGTACTTGCGCGGCCAGGGAGTCGTCGTCAACTACGGCACTATCATTGATTCAGGAAACCTTGGCGTCTACGAGCGCGGCGGAGGGACCGTGTTCAACGCTCCCAGTGGCACGATTTCCGGCGGCAGCGTCGGTGTCCTGCTGACCTCGGCTGGAACAATCATCAATGCTGGCGTCATAGACGGCAGCAAGAGCTACGCAGTGAAATTCGGCGTCGGCGGCAGCACCAATCGAATGATCTTCGATCCCGGTGGCCTGGTAAGCGGCAGAATCAACGGTGGTGGCGGTGTGTTGGAACTGGCTGCCGGCACGGGCAGCGGCGGGAGTCCAAACACCATAACCACAGCCGGGATCACCAATTTTGGCACGCTGCAGCTGGATGCCGGTGCGCAATGGACGATGACCGGCGCGTCGAATTCCATGCTCGGCTCCGTCGCGATCACGGGATTTACGGCGGGCAATACGATCGACCTGCTGAGTTTCTCCGCGGTGAGCGAGACGTTCGCTAACAACGCACTGGTGCTCACCGATGGAGCAAACGCGGAAGTGACGTTGAATTTGCAGGGCAGCTTCACCACCGGCAGTTTTCAGATCACTTCGGACAAGAACGGTGGCACGAACGTTACCAACAACCCGACTCCACGGACCTACAGTTGGGCCGGAAGTGGCACCATCGATTGGAACACTCCGACGGCCTGGGATCTCCACGCGGTGCCGACCAGTGTCGATAGCGCAATTATCAGCAACACTGGCAACAACACTGTCCAGATCGCCAGCACCGCGACGGTCAGCATCAGCCACCTGACGATCGCCGGGGCTGACACGCTCCTGGTCACCGGCAAACTCATTGCCCAATCGATTACCGATAGTGCCGTTCTCGCGTTCACCAGTGGTCACACACTCATCAGCACGCCGGTACGCCTGAGTGGGACCATCAGCGAGCAAGGCGCCGGCACGCTGACTCTCGGCTCGAGCGAGGTCATCACTCAAACGGGCAGCCCGGCGACTCTGACCAGTACGACAGGCGGCGGCGAAAGCATCCTCAACCAGGGCACAATCAAGGCGGCGCTGGCCGGCGCCTCGTTGGCGATCGTGCCACTCAACTTCACCAACAAGGGCACGATCAGCCTCACCGACGAGACAGTCACTATTGGCTACGATGCAGGCAGCGTGCACGGATCGTGGAGCAATGCGGGCCTGATCGCATTGTCGGGAACCGCATCGCTAGTCCTGGACGGCTCGTTCACGACGGCCGGAATCGGCACCATTACCGGCGCCAGCGGGGTTACCGTGGCTGGGATACTCAACAACACCGGCACCACTTTGAACGTAGGCATCGGCACCCCTCTGGGCCTGATCAACCTGGCCAATGGCGGTTTGATCAATGGCGGCACAATCAGTGATCACGGCAACGGATTTAGCTTCAACCGCAACGGTACCTTCAACGCGGTTATCTATCAGGGCACACTGAATATCGCGACCGGCAACGGCCGGCTGAATGTGACCAACGGGTTGACGGTGACCGGAACGAGCGGCACCGGTGCCGGCTTGATAAACCTCACCCAGGGCAACGACGCTCAGCTCAACTTCATCGGCAGCCAGACGATCGACAACGTCACAATCAACCTGAGCGGCACGGACGCCACCAATCCATTGACCGAAATCGACATCGGCGGTGGCGGCGGCCAGCAACTGACACTCGGCAAAAACCTTACGGTGCTCAGCACCGCAGCCAAGGCACAGGCCGCCATCAGGAATACTACCAGCCAGGACTCCGCGTCGGTGGTCAACCTGGGAACCATCATTGCCGCAGCAGCGGGCGGGTCATTCAACATCACACCGAACAACGGCTTCACCAACAACGGCACGATCCTGGTCAACAACGGTGACACCGTTGCGATCGCTCCGGGCCTCGGCACGTTCAACAATGGGACGAGCGGCGTCATATCGGTGAGCTTGGGTTCGGAGCTGGAGATCTTTTACAACGGCGTCACGGCGCAGATGAACAATCCTGGCACGATCACGCTGGCCAATGGCGCGACGCTGAACCTTGCCTCCGGGTTGTTCACGCAGACGGCTCTTGGGAATATCGTCAATCAAGGTGCCACGACGCTATTCGCTGGGGAATTCGACGGTCAGTCTGGCACCATCGCGCTGGGAGCCGGCACCAAATTCAACAAGGTGCTGCTGAGCGGAAACCTGCACGATGCCGTGCTGCAGTCGAACAGCAGCTTCTCCGTCGTCCCCGGCAACGCCTCGCTGCGGAATGTGGTGTTCCAGGGCCCGCTGAACGTCGCGACTGATTTCACCAATTTGACAATCAACCAGGGTGTCACGCTCAAGGATGCCAGCGGCAGTCTGGCCGGCACTATCAATGTGACGGGGCAGGCCGACAGCCTGATCTTCGTCAATCAGGCTCCGGTGTTGAATGCAACCGGTCAGTCGCTTAACAACGTCACGCTCAATATTGGCAATGCATCAGGCGCCGACCTTATAAGCCCGAGCTTTTCCGCCGGCACCTTTGCCATCGGCTCGGGCGCAACCATCGTCAGTGCGACGCCGCAGGCGCAGGCAATACTGAATGCCGGTTCCGGCACCACGGTCGACTTTCACGGTACGTTGGCGGCGATCGCGCAAAGCGGGACATTCACTGTCACCGGCGTACCGTCCGGAGCGTCGCAGTCGTTCTTCAACAACAACGGCCTGATGCTCGTCGGCAACGGCGATACGCTGAGCATAGGCCTGGCTATCACGGGCACCGCCGGTACGATCGATATCGGCACCAGCGGTGTGGCCGACATTTCAGGTGCGGCCGCCATCGGGCAGACGCTTGGATTCACCGACGCCACCGGATTGCTACGGCTGCATCAGCCGGCCAGCGTCGCGGCCACGATCGCTGGCTTCGTCCAAGGGGACACGATCGACCTTGCCGGCATCACCGCCAGCACGGCCGTGTGGTCCGCCAGTAAGCTGACGATCAGCAGCGGCAGCACGACGGTTGCGATACTGACGATGCCTGGCAACTACACCAAGAAAGCGTTTGTGGTCGCCAGCGACAAAGCCGGAGGCTCGCAAGTGACCGTCACCGCGACATGCTTTGGCGCGGGCACACATATCCTGACGACTCGTGGCGATATCGCGGTCGAACGGCTGCACAAGGGGGATTTTGTGCTGACCGCTTCGGGAATGATGCAACCAATAGTCTGGATCGGGCAACGACACGTGGACTTCCGCCGCCATTCGAACAAGTTGCGCGTCCTACCGGTTCACGTTGCGGCGCACGCATTTGGTCCTGAACGGCCGAAGCGCACTCTGCTGCTGTCGCCCGATCACGCGGTGTACGTGGATGATGTGCTGATCCCAATTCGTGTTCTGATCAACCGCACCAGCGTTGTGCAAATCGAGTGTGATGCGATTACGTATTACCATGTCGAGCTGCCGCACCACGACGTGCTGCTGGCCGAAGGAATGCCAACGGAGAGCTACCTGGACGCGGGGGCGCGGCGTGCGTTCGCAAACAGTGACGGCATCATCCAGCTCGATCCGGACTTTGCGCATCGGCTGGATGACTATGGGGCGCTCTGGGATGCAAAGGGATACGCGCCGCTCGTTGTCACTGGCGAACTGCTGCAGCGGGTGCGACGTAGGCTGGATGCCAACGCGGGAGTTTGGCGACACGCCACCATGCAGCAGCCCGGTTTGAGCGAGTGCCGGAATCAGGCGGTCAGGCGCGGCAGCTCTGACGGGTAGCGCGCCAGCGCGGCGGCGCCGGCTTGCTCGAGCTCGGTTCGACTGCCATAGCCCCACAGCACGCCGATCGCTCTCAGATTGTTGGCCTGAGCGCCGATGATGTCGTGCATGCGATCACCGACCATGATGGCGTTGTCGGGATCGAGCGCCTCGGTCCGCAGCACTGCTGCGATGAGATGCGCCTTGTCGTCGAGGCTGCCGTCCGGTTCCGTGCCGTAAACGCCACCGAACAAAGGGGAGAACCCGATAGCCTCCACGATACGCGTTGCGAACACCGTGCGTTTGGAGGTCACTACGAAGCATCGTGCGCACGCCGCGAGCAAGGGTAGCGTGTCGGCGATGCCGGGATAGACCTCGGCCTGATGGAGCCCGATCGCGCCGTAGTGCTCGCGATACGCGGTGACGCCGGCTTCGACACGATCGTCGTTGTAGAGTGCCAGCACGCGGCCGATCACCGAAGGCAACGGCGGGCCAATCATTGGCGTTATGTCGAATGATGGATCCGGCGTGTGGCCGAGCGCGCGCAGCATTGCCTCGCAACTTGCGGCGATACCCGGACGTGAGTCGATCAACGTGCCATCCAGATCGAGCAGGATCGCGCGGGTCGTCATAGGGCGGCATAACGTTCGATCGTTTCGCGCCAGCCGAGCAGATCCTCGGGGCCGGATATCTTGCGCGTCAGGCCCGCGACGCCGGTCACCGGCACCAGCACGCGCGATACACCGGCCGCAGCGAAGTCGGCGAGCTGCGCGATATCGTCGGGGATGCCGACAGTAAACTCCACAGACGAGGGATCACGGCCGGCTTCGCGCGCAGTTCGCCGCACGGTCTCGAACAGGTCCAGTGGCAGGCCACGGCCAGGGAAGAAGCCGTCGGCGAGACGACCGGCACGACGCGCCGCAGCCTCCGTGTGGCCACCGATGATGATCGGCACCGTACGGTTCACCGGCTTCGGCCGCATGAACGCATCCTTGAAGTTGACGTATCGGCCGGCGAAGTTTGGTGCGTCAGCCGACCAGAGTTCGCGCATCGCGGCGATGTATTCGTCGGTGCGGCGGCCGCGGTTTTCGAAGGTTGCGCCGATGGCGTCGAACTCTTCCTTCAGCCAGCCGATGCCGATGCCGAGCAGGACCCGGCCATTCGACATGTAATCCAGCGTGGCGACCTGCTTGGCGATGATGACCGGATTGTGCTGCGGCAGGATCAGGATGCCAGTCGCGAGCTTTATGCGGCTTGTCGCGGCGGCGACGTAGGCCATCCAGATCAATGGATCGGGCAGCAGGAAATCACCCTCGCCGCCGGGCAAGCGGCCGTCGGACGTGTACGGATAGGCTGACTGGTAGCCGCGCGGAATGACGGTGTGCTCGACTGTCCAGGCGGACTCGAAGCCCGCCGCTTCGGCAGCCTGCAGCAGTTCGGTCGCGCGCGCGGGATCCGTGTAGCGGCCGGTGTTGCAGTAGCGCAGGCCGAATTTCATGACGAGAGTGCTCCTTGGGACGACGCCCCCTCCCTACCCCCCGGTCAAGTGCCCGGGGGCGTGCCTCCCCCGCTTTGCGGGAGAGGGGGGCACACCGTATCAGTCGGTGACGTATTCGCAGCGGAAGCCGTTGCCCCAGCGCTTCACGTAGCCGCGCGACGGCGTCGGGAAATGCGCGAAGCAGCATAGCGTATTTGTGTCGGAGTAAGTTTCCAGGAACTTACGGCGCGTATCGGCACCCTGCAACGTATCGTAGTCCACCCGCATTCCCAGTTCAGGATACTTCGCTTGCAGCGGCGAGTGGATCAGATCGCCGGTGATCACCGCATCCTTGCCACCGCGACCCAACGCCACGGCATAGTGGTCGATCGTGTGGCCGGGCGTCGGCAGCAGCACGACCGTGTCATCCACGGCATGATCGCTGGTGATCAGGTCACAGCGCTTCGCCTCGACGATCGGGATAACGCTGTCCACGATTGGCGGCAGCGTGGCCTTGTCGTTCTCCGCCAACCAGTAGTCGAGCTCCTTCTTCGAAAACAGATAGCGCGCCTTTGGGAACGTCGGCACCCAGCGACCATTTTCCAGCTTCGTGTTCCAACCGACGTGGTCGACGTGGAGATGCGTGCACATGACGATGTCGATGTCGTTCACTGTCAGGCCGAGCGCAGCCAGGCCCTTCATCCACACATCGTCCTTTTTGTGGTGCCACAACGGACGGGCCGAGCGGTCCTTATCGTTGCCGATGCAACTATCGACGAGGATGGTGTGGCGCCCGGTCTGCACGATATATGACTGGAAGCAGAGTACCAGGTTGTCCTGGGGATCGAGCGCCGAGGGCGCAAGCCAGGAACGGTTCTCGGCCAGCACGTCGGGCGTGAGCTTGGGCAGGAACTCCAGCGCTGGCGTGAAGCCGCATTCCATCTCGACGATCCGATGAATCGTCATGTTGCCGGCGCGGAATGTGTTGGCCATTGGCTCGCTCCCTTGGATGGTTTGTGCTGATGATGTTAGCTAGCGGCGCGTCCGCCGACAAATCCCGCCACATTGCCTGGAGAAAGCCCGCATGAACGACGCGACAACGGTGGCTCTGAGCCCGGAGACCGTGCTGCAGCACATGAAGCAGAATGGCGTCACCGACGTGGTCTGGCTACCAGACAGCGAAACGAACTGGCTGTACCTGCTGATGAAGGCGGAACCGTCGCTGCGGCTGATCGGCGTGACGCGCGAGGGTCATGCGTGTTCCATCGCGGCCGGGTTGCATGCGGGCGGGAAGAAACCGCTGATCCTCATCCAGAACACGGGGATGATGGAGTCAGGTGATTCCATCCGGGGCTGGCTGCTGGGCATGAATGTGCCTGTGGTTCTGATGGTGGGCTATCGTGGCTGGACACGACACGGGGTGAACACCGACACGGCCGCGACCTACACCGAGCGGTTCCTGATGGCGTTCGGCATCAACTACTACCTGGTGGAGAGCGATGCCGATGCGCCGCGCATTTCCGTCGCGTTCGAGGAGGCAGAGCGCACGCAACGACCCGTGGTGGTGCTGGTGGGCGACGAATATCATGGCTTCAACCGGTAAGGGGCGCGCGCCATGATGCACACCGCTGAACTGCTGAAGGTGTTCGCCGAGTACCGCGGCGACGCGATTGTGGTGCCTGGCCGGGGCGGACGGCACTGGGTAAGGCTCAGCACACACGAGACCCTGGATGTGCCGCTCGGCGATCCGGCAATGGGTGGGCACGCGGGCTTCGCACTTGGCCTGGCGTTGGCACAGCCGAACCGCAAGGTGGTGCTGTTCGATTCCGAAGGCGACATCCTGATGAGCCTCGGCATGCTACCAACAATTGCGGAGCAGGCACCGGCGAACTTCTATCATTTCCTGCTGGACAACGAGTGCTATGCGACAACCGGGGGCCAACCGGTTCCAAATGCAACGACTGTCGCGTATGATGTGCTGGCGCGCGGGTCCGGCTATCCACGCGCGTTCGCCTTCACGGAGCTGCCGGAGTTCATCCAACAACTGCCGGGTATCCTGGCAGGGCAAGGACCGGTATTCGTGGCATTGAAGGTGCTGCCGGAAGTTGAGAACACACCAATCGGACGCCGCTCACGCTGGCAGACGCGAACACGCGACAAGGTCGTGCAAGACCTGCGCACTGAACTGGGAGTAGGGGGAGCATCATGACACATATCAGTCGTCGGGGAGTCCTGGCGCTCGGCGGAGCGGCCATGCTGGCGCCGAACGCACGCGCCGCCACCGGAAAGACCTTCGTCACCGCTAACAACAGCGCTTACGACACGCTGGATCCACATGTGGTGTTCGACATTGGCCGTATCGGCTCGCGACTGAATATGTACGACTGTCTGGTGCGGTGGGTGGACAATCCGCCGAAACTGCAGATGTGGCTGGCGGACAAGATCGACATCTCGCCCGACGGCGTGACCTACACGGTGGCGATGAAGCCCGGGGCGAAATTCCACGACGGCAGCCCGATCACTGCGGACGACGTGGTGTTCTCGATGGAGCGCATCCTGGCGATGAAGCAGGGGGCGTATGGGCTTTACAAGGGCGTCATCGACCCGGGGAAGACGAAGGCGCTGGACGCGCGCACTGTGCAGTTCACGCTCAATCAGCCCTATGCGGTGTTCATGCCGACGCTATCCGAACTGTGGGTTGTCAACAGCAGGCTGCTGCGTGAGCACGATAAGTCGGGCGACATGGGCGCGGCATGGCTGGCACGCAACGATGCGGGATCGGGCGGATTCAAGTTGCGCCGTTATGATCCGGCCGTTGGATTCCAGGCGGACCGATTCGAGGAGCATTTCGCGGGCTTCGGCAAGGCCAACATCACATCGATGGAATTCCGCGTCGTGCTGGAAACCGCCAGCCGCGCGCTTGGGTTGCAGAAGGGCGAGTTCAACACGACCGACGGTTACCTGCCACAGGACCAGATCAAGCGACTGCGCACGGTCGACAGTGTGCAGATCCTGGAAGCGGAATCGTTGCGGACGATGTACTTCATCATCCACAACGGACGCCCGCCGCTGACCGACGTGAACCTGCGAAAAGCACTGTGCTACGCGTTCGACTACGATGGGTTCATCAACAACATCCTGAGCGGATCGGTGTCGCGCAATGCCGGGATCATTCCTGGCAATCTTTGGGGCGCGCCCAAGGATTTGAAGGGTTACACCTACGACCTCGCCAAGGCGAAGGAACACCTGGCGATGGTGAAGGCACCCATGCGCCAGTTGGAGATTGGCGTGCTCGCGGGGTTCGATCAGAGCGAGGCCGCCGCGCAACTCCTGCAGGCTGGGGCTGCCAAGATCGGCATCGACATCAAGCTGGCGACCGAACCGTGGCCGGTAATTTCGGGGAAGCTCAGCGACCCGGAGAAGACGCACGATCTGGTGCCGCTGTGGCGCAGCGCGTATTTCGCCGATCCGCACAATTGGACGGGCTACATGTACAACAGTCGGAACTTCGGCGCTGGGAACTCGAGTTTCTACAAGAATGCCAGGTTCGATGAACTGACCGACAAGGCGCTGACGCTGACCAAACAGGACGAGCGGCAGCCGCTGTATGAGGAGGCCTCGCACATCCTGGTCGATGATGCGGCGGGGCTGTTCATCTACAACACGAAGTGGTTCGGGCCGTTCACCAAGAGCGTCCAGGACGTGCGGTTCTGCCCGATCGGCGATGCCCAGGACATCCGGTGGATGAGCATGACTTAGGGGCTTCGCGTCCAACACCCCTACCCCGCGCGACGCGCGGGCGAGGCAGTTAGGCGAAGTGGCAGGCGACCTGCCTGCTGTCGTCCAGCATCCGCAGCGCTGGTTCTTCCGCGGCACAACGAGACTCAGCACGCGGACATCGCGTGCGGAACCGGCATCCGGTCGGCAAATTGCCTGGATTGGGCGGTTCGCCCTCCAGCCAGAAATCGTCGGTCACACGCCGACCACCGACGATCGGCACGGCGGCCAGCAGCGACTGTGTATACGGATGTCGTGGCGCGGCGAACACGGCCTCGGTCGTGCCGGTCTCGACCACCTTGCCGAGATACATCACCGCGATCCGATGCGACACCAGCCGCACCACCGACAGATCATGGCTGATGAAGAGATAGGTCAGGTCGAAGCGTTCGCGCAATTCCAGGAACAGTCGCAGCACCGTCGCCTGCACCGAGACGTCCAGGCCTGATGTGGGCTCATCCAGCACGACCAGTGTCGGCCGCAGCATCAGGATGCGGGCGAGGCCGACGCGACGCTGCTGCCCACCGCTGATCTCGTGCGGATAGAGATCGAGATGCGTCTCCGGTAGTCCGACCGCCGCCAGCACATCCCGCACGCGCGCGCGTCGATCACCCCCCGAAAGTTCG
>Ga0310811_10004431_pt1 | contig 17632 bp, 18 predicted proteins | sample YCmetagenome_FD_207642 | JGI IMG/M metagenome (GOLD analysis project Ga0310811, IMG submission 207642) | Soil microbial communities from experimental microcosm in Duke University, North Carolina, United States - YC | ecosystem: Engineered > Artificial ecosystem > Soil microcosm > Unclassified ...
AACGAGCGTTTTGTCAGTTCACTCGGCTCGAGTGATAGCTTTACTTCTCCAATGGTGCACGCACACAGTTTAGGATTTATGCGCTGGTGTCAACGCTGAAATGTTCACAGCCGCTGGCGGACCGTGCTGCTGTAGCGCAGATATCGGGAGCGCTGGCAGCGCAGCGCTTAACAATAGCTATACTCGACAAAATCCCGGCACAAATCGAAAAGGCACAGGCGGACGCACTCATCGCGAAGCAGTCGACAGGCGTCATCGAGAAGATTCGTGACCTGATGTCAAAGCACGGCCTGACGACTGCCGACATCGATGACCAGGTCGTCGGTAAGAAGAGCGGACGAAAGCTCTGCTAAGTGAGGTAACCGACTTACGTTTCCAAAACGGCGCTCGGCAAGCAAATGCAAGGAACAAAACGGTAATCCGCTGTTGCCGTGCACCGTTGCCCGCACTTGTGGCTAGCTGCGGAGTTCGAGCTTGTAGAAGAAGTTTTCGATGGCATAGCGCGACTTGTTGAACGAGGCCAAGTCCGTCACCCGGTTTTTTACGTAGACATAGTGGCGACAGTTTTTGTCCTTGCTCACGCGGTCGATACCCTGCATTGCAGACGAGAATTCTTCTCGGGACAATGATGTCCCTCCGCTAAAGCGCGCCATTCCCGGCAGGTTCATGGCGTCAGCTTGTCGCTTTTCGGGCCACGCCGGCGTGACGCGGAGACCGGCCGGCAATATTTCGACAGTGAAAAGAAACTCGACTTTGCCGGTTTGCTCATCTGCCCAGCAAGGCGGGTAGTCGCGGCCGCCGCGCGCCTCAAGACGCGCTTTTCAGGAAGGCGAGCTGGCCCCGAAGGTCAGCGTTTTCCTTCGAAACACCCACGAGCCCACCAGATGTGCTTGCGACGTTTTTGACTTCGTTACGAGCGGCCACGAGTTCTTGCGCGAGCGATTTCTCATCGCCTGCGAAGTAAGGCTCGTGTAACTGGGCGCGCAGTTGTTTTGTCACCTGTTCCTTGAGAGTCAGACCCGCCAATGCTTCTGCGGCGACATCACGCCGTTCAGGTTTCGCTGTCGGGGCGGTGGGCTGTATTCCAGTTGGGGGGCGATTGAACTCGAACAGGAAGCGCAAGTGTCCCCACAGTGGATAGTTGCGCAGAATCGCGTGGCGCTGCTGCGTCAGATCGAACAGGCCGAGCGCGACGAGCGCGAGCGGCACGATGAGCCAGAACCACGCGAGGTGATGCGTGACGGCGAGCGCCGCGCAGACGGCGAGCAGCACGGCTGCGCACCACATGGCGAGATAACGTCGAGAAAACATGGGGACTCCAGTGCAGTGAAGGTCGTCGCGGAGGGATCGCCGGCGCCGTCTGCGCAGACGGAATCCACCGCGAGGGAAAACTGACGGCTGCCTGTTATGGTGATCAGCGTGAAGCTCGCGTCGGCTGTGTGAGCCGGCAGCGTGGCTGCGGTGTGACGGCCGCAACGTTCGGGCGCGACCTGAAGATGACGCATGAAGACGCAGCGCACGGCGCAAGCGTGAAAGTGAAGCAGGCGCGACGGGGAGTGTGGCTGCGTGCACGGCGCCCGCGCCTGTCGCTTAGCGCGCGCTCAGCAGCGCCGCCTTTTGCGGTTGGCGTGCGGCCGGTTGCCCGGTCACCGCATGTTCGATGATGCCACCGCCGAGACACACGTCGCCATCGTAGAGCACCGCTGATTGCCCTGGCGTGACAGCCCATTGCGCGGTGTCGAAAGTCAGTTCGAAGAGGCCTTCGCCCGCCGCACCGTTGCCCGCCGCACTAAACGTGCATGCGGCATCCGCTTGCCGGTATCGCGTTTTCGCGCCGCACGCGAAGCCTTCCGCCGGCGGCTCGCCCGCGACCCAGCTCGTATTGCCCGCGCTCAGCGTATGGCTGAGCAGCCACGGATGATCATGGCCCTGCGCGACACACAGCGTGTTCGACGGAATATCCTTGCCGGCAACGAACCACGGTTCGCCGCTGCCGTCCTTGCTGCCACCGAGGCCGATGCCCTTGCGCTGGCCGAACGTGTAGAACGCGAGGCCGATGTGTTCGCCGATCACCTTGCCGTCGGTGGTCTTCATCGGGCCGGGTTTGGTCGGTAGATAGCGGTTCAGAAAATCGCGGAACGGCCGCTCGCCGATGAAGCAGATACCGGTCGAATCTTTCTTCTTCGCGTTCGGCAGCGCGATCTGCTCAGCGATTTCGCGCACCTTCGTTTTGGGAATCTCGCCCAGCGGAAACAGCGTCTTCGACAGTTGCGCCTGGTTCAGCCGATGCAGGAAGTAAGACTGGTCCTTCGTATGGTCGAACGCCTTCAGCAATTCGAAGCGGCCGTTGTTTTCGCGCACCCGCGCATAGTGGCCGGTCGCGATGGTTTCCGCGCCGAGCGACATCGCGTGGTCGAGGAAAGCCTTGAACTTGATTTCGGCGTTGCACAGCACGTCCGGGTTCGGCGTGCGGCCGGCCGAGTATTCGCGCAGGAATTCGGCGAACACGCGGTCCTTGTATTCCGACGCGAAGTTGACCGCCTCGACGTCGATGCCGATCAGGTCCGCTACCGACACCACGTCGATCCAGTCCTGGCGCGTCGAGCAGTACTCGCTGTCGTCGTCGTCTTCCCAGTTCTTCATGAACAGGCCGACCACGTCGTAGCCCTGTTCCTTCAGCAGCCACGCGGTGACCGACGAATCGACGCCGCCCGACATGCCTACTACGACTTTCTGCTTGCTCATAAGGTGCTCACTGGGTGCTGCATCACTGCATGGATCATTGAATCGTGAAATAGCCGCTCGTGACGGCTACCGCGATATTTACCGTTTGGGCCCGACCGAATGCGTATGCACGAAGTCGAGCGGGAAACGCCGGCCCGCGAGGTAATCGTCGACACATTGCATGACGAGTGGCGTGCGGTGCCGTTCGGGGCAGGCGCGCAATTCGTCGGCGCTCATCCACAGCGTGCGGACGATATCGGGGTCGAGCGCGCGGGCCGCGTCGGGCGCGCCGCTCGTGCCGCAATAGGTGAAGCGCAGGTAGGTGACACCCGCAGTCACGCCCTCATCGCCGGGCCGCTCGAAGTGGGTCATGTACATGCCGACCAGCGCTTCGGGCGCGAACGGATGGGCGGTTTCTTCGAGCGTTTCGCGGATCACCGCTTGCAGAAGCGTTTCGCCCGCCTCCAGGTGGCCGGCGGGCTGATTCAGGCGCAAGCCGTTGGCGGTATGTTCCTCGACCACGAGAAAGCGCCCGTCACGCTCGACGATCGCCGCGACGGTGACGTGCGGCAGCCAGGTTTCCGGTTTCATGGCTGCGCATTTTACCGGTTATGGGCCTGGGCTGCCGGGGAAGGGCCCGCTGCGGGCCCATCGCGGCCCGCACGGGTACCCCCGGATTGTCCCCGATTATTGCGCCCCCCCTGGTTTCGGTTAAAGTGAGGCGTTAGCCGTTGCAGTTGCAGTTGCAAGCCGGCGGGCCTCGTCGGCCAATCTGTCGTCAAACAGGAAGTCGAGGAGGAAAAACGATGCACATCGGAGTGCCAGCCGAGACGCGCGCGCACGAAACCCGCGTTGCCGCCACGCCCGAAACGGTCAAGAAGTACGTGACCCAGGGCCACCGGGTCACGATCCAGAGCGGTGCCGGCGCCGGCGCGAGCTTTCCTGACGAGGCCTTTACGGGCGCCGGCGCGGAGATCGTCGACGCGGCCACCGCCTTTGGCGCCGATCTGGTCCTCAAAGTCCAGTCCCCCACCGACGCCGAGCTGCCGCTTCTGAAGCGCGGCACGACGCTGGTCGGCATGCTCGATCCGTTCAACGCCGACAACGCGCAGAAGCTGGCCGAGGCCGGCGTCACCGCGTTCGCGCTCGAAGCCGCGCCGCGCACCACGCGCGCGCAGAGCCTCGACGTGCTGTCGTCGCAGGCGAACATCGCCGGCTACAAGGCGGTGCTGCTCGCGGCGACCCTCTATCCGCGCTTCATGCCGATGCTGATGACCGCGGCCGGTACCGTGAAAGCTGCCCGAGTACTGATTCTCGGTGCGGGCGTGGCCGGCCTGCAGGCAATCGCGACCGCCAAGCGCCTGGGCGCGGTGATCGAGGCGTCGGACGTGCGCCCGGCCGTGAAAGAGCAGATCGAATCGCTCGGCGCGAAGTTTCTCGACGTGCCCTACGAAACCGATGAGGAGCGCGAAGCCGCGCAAGGCGTCGGCGGCTATGCGCGGCCGATGCCGCCGTCGTGGCTCACGCGCCAGTCGGCGCTGGTCCATGAGCGCGCGAAACAGGCGGACGTGGTGATCTCCACCGCGCTGATTCCTGGCAGGCCTGCGCCGACGCTGATCTCGGTCGAAACCGTGCAGGCGATGAAACCGGGCTCGGTGCTGGTGGACCTCGCGGCGGGCCGCGGCCCGGAGTACGAAGGCCAGCGCGGCGGCAACTGTCCGCTGACCGAAGCGGACAAGGTGGTCGTCAAGCATGGCGTGCAGATCGTCGGCTATACGAACCTGGCTTCAATGGTGCCAGCTGACGCGTCGTCGCTCTACGCGCGCAACCTGCTCGACTTCCTCAAGCTGATCATCACGAAGGAAGGCGCGTTGAACATCGATCTCGCGGACGACATCGTCGCGGCCACGCTGCTGGCCCGTGACGGCGCAGTCACGCGCAAGACCTGAGCAATTAATTGCATGGGACCAGAGTAAGCGCTGAAGCGCTTACTCTGGCCGACATCGAATCAATACATAGGAGAGCGGCGATGGAAGTCATCAACCACACCGTCATCAACCTGATCATCTTCGTGCTGGCGATCTACGTCGGCTACCACGTCGTCTGGAACGTCACGCCCGCCTTGCACACGCCGCTGATGGCCGTGACCAACGCGATTTCGGCGATCGTGATCGTCGGCGCGATGCTCGCGGCCGGGCTCACGCTCGGCGGCCCCGGCAAGTTCTTCGGCACATTGGCCGTCGCGCTCGCGGCGGTTAACGTGTTCGGCGGCTTTCTCGTCACCAGACGAATGCTGGAGATGTTCCGCAAGAAAGAACCGAAGAAGCTCCCCGCAGCTGCCAAGGAGAACGCGTAATGAGTCTGAACGTCGTCACGCTGCTTTATCTGGTCGCGTCGGTCTGTTTCATTCAGGCGCTCAAGGGGCTCTCGAATCCGAAGACGGCGCGCGTCGGCAATACCTTCGGCATGGTCGGGATGGCGATTGCGATCCTCACGACCATCGCGCTGATCGCCAAACAGGCTTCGGCGCTGGGCTCGAACCTCGGTCTGGGACTCGGCCTGCTGCTGGTTGCGCTGGTGATCGGCGGGGCGGTCGGCGCGTTCGTTGCCGCGCGCGTCGAGATGACCAAGATGCCCGAACTGGTCGCGGCGATGCACTCGCTGATCGGTCTCGCCGCAGTCTGCATCGCGTATGCGGTGGTGTCGGAGCCGGCCGCGTTCGGCCTCGTCGATCCCGAATATCCGATTCCGGGCTTTTTGCCTTTCGGCAATCGCATCGAGCTGTTCATCGGCACGTTCGTCGGCGCAATCACGTTCTCGGGTTCGGTGATCGCGTTCGGCAAGCTCTCGGGCAAGTACAAGTTCCGCCTCTTCCAGGGCGCGCCGGTGGTGTACGGCGGCCAGCATCTGATCAACCTGATGCTGGCGATCGCGATGCTCGGCTTCGGCATCATCTTCTTTCTCACGCAGGCGTGGCTGCCGTTCATCATCATGACGATCATCGCGTTCGTGCTCGGCGTGCTGATCATCATCCCGATCGGTGGCGCCGACATGCCGGTGGTGGTGTCGATGCTGAACTCGTACTCGGGCTGGGCGGCGGCGGGCATCGGCTTCTCGCTGAACAATCCGATGCTGATCATCGCGGGCTCGCTGGTGGGTTCTTCGGGTGCGATCCTGTCGTACATCATGTGCCGCGCGATGAACCGTTCGTTCTTCAACGTGATTCTCGGCGGCTTCGGCAACGAGCCGGGCGCGGCGGCCGCAGGCGGCTCGGCGGAGCAGCGTCCGGTGAAATCCGGTTCGGCGGATGACGCGTCGTTCATGCTCGGCAATGCGGAAACCGTGGTGATCGTGCCGGGTTACGGGCTGGCCGTGGCGCGCGCGCAGCATGCGTTGAAGGAGCTGACCGACAAGCTGGTCGAGAAGGGCATCGAGGTGAAGTATGCGATTCACCCGGTGGCCGGACGGATGCCGGGGCACATGAACGTGCTGCTCGCCGAAGCCGAAGTGCCGTACGACATGGTGTTCGAAATGGACGACATCAACGGCGAGTTCGGCCAGGTCGACGTGGTGCTGGTGCTCGGCGCGAACGACGTGGTGAATCCAGCTGCGAAGAACGATCCGAAGTCGCCGATCGCCGGGATGCCGATCATCGAGGCGTATAAGGCGAGGACGGTGATCGTCAACAAGCGTTCGATGGCGGCGGGCTATGCCGGGCTCGACAACGACCTGTTCTACATGGACAAGACGATGATGGTGTTCGGCGACGCGAAGAAGGTGATCGAGGATATGGTGAAGGCGGTGGAGTGATCGCGCGAGGATCGCGGGTCGCGCGACGGCGCGGCCGCGATTTTCGCTTTCTTCATCCGCTGCGCTTCGGCTTCGGGTTCACATGCCGCAGCAGGTCCGCGAGCCGCCGGCCTTCCTGATCGGGATACGGTTCGAGCACCTGAAGATTCTCGATTTTCTCCAGCCCGAAATTGCGGAAGTCGCCGCGCAACTCGCACCACGCGCCAAGCGTCCAGCGCGCGCCCCAATAGGCTAGCGCGAGCGGCCAGACTCGGCGCTCGCTCGCCGCGCCGTTGGCGTCGGTGTAGGCGAAGTGCACCACGTGCCGCGTGTCGATCGCGCGATGCAGCGCATCCAGTTGCGCCGAAAAATTCCCTTTGATATGAAACGACGGCGCGAAGATCGCCAGCTTTTCGAGCGTCGCGCGCTTGTCGGCGGGCATCGCCGAGGCGATTTTCGCGAGCGCGCCACGTGCGCCGCTCGCGAAGCCCGCGCCGCCCCACGATTCGAGCATGCGCGCGCCCGCGGCGAGCGCGGCCAGTTCGTCGGCGGTGAAAGTGAGCGGCGGCAGGCTCGCGGTGCGGCTCAGCCGGTAGCCGATCCCGGCCTCGCCTTCGATTGGGACCCCTGACAATTGCAGATCGCGCACGTCGCGATAGACGGTGCGCAGTGAAATGTTCAGCCAGTCGGCGAGTTGTTGCGCGGTGGTCAGACGCCGTCCGCGCAGCAGTTCGGCGATCTGGAACAGGCGGTCGGCGCGGCGCGTCATCGTGGGCGTCTTGTAGAAGAGGACGGGAACGGTCCCGCGATGATAGCGCCGCATGCCGCGCTCCGCTCGAGGTTCGCCGTGGCGCGCGCTGCCGTGCCGCGCGCCGCGTTGCGAAGTGTTACGTAGAAGTGTTGCTTTGATGTTGCGCGGGTGTTGTGTTGGGTCGGGCCTCAGCCGTTCGTGCGCGAATGTAGGCCGAGGCGATTGCCTTCCGTATCGGTGAAGAACGCGATGTAGCCGATGTCCTCCGGCAGCTTGATGACGGGGCCATCGACCTTGCCGCCGGCTTGCTCGACGCGGGCGAGAGTGGCATCGACGGTCGGCTGCGCGGTCAGATAGACGAGCACGCCGTCGCCGGTCGGCGTCATCGACGGGCTGTGGACGATCGCGCCGCCAGTGGCCGGTTCTTCGTAGCCGAATATGGCAATCTGCTGGCCGCCGATTTCCTGGCGATTGAGTTTGACGTCGAGCGCGGCCTCATAAAAGCGGACGGCGCGATCGAAGTCGACGGACGGAATCTCGAACCATGCAACAACCTTGGATGACGTGGACATGACACTCTCCTGTGGATGCCGGGTAAGCCGTGTAAAGCGCCGGATGGCGTGAGAAGGAGTGTGCGGGGATGCTGCTGACAGCGTGGTGTCAGTAGGGTGTGGCAGTAGCGGGACAACAAACGGCCGGCGCGCGAGCCGCAACGGCGAAAAAAAACCGCGCAACCCAAAGGTTCGCGGTTTTCATTGCAGTGATACGGCGCGTATCAATCGCTCACTCAACCCGCCGGCGTATCGCTCTGCTGTGGCCGCTGACGTACGCTGCCCGCGATCAGATCGAAGCGGAACAGCCGGCATTCGAGCGCGCCGTTAAAGAGCGGTGTCTTGGTCGACTCGCGCAGCCGCAACTGCCCCGGCAGCTTGCGATCCGATGTCAGGATGAACGCATGCCAGCCGGTGAAGCGCTGCTTCAACGCATCGCCGAGCGACTGGAAAAATTCGCTGTCCGGCGTTTCTTCCTGCGCGCGGCGGAAACCATCGTCGTCGCGGCTGTCGCGATTGCCGCGGCCTTCGCGCAGCTCACCGCGCGCGTTGCGGCCGCGCACTTCGATCCGCTCGCCATACGGTGGATTCGCGACGAGGATGCCCGCAGCGGACGTCGGCGGCGTCATACCGCGCGCGTCGACCTGCTTGAGCGGGATCGACGGTAATCCGGCGCGCTGGAAGTTCGCGCGCGCCTTGTCGAGCATGTCGCCTGAAATGTCGCTGCCGAAAATTTGCAGATCGGCGCGCGAGTTGCGCGCGGCGTGCTTTGCGTCGAGCGCGGCCGCCTTCAGCGTCTGCCAGGTCTTGGCGTCGAATTGCTTGAGCTTCTCGAAGCCGAAGCGGCGTTCCGCGCCCGGCGCGATATTCAGCGCCACTTGCGCGGCTTCCGCGAGGAACGTGCCGCTACCGCACATCGGGTCGTACAGCGGCGTGCCGGCGCTCCAGCCGGTCAGGCGCAGAATGCCCGCCGCCAGATTCTCGCGCAGCGGCGCCGCGCCTTTGTCGAGGCGCCAGCCGCGCTTGAACAGCGGGTCGCCGGAGGTGTCGAGGTAGAGCGTGCAGTCGGTGGCGGTGAGAAACGCGAACACGCGCACATCGGGCATGGCGGTGTCGATGTTCGGCCGCGCGCCGCTGACTTCGCGCAGACGGTCGCAGATCGCGTCTTTCACACGCAGCGTCGTGAATTCGAGGCTGCGCAGCGGCGACTTGATCGCGGTGACATCCACACGCAGCGTTTCGTTCGCCGAAAACCACTGCTCCCAACGCTGTTCGACCGCGAGCGCGTAAATGTCCTGCTCGCTCCGATATGGCCGATGCGCGATCTTCAGCAGCACGCGGCTCGCGAGGCGCGAATGCAGATTGGCGGCCATGCCGGCGGCCCAGCCTCCGCGAAAATGCACGCCGCCCGGCACTTGTGCGCCGGCCGTGAACGGCGCGCCGTTCAGGTGTTTGGCGGCAATTTCGGCGAGTTCGGCCGCGAGCGAGGCTTCAAGGCCGCGTGGGCAAGGGAGGAAGAAATCGAAGGACATTGAGGTTGCCGGAAGGCGTTGGATAAGGCGCTATTGTACGCGGTCGGTGTGGGCCGCCCTGCGCGATTGCATGGCGGCTCCGGCCGCGCGCGCTGACAGGCTCGCGCGGCGAGCCGCCGTTAGCTGCCGCTAGCTGGTTTCGCGCGACGTTTTCGCCGGCCACACCAGTTCGAGCGGATGGCGGCGCACGCGCTGCCAGATCGCGCCGCGCAGCGAGCGCACCGCGTTGCGCCGCAAGTCGCGTGACTTCACGGCCATGTAGAACGCGAGCGCGAAACTCACGGTGACATTGAGTATCGCCATGCTGCCGACCCCCGCCACCGCCCACCACAACTCCGGCCATTTCAGCGCGCTCTCGCCGAGCACGCCGAGCGCGATGCCGATCGAGCCGGCGCTGAGCGTCACGTGACGAACTTCGAACGAAAACGCCAGCGCGCTGACGATTGCCGGCACGAGGCCGAGCATCAGCCCGAGCGTCACATTGCCGACCACCCCGGCGACGTTCGAGCGGCACCAGTGCGCGAGCCGGTTGGCGGCCGCCGCGCCGAGCGTGAGGCGCAGGCGGCGGTTATAGGCGAGCGCGTCGGCCACGCGATGCAGCACGAACCAGTTGTCCGCCCAACCCGCCAGCAGGCTCGACGACCACAGCAGCACACCGGTCAACGCGGCGTAGAACGGCGTCGGTCCCAGCAGCGAGAACGAGACCAGCGTCGCGTGCGCCTTCTGCGGCGAAATGATGTCGGCGTGAAACAGCGTGCGCCACAGCAGCTGCACGCCGAGGCACACCGGCAACACCAGCAGAACGTTGCCGAGCACGGCGGCGGCCTGGGTGCGCATCAGCGCGGTCACCGAACTCACGAAACTGTCGACGCCCGCAGGCGTGCCGACGCCGTCGAGTTCGCGTGCGAGGGTCGGCGCGGTCATCGCCGGCTGCTTGGTGGCGAGCGAGAAGTGCAGGAAGTGCATCAGCAGGAAACTGGCCGCGTAGTTGATGCCGGCCAGCACGCCTTCGAGCATCGCTTGCAGATGCGCGCCCGTGATCGCGAACTTCACGCAGACCGTGACGACGGTGACGAGTCCGCCGCCGGCCGCCATGCGCAGCATCTTCAGATATTCGGCGCGATCGCGGGCGATGTAGTGCTCGCCGGTATCCGCGCTGTACTCGACGACCTTGCGCGCCAGCAGCGAGAAATTGCTGTGCATCAGATGCGCGACGCTCTGGCTGGCGTGATTCGCGCGCACGAGTTCAGCGGTCAGACGCGCGGCGGCGTGCGGATCGTCGTGCGACATCCAGGCGTTCAGCAGATTTTCGGCGCGCACGATGCGCATGCGCATCCGCTCGACCTGGAACACGATGTCGACGCTCACGCCGTTGCGGTAGAGGTGCGCGAACACGTTGTCGGTGGCGGCGCGGCAATCGTCGAGCAGGAGCCGCAGATAGTTGACTTCGCGCAGCAACTGATCTTGCGGCGCGCCAGTCTCGAACGCGTGATGCGCGGCTTCGACGGCCAGCATTGCGCGCGTGAGCCGGTAGAACGGCTGCTTTTCCATCGCGACGCGCACGTCGCTGGTGTCGTGGATGCCGCTGTCGCCGTCGTCGTCGGAACCGGCGCCGCCGAGGCGGCTGCGCACCGTTTGCGACAGGCCCGTCGAGCTGATCTGGCAAGTGAGGTTGTGCAGCGCGGCCAGCAGGTCGAGCGAGAACGGCGTGCTGTCGCGCGGCTGGTCTTCGTGAGCGGTGTAGTCGAACAGCGCGTGGATGCGGATCAGCAGATCGGTGGGCAGTGTGGCGATCCAGTCGGCGTCGCGCTCCGCGTTGAACATCAGCGTGACGATCGCGGTGAGGTCGCGCCGGTTCGGCGCGGGCGGGATGAACGACGCTTCGATGCGCTCGAACAGCGCGCCGAAGAAGCCTGAATGCACCGGCATGCCGGCGTCGCACAGCAGCGAGAGGCCGTCGCTTTCACGCAGCAGCGCGCGCAGGATGCCGGCGACGTCGGCCTTCCACGCGGGGTTGCGATCCAGCACGTGCAGCAGATAGCGGATTCGCTTATGCGCCGCAGGCGAGTGGGATGCAGCGGGTTCGGCGCCTGGGTCGCCAGGGCCGGGCGCGCCGGGCTGCACCGTGCGGCCACGGCGAATCCAGTGCGCGAGTTCGATCAGCCATTCGCTGCGCTCCGGATACGGGGCACTCTGGTCGGCAATGGCGAGCAACGCGTCGAGCTGATGGCCGCCGTCGCGTGATGCGCGCCATTTCTTGATGAATCGTTTGAGCGAGTCGAACATTTTTATCCTGCGTGACGTGTGCGACGTGTCAAAGAATCGCTTAGTTTTCCCTGGCTTTCCCTGATAACGCCAGTCTGAGTGTTGATTATGACTGGGGGCCGGTTTCGCGAAAGGGGTCGTCGTTTGAGAGGAAGAGGAAAGTGGTCAGTATGAGAGTCGGGAAGTTCGTCGATGGCAGGCGCGAAACATCGTTCAGCTTGCCGGTTGTCGTTCTGCGAATTGCCAACGCGGTTTTGCCTGGCGCGGCGCTTGAGCCGCTGGCGACACGTGGTTTGAATGTGCGCCAGGTTATGGAAGCGCAACGCAAAGGATCAAGCTATACGGCGAAGATGAACGTACGAGAGCGCGGCATGGGAAACGAGGTCGTGGTGTCGCTGGAATGATCGCGCGGGCCAGGCGGCGGGTTCGCGAGGCTGCGGGTTTGTCGCTTGCTCGTGTTATCGACGATGGGCGCGCGCGGACGATCGGATACGTTAGCGATACGCGATGCCGGACTCATCGACTCCCCCGTTTCGCGCGTCATTGCTCCTGCTGTTTGCTGCGTGGAGGCGGGCGCGTCGTCTGTCCGCCGCTACTCAACCCGCCTCAGTCCCTTCAGCCGCCAGCCGCCGCCGTCGTTGCAGGCGCAGAAGGACACGCCGGCACAACCGCGCTGGCGCCCTTGCCCGAACTGCCATCCGTCGTACTGCGGGGGGCCGCCGCCATCGCCTGCACCGCCGACGCAATCTGCGCGGAAATCTGCGCCAACGCCCGCCGATGCCCTTCGACCAGCGCGTCATACCCACCGCCGACCGGCTCGCTCACCACGCTGCGGCATGTCATCACCGCGTTGCTGCGCACGGCCCGCACGCTCCACACCGCATCCATCAGCGCATGCGAGCCGGGCCACGACTCGAAGCGCTGCACGTTCATGCTGACGCGATACACCGGCGTCGCATCCGGATGCGCGGTGCCGTACACGTCGATGGTACGGAGCTGCTGCGTCAGACTGGTCGACAGCGCGCGGCGGATTTCGTCGCCGGGCAGCGACGCCCAGCGTTCCTCTTCGAGCACCTTGACCTGGGTCGGACCCGTCTGCACGACCAGCTGATTCTTCGCCACTTGCGGCGGCACGTCGATCGGTGCGACCTCGATCAGCCAGGTCGGCGCCGCCGTGCTCGCGCTGACCGGCGCGGCGGACGCGGCCGCATCGGCGCCCAGCGTATAGAAGCGGCTCGGCGGCGACGCACACGCCGCGAGCACCACTGCCGCGGCCAGCGCGCCGGCGTACACGACGCCGCGCACGAGCGCGCGCGGCGGGCGGGGGAGCCGGGCAAACATCATGGTTTATCTCCTGATTTACCGCGCAACAGCGATTCGGGATGACGTTCCAGATAATCCGACAGCGCGTTCAACGACTGCAACGTGCGCGTCAGTTCCTGCAACGCCTGATGAACATCCGACTGCAACGGCGAGTCCTGCTGCAGCGTCGCCTCGGCCGAGCCGAAGGTCTGCTTCGCCGCCGCGAGCGTGTCGCGCGCCTGCGGCACGACTTCCTTGTCGAGACGCGTGAACAGCTGATCGGCGTTCTTCAGCGCGCTGTTCAGGTTGTCGCCGATCTGGTCGAACGGCACCTTGTCGAGCTTCCTCGCGATGTCGGCGACCTGCACCTGCAACTCGTCGAGCGTGTTCGGGATCGTCGGCAGTTCGAGCGGATCGCTCGAAACGTCGACGGTGGCCGGCGGCGCCTTCGGGAAGATATCCAGCGCGACGTACAACTGGCTCGTGATCAGATTGCCGGTGCGCAACTGGCCGCGCAGTCCATGCTTGACCAGTTGCTGCAACAGGGTCTGGCCGGCGAGGCTGCCCGGCTGCGGCGCGGTTTCGCGGAAGCGCTTGCCAAGGCGGTCCGGGTACAGGTTCATCGTCACCGGCATCGTGAAGCTGCGCGTCTTCGGGTCGTAGTCGATGCCGATATTGGTCACCTGGCCTAGCACGATGCCACGGAAATCAATCGGCGCGCCGATCGACAGCCCGCGCAGCGACTGATTGAAGTTCATCACCACGCGCAGCGGCACGCCGTCCGGGTCGCGCATCGCGTCCGCTTCATCCGACGCGAGGCGGAACGTCATGTTGTTCGGCGCCTGTGCGCCCACGCCCTGGCCGGGCGGCGACTGGAACGACAGGCCGCCCACGATCACCGTCGCGAGCGACTGCGTGTTCAGCTTGAAGCCGCTCGAATCGAGCCGCAGGTCGACGCCGCTCGCATGCCACCAGCGCGAGTTGGTGCCCACGTACTGGTCGAACGGCGCGGACACGAACACCTGCATGGTCACGCCGGTACCGTCCTTGTCGAGCGAGAAGCCGACCACCTGGCCGACCTGCACGCGCCGGTAGAAGATCGGCGAGCCGATGTCGATCGAGCCGAGCGAGTCGCCGTGCAGGACGAACTGATGGCCCTTCTGGTCGCCGGTGATGGGCGGCGGCGTTTCGAGACCGACGAAGTCCTTCTCGGTGTCCGTCGAGCGGCCGGCGTCCGCGCCGATGTACGCGCCGGAGAGCAGCGTGGTCAGACCCGACACGCCGCTCGCGCCGACGCGCGGCCGCACCACCCAGAAGCGCGAATCCTTGACCGCGAATTTTCCGCCTTCCTTGGTCAACTGCACCTGAACCAGCACGTGCGAAAGATCCTGCGACAGCGTGATGGTCTTCACCGAACCGACGTCGACATCCTTGTACTTGACCTTGGTCTTGCCTGGCTCAAGCCCTTCGGCGCTGATGAAGGTGATCGTGATGATCGGGCCTTTCTCGGTCACCGACTTGATCACGAGCGCGAGGCCGATCAGCGCGGCGATGATCGGAATCACCCAGACGAGCGAAGGCAGCCAGCGGCTGCGCGGCTCGATCTCGGGGTCGGGGAGTTGCGGCGGGAGTCTGGGTCCGTTCGAATCGTTGCGCGGCGCATCTTCGGAAGCGGGCGTCGGTCCTTGCGGGCTAGTCATGTTCAAGATCCTGAGGTTTTTGAGTGTTCCCGTCCACGGGGTCCCAGATGAGCCGTGGATCGAATTGCATCGACGCCATCATGGTCAGAATCACCACCGAGCCGAACGCGATCGCGCCCGGTCCGGCCGTGATCACGGCAAGCGATTTGAAACGCACCAGCGCAACTGTCAGCGTGACGACGAACACGTCGAGCATCGACCAGCGGCCGATCCGCTCGACCATCCGGTACAGCGTGATGCGCTGGTCGGGCCGCCAGCGCGAGCGGCGCTGCGCGGTGACGGTGAGCAGCACGAGCACGCTCAGTTTGAGCATCGGCACCATGATGCTGGCGATGAACACGATCACCGCCAGCGGCCAGTCGCCCGAGGTCCAGAAGTACACGACGCCGCTCATGATGGTGTCGTCTTCGGAGCCGAGCAGCGAGGAGGTGTGCATCACCGGCAGCAGGTTCGCGGGAATATACAGCAGCGCGGCGGCGATCAGCAGCGCCCACGTGCGCATCAGACTGTCGGGGTGGCGCGAGTGAAGCCGCGCGCCGCAGCGTCCGCAGTGCTGCGGCGTGATCGAACGGATGCGCGGCTCGACGCGGCCGCACGCATGGCAGGAGACGAGACCCGCGCGTTTCGCGGTGACGTATTTCATCGTCGGCTCATCCCTGACGCGACGCGGGCGGCACGCCCGGCGGCAACGCCGCTTGCACGTCGGCCGGCGTGGGCGGGCCGGCTTGCGAGCCGACGGCCGCCGCCGCGCTATCGGCGGACGTGCGCGGCAGCGGCCGCTGGTCGAGGCCGCTGAGTTCGTCGGCGAGGTCCCACAGCACGCGCGGATCGAACGTGACGACCACCGCGAACATCAGCGTCAGCGTGCCGAACGCGAACAGCGCGGCTTCGGGAATCACGCGCGCGAGGCTGACCATCTTCACGATCGTGATCAGCACGCCGAGCATGAACACTTCGATCATCCCCCACGGGCGCACGAACTGGATCGCGCGCATGACGCGGTTGAACGCAACCGGCACGTAGCCGGCGCGCAGCGGCACCAGCACGTAGAGCAGCGCGACCAGCTCGGTCAACGGGAACAGGATGGTCGAACAAAACACCATCACCGCGACGATCTGCATGTCTTCGTCCCAAAGTGCGACGAGCGCGCCGAACAGCGTGGTCTGCGACGTGATGCCGTTGGTTTCGAGTTCGACGATCGGAAAGCCCTGCGCGATCACGAAGGTGATCAGCGCCGCGAGCGTCATCGCGCAAATGTTGTCGAGCTTGCGCGACACGCCGCGATAGAGCGTCGCGCGGCAGCGCGGACAGCGCGCCGCTGTGCGCCCGACAAGCCGTGGCTTGCGGAACAGCGTATCGCATTCATGGCACGCGATCAGATTGTCATGTTCCATACGGCAGAAGGGCTAACGGAGTGAGAGGCGGCGGGCAACGTCGAATCTTGGGCCGGTCCGGCGATGTGGAGCAATAGTACCAAACGCGGCTTCGCGGCCGCGCCGGCCAGCGCAGGGGGGCGCGGAGCGCGGACCGCGAGCGCCGATCTGGACGGTCTCGGCATTCGGAAGTCTTACACGACTCCGCATGGCTCTGACAGTCTCCGTCCCTTATTGATCAACGGCGGCCGGGCAATGTCGCAAAATTCGGACCCGCCTTGCTCAACACCACTGCAGCCAGCTTTTTGCGCATGGGGTAGCATGGCGGCCTTGGCGTGTACCGCAGCGGACATGTCCTGGCCAGAAGGAGCGATGCCGGTCGCATCGAGGCCCGGGAATAGCAGGGCAAGCTGCGCCGTTAACCTCTCTTAGCTTGCGTTGATCTGTCATGGCACTCAATTCTTCGTTTGGCAGTCGGGAGTCGTACACGCGCACCGCGATCGCGTTTCACTGGCTGATCGCGCTTTTGATCGTGTGCGGCTTCGCGCTCGGCTGGGTGATGACCGATATCCCGGGCTTCACGCCCACCAAGCTGCGCTATTTCTCCTGGCACAAATGGATCGGCGTGACGGTGTTCGCGCTCGCGATCCTGCGCATTCTGTGGCGCGCGACTCACACGGCCCCAACGCTGCCGCGCCGCATGCCGGCCTGGCAGCGCGGCGCCGCGCATCTCGTGCATCTGCTGCTGTACGTGCTGATGATCGCGATTCCCGCTTCCGGCTACCTCTATAGTTCGGCGGCGAATGTGCCGGTGGTGTACCTCGGGCTGATCCCGCTGCCGCGTCTGATCGCGCCGGACCCGCACCTCAAGGAACTGCTGAAGAACCTGCATATCGTGCTGAATTACACGTTGCTCGTGCTGGTCGCGCTGCATGTGGCCGGTGCGCTCAAGCATCAATGGCTGGACCGCGACGGCCTGCTGTCGCGCATGCTCCCTTTCCTCAAATAAGGACAAACATGAAGGTCTCGTTTTATCGCTACATGCTCGCCGCGTTCGCCGCGGCCTCGCTGACCGCGGCCGGCAGCGCGCTCGCGCAGGTGGACGTCGCGAAGAGTTCGGTGACGGCCACTTCGAAGCAGATGAACGTGCCGGTGGAAGGCAAATTCGGCAAATTCACCGCCCAGGTCAAGTTCGATCCGGCCAAACCCGCCGATGGCAGCGCGCAACTCAGCATCGACGTGGCGAGTTACGATCTCGGCGACGAGAGCTACAACGATCAGGTGCGCGGCAAGGAATGGTTCGACGCGAAGACCTATCCGAGCGCCACCTTCGTGTCTAGCGCGATCGCGCCGGCCGGCGGCAATCAGTTCAAGGTGACCGGCAAGCTGACCATCAAAGGCAAATCGCAGACGGTGGTGGTGCCGGTCACGGTGAGCCAGCAGGGTGCGACACAGACCTTCGACGGCTCGTTGCCGATCAAGCGCTCGCAATTCGACATCGGCACCGGCGAATGGAAAGACACGTCTGTGGTCGCCGATGACGTCGTGATCAAGTTTCATATCGTCGCCGCGCACAAGTGACACGTGCGGCGCGCTTGATGTCCGCTGCGCCGCCTGGGCGCGGCCATATTTTCACCGGAACTAG
>Ga0310811_10004432_pt1 | contig 17630 bp, 13 predicted proteins | sample YCmetagenome_FD_207642 | JGI IMG/M metagenome (GOLD analysis project Ga0310811, IMG submission 207642) | Soil microbial communities from experimental microcosm in Duke University, North Carolina, United States - YC | ecosystem: Engineered > Artificial ecosystem > Soil microcosm > Unclassified ...
GATATTCAATCTCGCTTTCAGCCTCTTCCCAACGCATGGTTACAGCACCCACAATCCGCTGCTCATCATACGCGATATAGGTTATATGTTTGCCATCTAACAAAAGGTTACGTATCCGCCCATCATCCTCATCAGCATCATGCAAGATTGGTAAAATCGTTTCATACTCATCTGGATGAGCCTCTTGTATGGTAATATCCATCCATGACCACCCTTTCCCCAAAAAAAGCAGACAGATAAGATCACATAAACATCTGTCTGCAAACGAGCAATATTATACACAAGGCATTAGCCATAAGCATTGGAACGCCGATGCACAATCATACGCATATCACGGTCAGGGCGGATCGTAATCGTCTTATTGGGATCAGGAGAGCAATGGGTACCAGCAACCAGTTCAAACGTCACCCTTTGCGCCAGCGTCGCCAGCAAGAGATGCCCTTCCATCAACGCGAAATGATTCCCAATACAGATACGTGGACCCGCGCCAAACGGCATATAGGCATAACGCGGGAGACGCTTCTCATTTTCAGGCGTGAAACGTTCAGGATCGAAACGCTCCGGATCAGGATAATATTCTGGTCGATGATGCATCGCATAAATCGCAAAGAGGATGATCTCATTCTGATGGATGGGATACCCATCAAGAACAAAATCACGTAACGCGACACGTGTAATCGCATATGCCGGTGGATAGAGACGCATCGCTTCTTTGAAGACCTGCAATGAATAAGGCAAATTCACCAGATCAGCATAAGTCGGCGAATGCCCCTCTAAAACAGTATCAACTTCGCGCTGCACTTTCTGATAGATATCAGGATGCTGCGCCAGCAAATACCAGACCCAGGTAAGTGCAGTTGCGGTTGTCTCATGACCTGCTCCGAAAAGTGTCAATGCCTCATCACGCACCTGCTGATTGCTCATATGTTTACCATCCTCATCCTGTGCTTGCAGCAACACAGAGAGGAAATCGCTCTGCTCTTCAGAATGAGCACCACGCTCATCGATCATCTGCTGAATACGCCAATCAAGGACGGCCAATGCTTTACGCGCTTGAATGCTACGAGGAATGGACCAGGAGAGAGGCATCGGCAAAAGGTGGGATAAAGAATAGTTAATAAATGATAGGACAGTGGTCATAGCATGACCTAGCTCATCCGATTCAGTAAATACATCGGAATTGAATAATACCTTCCCAACAATGCTCATTGTCAACCGCGTCATCTCATGGTTGGCTTCAATGGAAGTACCATCCGGCCATAATTGCTGGATCTGCTCACCAAACGCTACCATTGCATCTGCATAGCCCGTAATATGTCGTGGTTGAAATGATGGGGCCATCAATTTGCGTTGTTTACGATGCAGGTCTCCATCACTGATAAACAGCCCATTCCCAATAACCGGTTGAAACGCTTTACGCATTCCATCGCCTTTATCCAGATCGGCATGATGTTCAACCAGCGCCTTATGCATAAGGGCTGCATCGTTCAATTGCACCATCTTGTATGGACCAAAATGGAATTGACCAATCGCACCACATTCGCTTGCTACATACTGATAAAGACTGATACGATCATGGCTGTGGCGGAACATACTACCTACCAATGGTAGTTCAGAAATGCCGGGGATAACCTTTGGCGTTTCATTGGAAGCACTTTCTGTAACTTGCGTGACCATATGCATTCTACCTTACTGGCTCGCTGACTTCTGTGAAAAAGCAGCATCACAGAAAGGGCCAGCTTTCTGCTATCGCTCAATATATTTACTTTTATTAGTATAAACTATGCGGTCATTAAACAAAAGTAGCCACCGACATCAGGAGTAGTCTCCTACCAATCAAGAATAGACAATCAGCCATTACCAGGCAGTCATACCTCCATCAACAACGATGGTCTGACCTGTCATATAGGCCGCCGCTGGTGAGGCAAGAAAAACCATTACGCCTTTGAGATCGTCCTCCTTACCAAAACGAGCCAGTGGAATTGTTGATAGCATCTTCTCCTCAAATTTCGCGATCAACCCGCCAGACATGCGTGTTGGGAACCACCCTGGTGCGATAGCATTGACCGTAATGCCATATGTGGCCCAACTGGTCGCCAGATCACGCGTCATATTAATGATGGCCGCTTTACTGGTACTGTATCCTACAGTCTGTAGATAATGGGGATCACCACCTACCAGACCAGCAACCGAAGCAATGTTGATAATGGTACCGCCCTGACCACGTGCGATCATCGTCCTACCCACCATCTGGCTCATCATAAATGTTCCCTTGATATTCACATCAATGACATAGTTAAACTTATCAAGTGGCATGTGCTCGGCGGACGCACCCCAGGTCGCACCACTATTATTCACCAGAATATCAATGCCACCAAATGTTTCCTGAGCGGCTGCGACAACATGTTCAACATTCCTCACATTGGTCACATCGCAGGCAAGCGCCAGCGCATGACCACCCTGCTCTTCAATTGCTCGCTTTACCTCTTCACAGGCCGTGACTTTGCGCGAACAGAGCACCACATTCGCGCCAGCATCAGCCAGCGCCTCCGCAAAGTAGCGTCCCAGACCACGCCCACCACCAGTAATCAGCGCGGTTTTCCCATGTAAACGAAATAGATCCAGCGCACTCATTGTCAAACTCCTTTGTTGAATGAGCATCTTTCACATCATGCAATAGCAATATCATGCAACAATACATACAATAACACTTACTGGATACAACTGTATCCTCTTCAGTTTGCCATAATGAGTTTTCACATGTTATGATCTAAATCATAACAGATCTCTGTATTTATTTTCTGAAATTGCCTGGAGTATTTTCCTATCACTACACATCAAACAAAAATTCAATTCTCAATGAATGACGACGATAAACATCGTCTGGAGAGTTTGCCCTGGCATATTCAACTCGAAGAGTGGGAAGAAAATGGCGTCGAACTACTGATTGTGCGCCGTGGAGACTCGCGTCATCCCGTTGTCTTTGTAGAGCGTCAGGGATATCGCTATGCTATTAAAGAGACTACACCCCGGATGGCAGAACGCGAGATACGAAATTTGCAAGAGATTGAGCAACGTGATATTCCCACCCTCAACCCGATTGGGACCGTTCTGGTAGCAGCGCCCCCGATTGCCATTGATGTCCCCGGACTGAAAGGAATGCGACAATATATCAACAGTGATCGTGGCTATACGGTCACAAGGCTGGCACCACGCGTTGTACCACATGTCATCTTATATCGCCTCCCGCTCACGAGGCGCACCAAACAACGTATGCTCTCCGCAGTCGCTATACTAATGGCCCAACTTCATGAAAAGGGCGTATATTGGGGTGATCCATCACTTGCCAATGCCCTGTTACGCATCGATGGTCCTGTGATCCTCGCTATCATGGCGGATGCAGAAACAGTGGAACTCTTTCCCGATCCGCTCAGTGAAGGTATGCGCGAACAAGATCTGGCCCAATTTGGCGAATCGCTGGCATGGCAAGCGGAAGACCTGCGACAGGCCAAAGGCTTGCCAGAAGATACGCAGGTGCTGAATGACGCCGACTATCGCTATTTTTGTCGTCGTTACCGCACCATACACAGGCAACAGAATCATAACCTCGGAGCGGAAGTCAATGAGATGCTGGCCCAGAATCCCCACCTATTCCAGACAATGGGCGATACCTTGCGCGAAAAAACCAGACAGACAGTACAGCAGGTTTCCGCTATCTTTCCTGGCTGGTATCAACAACGTATCTATGAACTCATACACATCACAATTCCGCAGCAATACGCCCGGCGCTTCTACAATCTCATTCTTGGTCATCAGGCCATCATGCAAAAAAATGAAGAGCGGGAAGTCGCTATTGAAGAAGCAGCTCACGACTGGTACAGGCGCTATCACTTACCAGCGATTCTATTGCTCAGACAACGCCTTACAGCCGAGCAAGATCCGATGCGTGCCTACTTTGCGATTATGCAACATAAATGGGATATGAGCGTCAAAGCTGGCTACGAAATACCGCTTGACGATGCCATCCACGACTGGAGCAAAAATGCGACCAGAGGAGGAGCGATCAATCCAGCCAGAAAGTTCATGGCTCTCTGGCGACAACGTAAGCCAGAAACAGCATCTCTGGAGCAAACATTACTCGAAAGCGAAGAATTCGATCCGCTGCTCTCAACCGCAGAACGCCCGCTCGTACGTCTCGCACCACCAGAACTTGAACAACAACTGCCCAGATTTCTGGATGAATCCACCGATGAAGACACCCCGTAATACAGGCTTTTAAACACAAAAAGGTCAGGCGCAATATGCTGCGCACCTGACCTTTTAAAACCATAAAAGCAATCCTGACGTTTAGCCTTCGCCTTCTGCCAGCACACCATCCACCGCAGCAATGCCTGCTTCCTCAACCTCATCCTCCGGCTCCTCGACTTCCTCCATCTCAGCAGCATTGAAAGCAATCATGTTACCACGAATCTGATCTTCAATTGCAGTCGCAACATCTGTATTCTGGCGTAAGAACTCTTTCGCATTCTCGCGGCCTTGACCCAGACGAATATCCCCAACAGTGAACCAGGCACCACTCTTATTCACAATGCCCATCTCATGACCCAGATCCAGTAATCCACCTTCGCGAGAAATACCTTCACTATACATGATATCGAACTCAGCAGTTCTAAACGGTGGCGCAACCTTATTCTTCACCACACGTACACGCGTACGTCGGCCTACCACATCCTGAGCCTGTTTGATCGAATCGGTACTACGAATGTCCAGACGAACCGAAGCATAGAACTTCAACGCCTTACCACCAGTAGTCGTCTCAGGATTACCAAACATCACACCGATCTTCTCACGCAACTGATTGGTGAAAATAACCGTCGTATGCGAATTATTGATAGCGCTGGTCAATTTTCGCAGCGCATGGCTCATCAAACGTGCCTGCAAACCAACGTGCGAATCGCCCATCTCACCTTCAATTTCAGCACGTGGGGTCAACGCCGCTACCGAGTCCACAACAATCACATCGATAGCATTACTGCGCACCAGTGAGTCGACAATTTCTAATGCCTGCTCACCAGTATCCGGCTGAGAGATATATAAATTGCTGATATCAACGCCACACTTGACTGCATAGGAAGGGTCCAACGCATGTTCGGCATCGATAAACGCAGCAAAACCGCCAGCCCGTTGTGCATTGGCAATCACATGCAAACAGAGTGTCGTCTTACCGGAAGATTCAGGTCCATAGATCTCGGTGATACGTCCGCGCGGAATGCCACCAATTCCCAGAGCCAGATCAAGGGAAATTGAGCCAGTGGGAATTGCCTCAATCTGTACCTTGGCGGAATCTCCCAGTTTCATAATTGATCCTTTGCCAAAGCGACGCTCGATTGTCGCCAATGTCTGGTCTAGCGCCTTTTCACGTTCACTCATATTCGCATTAGCAGGGGCGGCACTGCCGCGATCTACCGGAGTCTTTTCTTTCTTAACCATTGGCTTTTTTCACAGAGTAGCGGACAATGAAGCAATAAATCTAGAGCAAGTCATCACCACTCTGTAATCCTCCTTTTTTCAAACCTCACAAAGAGACAATTCCCGATTATTATTAGCGTTCTGTCACGGAAACACGGTATAAAACCGAATGAGCACGCTGGTGGTCAGCCACACAACTCCCCCATTTGTGTCTCCATATATATATTCTTTGGCAAGGGCGAAAAACCGGAAACCCACTTTCTACCACAACCCACTTCTGAGGTAGAACAAGTGTACCATCCTCCGTTTGACGTGTCAAGCACATAACCGATAGGTCAGAAACAGAACAGGATGCCACCGGAAAGACCAGAGACATCCTGCTTCATGCTTATAATTCACGGCGACCCTCAAGCGCACGACCAAGCGTTCCTTCATCGGCATATTCTAAATCGCTGCCCAGCGGCAAACCACGTGCCAGCGTTGTCACGCTCAATTGTGCTGCCTGAACCTCTTCTTTAATACCATCCTTGATCACGCCAGCGGTATAATCTCCTTCAAAACCTGGATTGGTGGCGAGAATTACCTCACGCACAGTTCCAGCAGACAGACGCTTAAATAACTCGTCGATACGAATATCTTTTCGTCCAATACCGTTCAGAGGAGAAAGCGCCCCATGTAATACATGATACAGACCCTTATAAACCCCTGTCTTCTCAATCGCCAGTACGTCGAGTGGTTCTTCAACCACACAGATAACATCTTGCTCACGCCCAGGATTACCGCATATCGGGCAAGGATCAGTTTCAGTGAGATTAAAACACTGAGAACAATAGATGATGCTCTCTTTCACACGCATAATCGCCTCCGACAGGCGACGAGCCTGATCCGTAGGGCTACGCAAAATGAAAAAGGTCAGGCGTTGTGCCGTTTTTACACCAACGCCAGGCAGCTTGGCAAATTCTTCAATTAGCGCTGCAACCGGGGGTGCAACTTCACTCATGATTAAAATAATCCAGGAATTTTCATACCGCCAGTGGCACTATTTACAAGTTTCTGCTGAGCCTCGGTTACACGATCATGGGCATCTTTTGCCGCCGCTTTGACCATAACTTCAAGCTCTTCAATATCCTCGGCATTAAATGCTTCGGGATCGATTTTAATCGCGGTAATCTCATATTTTCCGCTCATTGAGAGCGTTACCGCTCCACCACCAGCAGTACCAGTGAATATGCTGGCTTCCAGCTCCTCCTGCATCTTTAACAACTTCTGTTGCATTCGCTGGATCTCTTTAAAATTCATACCCATTGCGCTATATCTCCTTTATTTCGGTTGAATATCTTTGATTTCAGCCTTGAACATCCGCACTACTTCCTTCACAACAGGATCACTTTTGGCGTATTTCTCAAGAGCTTGCAGTCGTGTACCAATTTTTTCAGGTTCCACAGTAGTATTCTCTCTCACCACTGCCTTTCTGGCAAGTGGGATCGTAACAGGTAGAACCGCTTCTGGCTCTTGTGCCTTCTCTTGCGGCACTGGCGCTGGTGTGGCTGGCACTGTTGGAGAGGCCACTGCTGGTGGCTGCGGTGGCTGCTGCACCGGAGGCGGAGTTGTCTGCTTCTCAACAGGCGGCGGAGCCACACTTATAGCTGGAGCTGGTGCAGGTGTTGTCCTGATACCCGGATCGGATTTTGGTGGAGCAGACGTTGCTGATGCTGGTGGTGGAATATGCAATGCGGTATGAGCAACGACTGACGCGGCGGGAGAAAGCAAGCGCACATCACAGTCCGTATCAAGTTCAATCTTCGTTGCCCAACGGATCGTTTCAATATATTCCTCTTTACCCTGTAGCATTTTATAATGGAAATCAGCACCGGCCTTGATCACCACCACAGGCAATGCACCGACACCCTCAACCTTGACAATCGTATAACCTTTGAGAACAGCACTAATCTTGCCCCCGTCCTTCCTTGTTCGCACACGACGAAGGATATACTCCCAGCGCTCCTTGACCTGCTCAATAGTAAGAGAAGGAGGATTCTCAGAGACATTACTATCGCTGTGCGCTTGCGTTGTCTCAACCTCAACCGCAACAACAGGCGTTACAGGAGGAACAACCTGTGTGTCTGGCTGAGCAGGAACAACCGTCGCGGTTACCTCAACGTCAGCCTGGACTGGTGTCGGCATTGCCTGCGCAGCAGGAGGTTGCTGAGTCTGAACTTCTTGTGGCTGAACTGGAACAGAGGGAGCCGAACTTTCTATATCAGGCGGTGGAGTACGATAATCAGCCGTGTTTGTCATTGCGCGTGACGATGCTGGCTGCGAGGTAGGCGCAGATCGTGGACGCTCAACTGGCGCATGAGTCTGATGAGACAGCGGAGATGATGCTGGTCGTGGACCAGTAGTTGTGGGAGCAGCCTTTCCAGCAGTGCCATCAACAAAGCGACGATGTAGCTCCACACTCGTCAGCAATCCCAATTCCAGACCAAGCTGCGGCGTCCCTTGATTTCTTTGTATTAAATCATTCTGGGCAAATAGACGCGCACACTCGGTCAACTCATCCAGAGCAAAACGTTTTGCCAATTCCTTCATCTCACGCGTCTCGCTATCGGTGCTATCAAGGATCTCAGCAATATTCGCGCCAGCCTTTGCCAGCATCATACCACGCCAGAAATCAGCCACCTGCTGATTGATCTGACGCAGATCAGCACCAGCCTCCGACAGCTCATGGATCAGATGCAAGCCCGCGGGACTATCCATATCAGCAACAGCAAGAATAAAGCGCTGGATCGCACGCGGATCGGCAACCCCAAGCATCTCCTGTACATTCGCAAGCGTAATCACATTGCCAGCATACGCTATCGCCTGATCAAGTAAACTCAAAGCATCACGCATACCACCAGCCGCCGCTCGCGCAAGCAGCTCGCCCGCGCCTTCCTCTAATCTCACCTGCTCCTGCTCCGCAACAAAATACAGATGGCTGACCAATTGTCGCAACGTGAAACGTTTAAAATCAAAACGCTGACAACGAGACAGGACCGTAGGCAACATTTTATGAACATCGGTGGTTGCCATCACAAAAATCGCATGGGGAGGAGGCTCTTCTAACGTCTTCAAGAGCGCATTAAAAGCCTCAGTAGTCAGCATATGAGCCTCGTCAAGGATGTAGACCTTATAGCGCCCAACAGTAGGAGGCATCATAACTTTTTCGCGCAATTCGCGGATGCTATCGATACCACGATTGGAGGCAGCATCAATCTCAATAACATTAAAAGAGCTACCCGCAGTAATCTCACGACACTGCTCACAGGTATTACAGGGTTCACCATTCACAGGACTCAAACAGTTAATGGTCTTTGCGAGAAGACGAGCCATGCTGGTTTTACCTGTGCCACGAGGACCACAGAAGAGATATGCGTGCGCAAGATTGCCGCTATCAAGCGTGTTTTTGAGTGTTTTAACAATCTGCTCTTGACCGACGAGTTCACTAAAGGTCTGAGAGCGCCACTTCCGATAAAGTGATTGAGAGGCCATATTACAACTCCCGCCCTATATACCCATGACGGGCTATAAGCACACCCGCTGCCAGAAGAGAGGATAATTTAAGTATAACCAGGCTAAACAAAACCATACGTGATGCGTACCGGACATCAAAAACCGATTTTCGCCCGGTCCTGCCGGTTAGCGCAATCAGGAACCCCTGCGTCACCCAGAGAGGTCTATTTACCGTTGCTTCCTCACGGACCTAGCGGAGTTCATAAACATCTGCCGCGCAGGACCCAATTACGCCAACCGACAGGACCTGATGAAAATCGGTCTTGAGTCATCCCACTAGAATACTTTTTTGTTCTTTTCCTCGTGGGATGGCCCTATTGTATACCTGTACCAGTCCCTTGTCAAGAGGCTTAATCGATGTACTTACTGATGAGCAGTTGATACCTATCTCTGGCTTCAGCCGGAATAAGCGTTGGATCAGTCATGATCGCATTTTCAAGTGCATGGGTACACAGGCAGGTACGTTGCTGATGAGATAATTTGTGCGCCATCTGACGCAAAATACGCTGGGCATTGGCGACATTCGCACTGAGATTACTGACCACCATCTCAACCGTCACCGACTCAGCGGACTCATGCCAGCAATCATAATCGGTCACACAGGCGATAGTTCCATAGCACAACTCGGCTTCACGTGCTAACTTCGCTTCCGGCAGAGCGGTCATGCCGATGATATCCATGCCCCACGAACGATAGACATTGGACTCGGCTTTCGTCGAGAAAAGTGGACCCTCCATACACAGGAGCGTGCCATCTGGATGCACCGTCACATCGCCCAGTTCCTGCGTTGACTCCAATAAAAGTGAGCGTAAGGTTGGACAGAATGGCTCAGCGAAAGCACAGTGAACCACCACACCACCCTCAAAAAAACTATTAACACGGCTTTTCGTGCGATCAAAAATCTGATCGGGAATGACAAGATCACGCGGAGCCATATGCTCACGCAAACTGCCCACCGCGCTAACTGAAATAACCCACTCAACGCCCAGACTTTTCAACGCCCAGATATTGGCTCGCGAAGGAACCTCTGACGGATTCAGACGATGACCGCGCCCATGACGTGGCAGAAACGCCATCGCCACACCATCGACCTTCCCGATCATAATGGCATCGCCAGGATCGCCAAATGGTGTCTGTACGCGCACTTCCTCGATATCTGTCATCCCCTCCATATGATAAAGACCACTTCCCCCAATTACTCCGATGGTTGCCTGTGGCATGATACCTCTCCTTGAAACAGAGCAAAAAATAGCAGCAAGAGTATGGCTATATATAAAATAGACAGCCAGTCACGCCGATATACAACATCGGGCGTACACTGGCTGTCTGGACAAAGCTATGCCTGTCGAATACGAATATATCTGCGCTTCCCTACTTTTAAGATCGCGCCATCAATCACATCAACTGTATAATCAGCATCCTGAATGCGTTCTGACTTTGATAAATCAGTCTCACCTTGCGCGAAGAGAGAGACACCACCATCACGGATCAAATTTCGGGCACTATTTCTACTATCAGCCAGATGGGACGCCACCATCAGATCCACAATATTTTTCGCGCTGGTAAGTGTATAATCAGGAATATCTGCGGGAAGTTTGCGCTCTGAGAATTGACGAATAAACGCCTCTTGCGCGGTCTGAGCAGACTCGGCATCGTGGAACCCGGTCACAATCTCACGTGCCATCCGCAATTTGACATCACGAGGATTGAGCGTCCCCTCTGTCATCTTCCGATCAAACTCAGCTAACTCTTCATCCTCGACATCGGTCAGCGTTTCAAAGTAGGAGCGCATGGCATGATCAGGCAACGACATTAACTTCCCAAACATATCATTCGCGGGAGCAGTCAGCGCAATATAATTCGCTAACGACTTACCCATCTTCTTCACACCATCCAGACCCACAATCAGAGGAACTGTCAGGATCTGCTGCGGCGTCTGACCAAAGCTCGGTTGCAGCTCACGACCAACCAGCAGATTAAAGGTCTGATCCGTTCCACCAAGCTCCACATCGGCATTCAGAGCAACCGAATCATATCCCTGCAAGAGCGGATACATAAACTCAGACAAATAGATTTCGGTGCCACCACGATACCGCTTCTGGAAATCGTCACGCTCAAGCATCTGCGCCACCGTTTTATGGCCTAACAGCTTAATCGCATCACCAAGATTAAACCCATCAAACCACTCACTCTGATAGCGAATGATAGTCTGTTCGCGGTCAACAATTCTGAAGAACTGGTCTAAATACGTTTTCGCGTTCTCATTCACCTGTTCCGCAGTCAAAACCTTACGCGCTTCTTCACGTCCACTTGGATCGCCAAGGCGTGCTGTCCAGTCACCGACAACTACGGTTGCCTTGTGACCAAGCTTCTGAAACTGGCGCAACTTACGAAGAACCACAGCATGACCAATGGTTAACTCGTAATGCGTCGGGTCAATACCCAGTTTCACGCGCAGAGGCTCTCCCTTATTACCCTCCAAAAGCAAGCGGCGCAGATCAGCCTCTTTCTCAACCAGCGAAACACCACGCTTTAATACATGCTCTATTGCCTTAGATGATGGTTCCGGTTTGACCGTCACGCTGCATACCTCCCACATATCTAAATACCCGGACATGCCAAAATGTCGCAGGTGTTGCTCATCTTAATGCAAGAAAAAATAGAAGTTCAATTAGTTGCATTGTAGCAGAATATAGGAGTACCGTCGAGTACAAAAACTTGATAGTGCTCCTATCAAGTTTTCTAACATAATTCTTACACTTCGCTTGCGTTCCTCTAACACTCTCTGAGATATAGTATGCACAGAAAGAAAAACAGAGACAGCCATGCGAACCGCAGATAGGCTGCTTCACATGGATAGAACGATAAAGACAACCAATTATCAAACAATATGAAGGAGTTAGAAAATGGCAAATATTACTCGTTACAATCCGTTCAATGATTTCGTTTCGCTACGCGATGCAATGGATCGCCTGTTTGAGGATAGTGTCATTTCTCCGCGTGCGGCAGGAGTACTCAATACCCGTGGTGTCCATGCTAACCTGTATGAGAACACGGAAGGATACACCATCCAGATGCCAATGCCTGGCGTCAAAGCTGAAGATCTAGAAGTCACGGTACAGCAAGACGTTGTCAGCCTGAAATGGCAGACGAGTGTACAGATACCTGAGGGCGTTACCGTTCATTATAATGGCATTCAGACTGGCAAATATCAGCAGTCATTCACCCTGCCATCTCCCATTAATGCGGAGAAAGTCGAGGCACGCTATAGCAATGGCATCCTCACCCTGCAATTACCAAAGGCGGCAAACGCGCAGGCACACACCATCAAAGTCACTACACTATAAGCAGTAGCCAGGTAAAAACAGAACACGCTATAGACAGATGAACAGACAGGTCACTCCAAACCATAAACCAGTAGGAGTGGCCTACTTTTTTTGTCGGTGTCATAACCACTTCTGCTCCAGTGAACGCGTCACGATACACGCATAGTGCGCCCCTTGAATACCAGAACGATCATAGCGTTCTTTACAACGTACCAGCACCAATAAAGCAGCATGACGCAAATTCTGTCGTTTCGTATACGCCGCAATTCGCAACAGGCACTCCGCCGCCAGAGCATTCTCTGTTAATGGCTGTTCACGCAACAATAAACGGCCAATCGCCTGCGTACCAAACGGATAGTCATAAAACAACCCGGAACTATCATCCAGCAATTGATAACAGGCAACCTGCATAAGCGCCATTGCCGTTGCCAGATACTCGTTCTTCTCCGTCTCCGCATAGGCATCAAGCAGAGCACGCGTCAGCCAGACCTGATCAGCGAGCTGCCCCGGCAATCCAGAGATACCATCTATAGAAAAATGGTAAGCGCTCCCATCCACATGGAGCATATGCTCACAGAGGTAATCGAGTGCTCGCAACGCCATCATCGTGAAAGTAGTATCATGCAAAATACGGCCAGCAAGCAAGCATGCAGAGATCATCCGTGCATTCCAACTGGTATAAATTGTTGTATCGATAGGAGGAGATTGGCGTGAAGCACGTGAATAGAGATCAGGCTCATAATATGTCAGGTCGGCACATTGGCTACCACTAAACACGCCCAGATCCTCCTGCCAGAGCGTAGTAGAGACATAGCGCAGCAACTGGCGTGCCAACACAAACCACTGCTCCTCTCCAGTCATTTCCGCCGTCAACAGGGTTAAACGCAACAAAGCAGCATTCTCATCCAGCATCTTCTCCGTCAGCGGAGCACTCCAATCAATTGCCTCAGAATAGCGAAAAAAACCCCCATCTTCAGTATCCCAGAGTCCACCATCTCGCATCTGTACCAGCGAATGGCAGACCATTGCCAGCATATCAGGCTGCTGATAGAGTTTTGCCAGCCAGAGCAGCAATTCCAATGCTTCAGGATGAGGAAATTTCAAATTGGCGTGAATAGAAAATCCACCATTTTCAGCATCAAACAACTCACGTAACACAATACCAGCACGGTGAGGAATCTGCGCTAATGAAAATCGCTCCTGTGCCAGATATAAACCACGTATTTGTTGAGTATTTTGCGAAGAGAGCAGACGTCGTTCGCGAAGCCAATGCACTTGTTGTGAAATTTCCTGTCGATGCTCACTATAATATCGGCGAATATGGCCCAGGTAATAGAGCAATTGTTGTGGTTTGACATAGACACCGCCCCACAAAATTTCTCCCTCCGTAGAGAGCAAAGCCACACTCGGCCATCCATTTTGATTATAGCGTTGATTCACATCTGGTCGGATATCACTATCAACCCGAATTGGAATATAATCAGCATTCACAATGGAAATAAGTGTTGGCTCCGATAACGTTGTCTCATCCATGACATGTGACCATTCACACCAGGAAGATGCGATCACTAAAAAGATCGGCTTATGTGTCTGGATAGCCTCCGTGAAGGCAGCCGTTCCCCAGGAACGCCAATTGATAGTATGTGCGCGATTCGGTCGTCGCGAGTAACGAAACACATCAGGCATGGGAGCAGATGACCACGAATGATAGGCGACGAGATTGCCGCTCATAGGAATCCTCCTTCGTGTCGAGCCTGTTTTCAAGAGAGGAACACCAGAATGGACAATTTCCAACATTTTCATATTAAAACTTTTTTGCTCTACAAGTATAGCATAAAAATCGTAGAGAAGCATCTACCCATTCGATTATAGCTGAGTTTTCAGATCAGAAGATAACGCCTCAAGTTGTCAACTATGGATTGAGCGAAACGAACATCACAGAGCAGCATCAGAACAGCCATCTCATCATCTACAAATAGCTCATGTATCTACATTAAATAGATAAGCAAGATTTTATTCACACACCACAATACATATATACCTCATGCTATCAAGAAGTAGTATTGCTGGAATCCAGCACACAAATGAGAGCGAAAACCATGGCGAGGGCACATGTATTGTCCACTTGCAAACATGCCACGCACGTAGTATACTTTTACAGACCATCTATAATGGTCTGGTACAGGAATGTTTCCTGGACAAGTGGATGGATGATTACCGCATATTGCGTTGTTATCATACTAAGGATGTACTAACGCCATGTGCAAACGTTTCTTCGCTGGTTATGCCAGGGACCAGACACCTTTCTGGTAAGCCAGGAAAGCATCAGTCCTCTCAACGGCAACAACCACCAACCATTTGCACATCGGGTTACTTAGTTTCGAAGAGGAGAATAGCCCATTAATAGAGATTTTCGGGGGAATGACCGCTCGCGCGAGACACGGGTAAACGAGCGCATTCGAGCACGTGAGGTACGCTTAATCGATGAAAATGGTGAGATGGTAGGAGTAATGCCTCCAATCAGAGCCTTAGATATTGCACGCGACCGTAATCTTGACCTGGTTGAAGTATCGCCAAACGCAATGCCACCAGTTTGTAAACTGATGGATTATGGTCGATTTAAGTATGAGCAGGCCAAGAAAGAGAACGAGGCTCGCAAAAATCAAAAAACCATCACTCTCAAAGAAATTCGCATGCGTCCGCGTACTGACGATCATGATGTAGAGGTAAAAACGCGCAAAATCCAGGAATTTCTGGCTGACGGCGATAAAGTTCGCGTCAGTGTCCAGTTCCGTGGTCCTGATATGCGCCATCCTGAAATTGGTCGCAGGTTGCTAGATGGTATAGCAGAAGAGTTAAAGGGTATGGCGACCATCGAACGTTCTCCTATTATGGAAGGCCGAATGATGTCGATGATCGTTTCTCGCGCTCCTGGATGGGAACCACCGAAAAAAGAGGCGGCTCCTCCCGCTGGCAAGAAGAAGCATGGATCGCCAGAACCTGAAGCGACAGAGACAGAAGACGCTCCAGAAGCGACAGAGACAGAAGACGCTCCAGAAGCGACAGAGACAGAAGACGCTCCAGAAGCGACAGAGACAGAAGCTCCTACAACTTCTGAGGCTGAGACGCCTGAGTTAGAAGCCCAGGAAGCTCAGCAATAATCGCTCCCTTCCGCTCTGGACTTCCGAAAGCAATGTTCCTGGCAGCTGTCTTTCAGGACGGTTAACTATCAGTAAATTTCACGCAATATAACGAAAGAGGGTGTAGTTCTTCTGAACTATATCCTCTTTTTCACTTTTGTTTATGCTTATCATATGACCCCTTGACTTTACGATTTATTTCCTTGTAAATAGATATACATTCTAAGGATGAACACATGTATCAGTTTCTTTTAAAACGACAATGCCTGAGGGAGGCAAAAAGTGAATAGATATGATGATCCACACTGGTATGAAGAGCAGCAGCCAAATGCCAATCAACTGCCCTCTCAACAACCAGCCCATAATGATTTTGATAACTATCCTTTCTTACCTGCTGAAAATACTCCTACACAATCTACGCAAAATCCTCCGCGGAGCCGCCTGCAACGCTCACTAGGGCGGATCATCGGCATCCCGGCACTGGTGATTGTGGGCTTCCTGGTTGGCTGGTTTGGTCACCAGTATTTTTCTGACTCCTATGCGTTCAGTACGCAAAGCCAGCAATCAAAGGCGTATGAGCAGCTTTTTGATCAGGCGTGGGCGCAGGTTGATCAGAATTATGTCGATCGCAAAGATATCAACTACCAGCAAATGTCCTATGCCGCCATTAATGCGATGGTTACGACACTGGGTGATACCGGTCATAGTCGCTTTATGACACCCCAGGAGGTCCAGACTGAGAATCAACAACTCAGCGGAACTTACACCGGTGTTGGCATTTATCTACAACAAGATCCGACGACGAAACAACTTATCGTTACGGCTCCTATTCCTGGTTCCCCGGCGGCGAAAGCAGGCATCAAACATGGTGATATTATTACCGCAGTCAATGGTGTGAGCACCACGGGGAAGGATATTAACAGTGTCAGCGCACTGATTCAAGGCAAAAGTGGCACCACGGTTACAATCACCGTCAAACGTGCTGGCGATGCCCAACCATTAAACCTTAAGATGACTCGTGCGCAAATTGAGGCCCCCAATGTGACGATGGACTATATCTCTTCGAGCCATACCGCGGATATCCAGATTGTACAATTCGCGGATGGCGTTTCGGGACAGGTCAAAACCGATGTGGAGCAAGCCAAAAAAGAGGGCGCAACCAATATCGTGCTTGATCTGCGCGATAATCCTGGCGGCTACCTTAATGAGGCGGTAAATACCGTTAGCCTGTTCGTGGGCAGCGGCAACGTGTTATTGGAACAGGATAGCACCGGACAGCGCACTCCCGTCCCTGTCAATGGCCATCCAATCGATACAACAACCCCGATGGTCGTACTGGTAAATGGCAATTCCGCCAGTGCGGCAGAGATCACAGCAGGAGCATTAAAAGATAATCATCGTGCGACCATCATTGGTGAAACCACCTTTGGTACTGGCACAGTCCTCGAACCATTCCAGCTAGCCGATGGCTCACAACTCCTGTTGGGAACACAGGAATGGCTCACCCCTGATGGTCAGTTTATTCGCCGTGACGATGCAACTCACTATCGCGGTGGTATTACTCCCAATCAGACCGTTGCAATGAGTGCGAAAAATGAAGAGATTTTGCCAACACAGATATCCGAGGATCATATGACTCTGCAACAACTGATCAACGGGAACGATCCACAATTATCAGCCGCGCTCAAATTCCTGACGAAACAAAAATAGGAAAATTTTGAGAGCAGGACAATTCAGGGCCACTTGTATGGTAGAAACAATCGTTACCATACAAGCGGCCCTCTTGTTATTCCGCGACTGTATCACAGGCATTCATCGCAGCCTGATAATACTTACTGGTAGGAGGATGGGTAAGGAAAGGAGCGATAAACCGTGTGGCTGCGACAACCTTCGCGAGATCAACGCCGGTCTGAATATGCATCCCCTGCAACATATAGACCAGATCCTCGGTCGCCAGATTCCCTGCCGCACCAGGAGCATATGGACAGCCACCTAATCCACCTGCGGCGGAGTCAATCGTACGGATACCCAGTTGCAGCGCCATCAGTACATTCGCCAGCGCGGTGCCACGCGTATCGTGAAAATGAACGCCAAGACGCTCTAATGGAATAGCCGCCTGCACAAGCAACGGAATCAGATCAGC
>Ga0310811_10004433_pt1 | contig 17626 bp, 12 predicted proteins | sample YCmetagenome_FD_207642 | JGI IMG/M metagenome (GOLD analysis project Ga0310811, IMG submission 207642) | Soil microbial communities from experimental microcosm in Duke University, North Carolina, United States - YC | ecosystem: Engineered > Artificial ecosystem > Soil microcosm > Unclassified ...
GTATGTGATCGCGCGGGATGCGGCGGGTGGTCAGGTAGTTGCGGACCACGAGCTCATCGCCCCGCGCGGTGACGGACAGCCCGAACTGCCGATGGCCCAAGGTCGCCACGAAGGCCGCGAACACGATGAAGGTGACCAAGTTGCCGGGGCCGCAGTGGCTGGCGCCGGTTGCGACGAAGAACGCGCCGCCTACTGCGACAAGAACGCCGACGACGGTCAGGATGCGGAAGTGGAGCGGAGCGCGGAAGACGAGATGGTCCACGTGTACGAGGATCACACGTCCGCAGAGCCTCGTACAGCGCTTTCTGACACGCGAGCCTCCGATGCGGTCGCCTCGCCCGCCGGTCGGCGGTCAGCAAGAAGTCAGCGAAAGCCCTGACGAAGGACGGCAGCAGACGACAACAGAACCATCGATCAGCGACTGCACCGTTACACCGTCGCCCGCCGGATCGCTGACAAAAGTCGCTTCCCCGTGTTCATCCTCGGCATTGATCGCCGCCTTCAACGCCTCCCACGCGTCGTCGTCGCTGAAATCGGGCGACAAGCTCGAATAAGCGGGCCGTCTAGACCGTCAGCGGCGCCGGCTCCTCGACCGCCACCGAACAAAGATCAGATCTTTGGGACTTTACAGCCCCCATCAGACCGGCGTATAAGAACAGTGATCCGATGTTAAGCGTAGGCCAGCTTCGAGCCGGGCTGGAAAAGTTGGCCTGACACCCTCCACGGGGCATGACAGATCGGATGTCCAGACGTGGTGGTCATCGGACCAATCATCGCAGCCCGAGGGCTGCCGGAAGAGTCGCGATCGCTGTGGAGGCACCCGTGCCATTGAATCCGCCGCCCCTACCCTGCCGCCCATCCCCGCCGAGAAGACGTGCCCGGTCGCTGGCCGCCGGCATCGCGGCGCTGCTGACCGCCGTATCAGGGGCCGTGCTCGCGGCCCCGGCGTCGGCCGGCGCGGCGACCGACACCACCGCCTGGCAGAACGGGGCCTTCCACCTGGACCCCCTCAGCGTCGTCAGCCGTGACGACGTCGTCCTGAGCCAGGCCGACACCGACCCGACCGCGTCCATGCCGCTGGGCAACGGGGCGCTCGGTGTGGCCGCGTGGGCGGCGAACGGCTTCACCGCGCAGCTCAACCGGTCCGACACGATGCCGTCCCGCAAGTCCCCGGGCCAGGTGAACATCCCGGGCCTGTCGGTGATCTCGCAGGCGGCGGACTTCAGCGGCCGGCTCGACCTGACCGACGGCGTGCTCGAGGAGTCCGGCGGCGGCATGTCGATGAAGGCGTGGGTCTCCAGCGCCAAGGACGAACTGATCATCGACGTGTCCGGCGCGAATCCGGACACCACTCAGACCGCCTCAGTCAACCTGTGGTCCGGCCGCCACCCGACCGCAGCCGTCTCCGGCGACGTCGGCACCCTCGCCGAGACCTGGCAGGACAATTCCGGCTACGGCGCGAGCGAGCAGGCCTTCGGGACCCTCGCCGCGATCACGGCGAACGGGCGGGACGTGCAGGCCAGCGTCGCCAACTCCACGAAGGTCCAAGTCGGCTTCCAGCCGGAAGCCGACGGCCACTTCCGGGTCGTGGTGGCCGCCCCGCATTGGACCGGCGGTGACGCCGCGGCGACCGCGGCGCAGGTCATCGGGAACGACGCCACCCTGCCCGAGACGGCGCTGCTCGGCACACAGAACGCGTGGTGGCATCAGTTCTGGGTGCATTCGGGCGTGGTGGAGATGAACTCCGCCGACGGCAGCGCGGCCTACATCGAGAACCTGCGGACGCTGTACCTGTACGACGCGGCCGCCAGTTCGAAGGCCGGCACGTACTTCGGCAGCCAGGCCGGCGAAGCCGACATGTTCGACTGGTCCCAGGACAAGCAGACGTGGGCACCGAACGACTACTGGATCTGGAACCTGCGCGGGGAGATCTCCGCGAACATGAGCTCGGGCAACTACCAGCTCAATACACCGATATTCGACATGTACATCAATGAGCTGCCGGCCATCGAGGCGTGGACCGGCCAGCAGATGGGCGGCCTGCCGGGCGCCTGCGTGCCGGAGACGATGAGCTTCAACGGCAACGGCTACTACAACGACGGCCCGGTCGCCTCGGACGCGTCGTGTGCCCTGGCCGCCTCGCCGCAGTGGAACGCCGAGGACATCAGCAGCGGCGCGGAGATGTCGCTGTACATGTGGGAGCAGTACCAGGGCACCAAGGACACCCAGTTCCTGCGCAGGGCTTTCCCGTTCATGGAGGCGACCGCCCAATTCCTGCTGGCTTACCAGCAGGTCGGCTCCGACGGGCTGCTGCACGCGGTCGCCAACGCGCACGAGACCCAGTGGGCGGTGCAGGACCCGACCACGGACATCGTCGCCGACCAGACGATCTTCCCGATCATCGCCCAGGCCGCAAAGCTCGTCGGCGACAAGGCCGCCCAGGACCCGCTGCTCGGCCGGTTCGCCACCGCGCTGACGGAGATCCCGCCGTACCCCCGGACCGACACCAAGTCCAGGACCCAACTGCTCGACCCCGACTACACCCAGGCCGAAGCGCAGGCCGCCGACGCCGCCGGCACCGACATGATCGGCATCTCCTACCAGCCTGCCGCCCAACGGCACAACGGCGAGAACATCGAACTCGAGCCGCTGTGGCCCTGGAACCAGGTCAGCGACCAGGACACCAACCTGTACACGCTCGAGCAGCGCAGCTACACCAACCGGCCGAACAAGGGCGGCAACGACTGGTCCTACGACGCCGTCGACGCCGCCCGGCTCGAACAACCCGCCCAGGTGGCGGCCGACCTGATCTCGATCACCGAGGCCCACCAGGTCTACCCGAACGGCCTGGCCGACATCGGCAGCGCCGTCGGCTACCAGCCCTACCAGGAGCAGTCCGCCAACGTCGCCGCCGCCGTGGACGAAGCACTCGCCCAGGACTACGACGGCATCATCCGGTTCGCGCCGGCGTGGCCGACGAACTGGAACGTCAGCGGCTCGGTCTCCATCCAGGACAAGGACAAGGTCGACGTCCAGGTCGAGAACGGCCAACTCGTCACCGCAGCCATCGAAGCCGCCACCACCGGCACCCTGCAGATCGAGAATCCCTGGCCCGGCCAGCAGGTTCGAGTGGTCGACGGCCGCACCGGCGCGGCCGTGCTCGGACCGACCTCGGGCGCGATCTTCACGCTGAACGCCCGGGCCGGCAGCTCCTACCTCGTAGAGCGTGTCGGCGCGCCCACCACGGCGCTGCCCTTCGCCCCGGTCTCCGGCACCCCGGCGACCACGGTGAAGCACCTGCTGTGCAGCGCCGTGGCCATCGGCGTCGGCCCGGCCGACCCCTGCACGCTGGCCCAGAGCAGTGACAACACCGGAATCTCCGACGACACCGCCACCACGGCCGGCAACCTCGACGGCTCAGGCAACAGCTACTCCGAGCAGGCCCTGACCGCCGCAGGACTCGCCCCCGGGGCGAGCGTCACGGCGGGCGGGCTCACCTACACCTGGCCCGACGCCCCGGCAGGCCAGCCCGACAACGTCGGCGCCGCCGGCCAGACGATCAAAGTGTCCGGAGCAGGCACCGAACTCGGCTTCCTCGGCAACGGTTCGACCGGAACCCAGTCCGGCACCGGGCAGATCACCTACACCGACGGCACCACCCAGCCGTTCACCCTCTCCTTCTCCGACTGGTGGGCGAACACCGCCCCGACCGACGGCGGCATCGTCGCCGGCATGCCCTACCTGAACTCCACCAGCGGCCGGACCAACCACGCCGTCAGCGTCTACTACGCCACCGTGCCCCTGCAGCCGGACAAGACCGTCCAGTCGGTCACCCTCCCCCACAACACCAACATGCACATATTCGCCGCCGCTCTCGGCTCATAAATGCTGAGACGGGACCTCTGAATTCTGAGACGGAATCTCTCTCCGGTGGGCGCTCCGGGGATGAGCAGCAGTAACCCGAACGCTGCGGCGGTGGGGCTGTGCAGGGCGACGCCGAGCACGACGGCTGGCAGTGCGGAGATCAGGAAGACGAAGAGGACGACCAGCTCTGTCAGGAGCTGGACGCCGAGGGTGCGCCACACGTGGAGGCGGGCCTGGGCCCAGGCTTGGCGGACTGTCAGGGACTCACGGCCGAGGACTGCGCGGTGGCCGAGGACGGTGACGCTCACGGCTGTGGTGACTGCGGAGGCGAAGGCTGCGCACAACAATGCGGGGACGATGACCACGGAGGCGGCAAGGGTCACGTCGATCAGGCGGCCCGTGGTCATCCGCTCACCATGCAGGTGCAAGTGCCTGATGAGCTCCCAAGCGATGTAGCCGCAAGCGCCGAGTAGCACGGTGCTTCCGAGTACGACGGTGGGCAGCGGGAGGTATAGCGGTACGAGGTAGCGCCGCACGGGGGTGAAGACGGCCTTGAGGATGTCGTTCGCGTCGAGTGGCCGCAGGGGCACGACTCCAGGAGGCGCGAGCGTCCAACCGTTCCGCGCCCGTGCCGTGGCTGGAAGGCCGTTGGGCCCGAATGCTTCGCCTCCGCCGGTTGTCATTGCGGGGTCCGTCCTGCCGGAGTTTCAGTGGCGGTCGCGGAAGCGTCGACGACGCGCCGCACGCAGCGCTTCCAGCGGCAGGAACCGGGATTCCGGTCATCCGGCAGGAGAAGGGAACCCGCTCCCCAGATACACTTCCGACTGCTGCTTGGCTGCTTTCAGCTCCCTGCGGTGGCAAGGTAGGGAGAAGATAAGCCCCAAGGCTCAGGACCGGTCCTGCGCGGCATGTGCTCGGCATCGCCGTCTGGCGCGCACGACCGTCGGCCCCCTCAGGGTGCTGCCGCCCGTCCCCTTCGTCCCGGTCCGCCGCACCCTGATCTTGCGGTTCGATAACGCCGCTTGCCCTACGGGTGGGTATGCGTTTGGCTGGCCCGGTCTGCCGCAATCAGATATCCGCAGGGGGATTGATATCTCTTATGAGTAATCCGTACGAACAGTACAATTCCGGGCAGCAGCCGACGGATCCCGCCGCGCCGACGCAGTACATGCCGGTCGGCGACCAGCAGGCGCAGTTCGGCCAGCAGGCACCGCAGCAGCCCCAGTTCGGCCAGCAGCCGCAGGCGCAGTACGGCCAGCAGCCGGTGCAGCAGCCGCAGTACGGCGGTCAGCAGCAGCAGTACGGGCAGCCGCCGGCGTTCGGTGCGGCGCCCGCCTGGGGCCAGGGGGCCCCGCAGCAGCAGCCGCAACAGCCCTACGCGGGCTACCCGAACGCGGCGATGCAGCCGGTCAAGGCCAAGCGCTCCGGCGCCGCCGCGGTGGGAGTGTTCCTGCTGCGCACCATCGTCGGCCGGGTCGTCATCTTCCTCGTCGTCGCGGGCGCCGTCGCGGGGTACCACTTCGCGACCTCGCACCCCGCCCAGCGCGGCAACTCCGGGCAGGTCTCGCAGGCCGGCTCGATGCAGGCCTGGGACCTGAAGGTCGGGGACTGCTTCGACAAGCCGACCACGGAATCAGACATCCAGAGCCTCACGGCGATCCCGTGCACCGAGGCTCACGACGCGCAGGTCTTCGCCGAGCCCAAGATCAAGGAGTCGAGCTACCCGGGCGAGGCGACGATGAGCGACGAGGCCGGGAACGACTGCGGCGACGAAACGACGCAGAGCACGATCTCCCAGGACACGCCGGACAGCGTCGATCTCTCCGCGTTCTACGCGCAGAACGAGGATACCTTCAACGGCGGGGACGACTTCGTGACCTGCTACCTGGTCTCCGACAGCAAGAACCTGACGAAGTCGTACGTCACCGGGAGCTGACCGCTCACCGCTGACACAGCAGAGAGCCGGTGAAGTGGAGTAACTCCACTTCACCGGCTTTTTCGCGCTCGTCCGCCTTCGCTCGTGGCGACACTCGGCCCGTGGCAGAATCGGCGGGTGCAGATCGGGATGCTGGGCCCATTCGAGGTGCGCACGGACGACGGCCGCCTGGCCGACGTGCCGGGGGCGCGGCTGCGGGCGCTGCTGATCGCTCTCGCGCTCAGGCCCGGTCATGTGGTCCCGAAGGCTTCGCTCATCGACTGGATCTGGGGCGACTACCCGCCCGCGGATGCGACGAACGCCCTGCAGCGCCTCGTTTCCCGGCTGCGGAAGGCCCTGCCGGACGGGGTGGTCGAGGGCCGGACGGAGGGCTACCGGCTGGCGGTGGAGCCCGACGCCGTGGACGCCGTGCGGTTCGAACGTCTTGTTGCCGACCAGGCCAGGGCCGAGCACGCCTCCCAGCGGGTGCAGCTGCTGCGTGAGGCCCACGAGCTGTGGCGCGGTGCGGCCATGCAGGACGTCGGCCTGCAGGACAGCGCCGCGTTCGATGCCGCGGTCGTCCGGCTGGAGGGGCTGCGACTGACCGCGACGGAGGAGCGGGCCGAGGCCGAGATCGCGGTCGGGCGCGGCGCGGAACTGGTCTCGGAGTTGACCGATCTGGTGGCCGCGCACCCGCTGCGGGAGCGGCTCGCTGCCGCGCTGATGCGCGCGCTCGTCGCGGCCGGACGCGACAACGAGGCGCTGCTGGAGTACCAGCGGGTGCGGGAGGCCCTGGCCGACACGCTGGGCGCCGACCCTTCGGCGGAGCTGTCGGCGTTGCACGTCGCGTTGCTGCGGGGCGAGTTGAAGCCCCGCGAGGAGAACCGCAGGACCAATCTGCGCGCCGAGCTGACCAGCTTCGTCGGCAGGGGCGCGGATGTCGCCGCGGTTCGCGGGCTGATCGCCGAGCACCGGCTGACCACCGTGATCGGGCCGGGCGGCGCGGGCAAGACCAGGCTCGCCACGGAGACCGCGCGCACGCTGCTCGGCGACCTGCCGGACGGGGTCTGGCTGGTGGAGCTCGCCGCTGTGGGCTCGGACGGCGACGTGGCGCAGTCGGCGCTCGCCGGTCTCGGCCTGCGCGACGCCCTGCTCGGCGGGTCCCCGAACGCGGAGCTGACGGACCGGCTGATCGCCGCGATACGCGAGCGGGAGGCGCTGCTGATCCTGGACAACTGCGAGCACGTGATCGAATCCGCGGCGGTGTTCGCGCACCGGATGCTCGGCGAGTGCCGGCGGCTGAGGATCCTGGCGACCAGCCGGGAACCGCTGGGCATCACCGGGGAGGCGCTGTGGCCGGTCGAGTCGCTGCCCCTGCCGCCGGCGGACGCCGGCCCGGGCGAGATCGAGTCCTCCCCCGCCGTCCGGCTGCTGCGGGACCGGGCCGGGGCGGTGCGCCGTGATCCCGCGCTCGAGGCTCCCACGCCGGCGACGATGGCGACGCTCGCGCGCGTGTGCCGGGCGCTGGACGGGATGCCGCTGGCGATCGAGCTGGCCGCGGCCCGGTTGCGCACCATGTCCGTGGACCAGCTCGCCAACCGGCTCGACGACCGGTTCCGCCTGCTGACCGGTGGCAGCCGGACCGCACTGCCGCGGCATCGGACGTTGCGCGCGGTGGTCGACTGGAGCTGGGAGCTGCTCTCCGACGCCGAACGCACAGTGTTGCGAAGGCTCTCGGTGTTCTCCGGCGGGGCGGGCCTTGAGGCGGCCGAACGGGTCTGCTCGGGCGACGCGGTCGAGCCCGAGCAGATGCTCGAAATGCTCACCGCGTTGACCGAGAAGTCGCTGCTGGTCGCCGCGGGCGAAAGCGTCCCGCGCTACCGGATGAGCGGCACGATCAAGGAGTACGCGGCGCTCCGGCTCGCGGAGGCGGGGGAAGCGGATCTGACGCGCCAGGCGCACCTCGGCTACTTCATCGAGCTCGCGGAGACCGCGGAGCCGCACCTCCGGCGCGCTGAGCAGCTGGAGTGGCTCGCCGCGCTCGAGGCCGAGCACGACAACGTCGTCGCGGCGATGCGGGGCGCGCTCGCGGCGGGCGAGGCACAGGAGGCGATGCGGCTCGCGGCGGGTGCGGGCTGGTACTGGTGGCTGGGCGGGCACAAGACCGAGGGCATGGAGCTGCTCACCGCGGCCGCCAGGACACCCGGCGAGGTGACGGACGCGGTCAGGGCCATGGTGTACGCGCTGATCGTGCTTTTCGTGAGCTCCGGCCGCAACGACGAGCGGCAGGCCGCGGAGTGGATCCACGAGGCGTACCGGTTCAGTCAGCGCAGCCGGTACCGCCACCCGCATCTGGGGCTCGTCGCGCCGCTGGAGCGCATGCTGCGCGAGCCCGACGCCCATCTGACCGCGTTCGAACCGCTGCTGGACGACGAGGATCCCTGGGTGCGCGCGCTCGCCCGGCTGCAGCTGGGCAAGATCCGGGTCGTGCTCGGCCACGGCGGCCTCGAGGTGGACGCGTACCTCGAGGCGGCGCTGGAAGAGTTCAGGGCTCTCGGCGAGCGGTTCGGGATCTCGTTCGCCCTGACGGAGCTGGCGGACCGGATCGCCGTGCGCGGCGAGTTCGCCCGCGCGTGCGAGTACTACGAGCAGGCGATCGCGGTCGTCACCGAGGTCGGGGCGGCCGAGGACGGCATCCGGATGCTGGCGCAGCAGGCATTGCTCTACCGGCTGCAGGGCGAGGAGGAGGCCGGCGCGGCCGCCATCGCCGAGGCGGAGCGGCGCGCGCAGCGGGTCACCTGGCCGGATGCGCTGGTGGAACTGGCTCTGGCGAAGGCGGAGCTCGCGCGCTGGAGCGGCGATGCCGAGCAGGCGCGCGGGCAGCTCGGCAGCGCGCGGGCGAGGCTGGGCGACGAAGCGGAGCAGCCGAACATCCGTGCACTGACACACGATCTGCTCGGCTATCTGGCCGAGGATCTCGGCGAGGCCCGGGCGCACCGCACGGCGGCCTGCGAGGCGGCGGCCGAGGCGGGCTACGCGCCGCTGATCGCCCGGGCGCTCGTCGGTGTCGCGGACTTTGCGTCGCGCCGCGGCGAGCACCAGCAGGCCGCGCGGCTGCTCGCGGCGGGCACGGCCGTGCGCGGACTGCCGGACCGCTCGCAGCCGGACGCTGCTCGGATCGAGCAGGCCGCGCGCGACCGCCTCGGCGACGCGGGGTTCGCCGAGGCGGTTCGGGAGGGGACGCGGACGGACTGGTCCGAACTGGTTCAGATCACGCTCGCTTCCTGAAGGTGGACAGCGCCCACGCGTAGCCGACGAGCGCGAACCCGACGCACCAGGCGACGGCCGCGATCTCGTGGCCGGTCGACGGGCGGTCCCCCGAGAGCAGTCCGCGCAGCGTCTCGATGATCGGGGTGAACGGCTGGTACTCGGCGAACTGCCGCACACCGGTGCCCATCGTGTCCGCGGGGACGAACGCGCTGCTCAGGAACGGAAGCATGATCAGCGGGACGGTGGCCAGGCCCGCGGACTCCACGGTCTTGGCGGCCAGGCCCATCGCGACCGTGAGCCAGCTCACTGAGAAACCGAGCAGCAGCATGATGCCGATCGCCGCGAGCCAGTCGAGGAAGCTCGCGTGCGGGCGGAACCCCATCGCGAAGCCGACGCCGACGATGACCGCGTCGGCGAGCAGGGCGCGCACCGTCGTGGAGACGACGTGGCCGGTCAGCATGGCACCGCGGGAGACGTCCATCGCCTTGAAGCGGTTGATGATTCCCTTCGTCATGTCGTCGTTCACGGCCGCGGCGGTCGGCCCCAGCCCGTAGGTGATGGCCATCACGATCAGGCCGGGCACCGCGTAGTCGACGTACTTGCCCTGTACCTTGAAGGCGCCGCCGAATACGTAGACGAACATCAGCATCATCACAACGGGGAACAGGACCGCGTTGAACACCGTGACCGGATTGCGGACCGTGTGCTTGAAGTTGCGGCGCAGCATGATCGCCGAGTCGCCGAGAGAAGTCGAGACAGTGCTCATGATGCGTTGGCCTCCGTGCTGGCGCGACCGGTCAGGGCGAGGAAGACGTCGTCGAGGTCCGGCGTGTGCACGGAGAACTCCTCGGCGTCTATGGTGTGCTCGTCGAGCTTGTCCAGCAGGGCCCGCAGCGACTTCGAACGGCCGTCGCTGGGCACCTGCAGGGTCAGGTCCTGGTCGTTGCGCGTGGCCCCGACCAGGATCAGCGCCGCCGCGTCGAGGTCGCCGAGGCCTGCGAAGCGGAGCCGGACGTGGGTGCCGGGGACCTGCCGCTTGAGCTCCTCTGGGGTGCCCTGGGCGACGATGCGGCCCTGGTCGAGGACCGCGATCCGGTCGGCCAGCTGGTCGGCCTCGTCGAGGTACTGGGTGGTGAGGAAGACGGTGGTGCCGCCCGCGACCAGCTCGCGCACGATCTCCCACATGGTGCGCCTGCTGCGCGGGTCCAGGCCCGTCGTCGGCTCGTCCAGGAAGATGATGCGCGGGTCGCCGACCAGGGTCATCGCCAGGTCCAGCTTCCGGCGCATGCCGCCGGAGTAGGTCGCCACCGTCTTCTGCGCCGCGTCCACCAGGTCGAACCGCTCAAGCAGCCCCGTGACCACCTGCTCGCGGGAGCGCAGGCGCTTGAGATCCGCCATCATCCGCAGGTTCTCCCGGCCCGTCAGCAGATCGTCGACGGCGGCGAACTGCCCGGTCACGCCGATGGCCCCGCGCACCTTCCCGGTGTCGGTCAGCACGTCGTGCCCGGCGACGCGCGCCGTTCCGCCGTCCGCCTTCGCCAGCGTCGTCAGGATGTTCACCGTCGTGGTCTTGCCGGCCCCGTTCGGGCCGAGCATGGAGAAGACCGATCCCGCCGGGACGTCGAAGTCGATGCCGGCGAGCACGACCTTGTCCCCGTATGCCTTCCGCAGTCCTGAAACCGCGATCGCCGAAGTTGTCATGCCTCCACGATGACCGCGCGTCCTGTCACCGATCTGACACGCCCCTGACACGGCTCCCGACACGGCCTGACGTCGCCTGACACGGCTCACGCAGCCGCGTTCCCACGGCGAACGGACCGTGCTGCAAACGGGTGATCCACTCTTGAGAAGTGATCGGCGTGCGTGATTTATTACCCGCTGGATCGAAAGTGGCATATGTCACAGCCGTTCGCTGAGCCGGGAGTCGCGTGATGAAGGCCGTGGAAGAACGTTCCGAAACCGATATCGCGGTGATCGGGGTGGGTTGCCGATTTCCCGGTGATATCAACTCACTGGCGGACCTCTGGCGGACCCTTCTGCTGGAGGGGAGCGTCATCAGTGACCTGCCGCCCCGGGATCGTTTCCCGGCCTCGGAATCCCCGCACGACGACGCGGAGCGGCCGGGCGCCTCTCATCCGCCCGCCGGCGGCTTCCTGAGCGATATCGAATCGTTCGACGCGGACTATTTCGGGGTCGCCCCGGAGGATGCGGCGGCGGCGGATCCGCGGCAGCGCCTTGTGCTCGAGATCGCCGCCGAAGCCTTCGACGACGCCGGAATGGATTCGGCGGCTCTGGCCGGCAGCGACACCGCGGTGTTCATCGTCTCATCCGCCCCACACGACATCGCCGACCGTTTGTCGTATCAATACGACCTGCGCGGCCGGTCCCAGACGATCGACTCCGCCTTCTCCCCCGCCCTGCTCGCCGTTCATCAGGCATGCGAGGCGATCCGCTCCGGCACGTGCCCGCTGGCGCTGGCCGGCGGGGTGAACCTTCTGCTGAGCCCGTCGGAGTACGCGGCCTTCGCCGAGGCCGGAGTGCTGTCGAAGACCGGCCGCTGCCAGCCCTTCTCAGCCTTCGCGGACGGCTTCGTGCGCGCCGAGGGCGCGGGCGTCGTGCTGCTCAAGCCGCTGCGCACGGCGCTGCGGGACGGAGACCGCGTCCACGGAGTCATCGTCGCCAGCGGGACGAGCATGGACAGCCGCCGCGCCGACGGCCTGTCCCACCCGGGGCTCGAAACGCAGTCCACGCTGCTCGCCCAGGTCTACCGGCAGGCCGGGGTCGCGCCGCGGGATCTGGTGTACTTCGAGGCGCACGGCACCGGGACCCCGGAAGACGATCGCGTCGAGTGCTCGGCGGTCGGGACGACGCTGAGCGCCGAGCGCGACGGGCGCCCGCTGCCGCTGGGCTCGGTCACCGGCAACCTCGGCCACGCGGAAGCGGCGGCTGGGCTCTCCGGGCTGCTCAAGGGCATGCTCGTGCTGCGGGAAGGGCTGATCCCGCCGACGACGGGCGCCCTGCCGCCCAACCCGGACATCGATTTCGCCGGCCTCGGCCTGCAGGTCGTCCACAAGCCCGAACGCATCCAGGTCGGATCCCGTGCGGCGGTCGGCGTGAACTCCTTCGGCCTCGGCGGAGCCGACTGCCACGTCGTGCTGAGCACGGCGCCAGCCGAATCAGCGGTCGAACCAGCGGAGCGCGTATCCGACACCGGACTCCTTCCGATCCTGGTGTCCGCGCGTACCCAGGAAGCGGCAGCCGAGGCGGCGCGGTCCATGGCCGCGCACCTTCGCGAGCCACGGCAACAGCCACAGCACGAGCAACAGACACTCCAACACCAACAGCAACAGCAACAGCACGACGGCAGCGGCTGGTACGACACCGCATTCACCACCTGCCTCCGCAGGGCCAGGCATCCGCACCGCATCGCCGTTCTCGCCGAGAACGCGGACGCCGCCGCCGACCTGCTGTGCCGACGGGTCGAGGCGGGCCCGGCGCGCCGGAGCGTCCAGCGGGGACGGATCGTCTACGTGTTCGCCGGCAACGGGTCGCAGTGGGCCGGCATGGGCGCACGACTGCTCGCGGAGGACGAGGACTTCCGTGACGGCGTCGAACGGGCGGACGCGGTGCTGACCGCGCTGCTCGGCTGGTCGGTGACGGACATGCTCGCCGGCGAGCCGGAGGGGCAGCCGATCGAGCGCACCGAGGTCGCCCAGCCCCTGCTGTTCGCCGTGCAGGTCGGCCTGGTCACAGCGCTGCAGGCGCGGGGAGTGGCCCCGGCGGCGGCGTTCGGGCACAGCGTCGGCGAGATCGCCGCGGCCTGGACCTCCGGCGCACTCGATCTGGAGACCGCGGGCCGGGTGGTGGTCGCGCGCAGCTCGGCGCAGGCCGCGACGGCGGGCGCCGGCACGATGGCGGCCGTCGGCCTGTCCCGGACACAGATCGAAGACCGGCTCGCGGCCCTCGGCCTCGCGGACGCCGTCACCGTCGCCGCCGTGAACAGCGGTGCCGACGTCACGGTGGCCGGCGACGCCGAGGCGCTCGCGCAGCTCGGCGCGCAGTCCGCGACCGACGACTTCTTCTACCGGAAGCTCGACCTCGACTACGCGTTCCACAGCGCGGCCATGGACCCGATCGAAGAAGCCTTCGCGGGCGCGCTCGGCCGAGTGGCGGCGTCCGAGACCCGCATGCCCCTGATCTCCACGGTGACCGGCGCCCGGGTCGACGGCCCGGAGCTGGACGCGGCCTACTGGTGGCGCAACGTCCGTCAGCCGGTGCTCTTCGGCCCGGCCGCCTCCGCGGCGCTGGACGCAGAGGGCTGTGACGTCTTCGTCGAGATCGGCCCGCATCCCGTGCTGGCCGGATATCTCCGCAAGCTCGCCAGCGGTGAGTGCGCCATCCTCAGCACCCTCTCCCGGCAGGACGCCGGGCGGGACGCCCTCGAGACCGCGGTGGCGTCGGTGATGGAGGCAGGCGGCGCGGTCGACTGGCGGCACTACTTCCCGCGCGACGGGAAGGTCGTCTCCCTGCCGTCGTACCCCTGGCAGCGCGAGCGCCGCGAGGCGAACACTCCTGAGAAACACCCGGACGGAGCACGTCGGCCGACCCGTCGGGCGACGGCACACCACATAAAGTGATTACCGGTCGTCACCAGATCTTTCGCCCACCCGTCCCCCACGCGTGAGGATACAGACACCGCCATGACCGCCGCCCCCGCCAGTCCTCCGACCGCCATGCGCCTGCGCGAACTCATCTTCGGCGCGGCCTGCGCCGCAGCCGTGCGCGCGGCCGCCGAACTCCGCATCGCCGACGCCCTCGGCGAGACGCCGTCCACGGCGGCCGAGCTGGCGGCCACCCTCGGCGTGGAACCCAAGCCGCTGACCAGGCTGCTGCGCGCCCTGTCCTGCCACGGCGTGTTCGCCGAGGACGAGGACGGCCGGTTCGCCCACACCGAGATGTCCCGGATGCTCCGCGAGGACGCGCCCAACAGCCTCAGGTACATCGCCCTGTGGTGCACCGAGCCCTGGACCTGGCAGGCCTGGCCGCACCTCGACGACGCCGTGCGCACCGGCCGGAGCGTGTTCCCCGAGGTGTTCGGGAAGGAGTTCTTCGACTACCTGCACGACGGCGCCGGCGACTCCGCCCGGGTGTTCAACAAGGCGATGACGCACTCGAGCCGGCAGTCGGCCGACGACGTCGCCGAGTTCGTCGACCTCGCGGGCGTCACCTCGGTCGCGGACATCGGCGGCGGCCAGGGGCACGTCCTCGCGGCGCTGCTGGAGCGGTACCCGGAACTGCACGGGACACTGCTCGACCTCCCGGCCGTGGTCGCGGACGCCGATCCGCGCCTGCGCGAGGGCGGAGCGCTCAGCCAGCGCGCCGAACTCGTCGGCGGCGACTGCCGCGACGCGATCCCGGTCCAGGCCGACCTCTACATCATCAAGAACATCCTGGAGTGGGACGACGAGAGCACCCGCCGCACGCTGCGCAACGTCGTCGGGGCGGCCCGGCCCGGCGCCCGCGTCCTGGTCATCGAGAACCTCGTCGACGACAGCCTGTCGCAGAGGTTCACCACCGCCATGGACCTGCTGCTGCTGCTGAACGTCGGGGGCGCCAAGCACACCACCCAGAGCCTGGTCACCCACATGACCGAGGCGGGCCTGGAGATCAAGGACGTCCGGCCGGTCAACCCGTACCTGCACGCGTTCGACAGCACGGTGTCGTAACACGACAGACAACACAACAGACCGCGGCAGGCGACGGCACTCCGGTGCCGTCGCCTGCCGCGTTTCCGCGCGGGGTCACAGAGCGCTGCCGCGCTCCCAGCGGTAGAACTCGTGCGCCATCGCGTCCTTCGGTTCCCGCCAGGTCTGCGGGTCGTAGGCCTGCACATAGGCGCTGAGCTGCTCGCTGATCTTCCGGAACTCCGGATGGCCGGCGACCTTGGCCACCTCCGGGCCGGGCGGCCGCTCGGCCTCGATCAGGTGCAGGTACACATCCCCGAACTGGAACAGGCTGCGGCCGGTCACGCCGATCAGGCCGGGCAGCTCGCCGCTGTCGGAGGCCGCGAAGGTCTCGGCGATGTCCTTGGCCGCGTCGGGCTTCATGCGCGCGACGATCAGGGCACGGTGCACGTTTCACTCCTTTCGTTGCTTTCGTCGTCTTCGTCGCTACGTCGCTGCGTCGCTGCGTCGCTGCGTCGCTGCGTTCGCGGCGGGTGGTGCGCGCCGGACTCAGTCCGAGACGGGCGTGGGCACCCGCTTGTCCGCGCGCTTCGCCTGCGCCTCGACCTTGTCCCGGATGAGCTCCATCTGCACCTTGGAGTTGCGGTTGATGTGCTCGGTCATGCCCGCGTCGTCGACCGGCGCGGTGGGCTTCATCGAGAAGTCCTGGACCCAGCGCATCGAGGTGCCCTCCGGGACCTCCTTGTACTCCCACTTGATGTCCATGTGCTCGAACGGGCCGGTCTCGACCCGGCGGGCGCGCACGGAGCGGGTGGAGCGGTCCATCTCCCGCTCGGAGACCCAGCTCCAGACCTGCCCGTTCTCGTCGGGGTGCATCGTCAGCCGGAAGGTGACCTTGTCCCCCGACCGCTCGAGCACCTCGACGGACGCGTACTCGCTGAACAGCTGCGGCCAGCGCTCGAGGTCGTTGGTCAGCTCCCAGGTCAGCTCCAGCGGAGCCGCGATCGTGATCGTGTTGTCGGTGTGTCCGGGCACCTCAGACTCCCGTCGCGAGCGTGTCGAGCTTCTCGTTGACGAGAGCGAGCAGGGCACTGGGGGTCTTGTAGGACTCGGGCTCGGCCCCGATCGTGCAGCCGTAGCGGTTCTCCAGCGCGGAGACGATGCCGAGCAGGCCGAGCGAGTCGAGCCCGAAGTCCGCGAACGCCGCGTCGGACCGGCGCGCCAGCTCCTCGGGCTCGACGGGCGTGCCCGCGCGGTTCTTCATGAGCGTGGCGAGTTCTTCGTAGGTCACGGGACCGTTCATCACAGGTGTCTCCTTCGCGGAACTGACGGGGATCAGGTGAGGGGATGGGATCGGGTGTGGGGACGGGGGGACTTGTGCCGCGCGGCCGGGACCGGCCGCGGTCAGAGCTGGTATTCGCCGGCACGGCGCAGGACCAGGGCCGAGTTGCAGCCCATCAGCCCGCGGCTGAGGACCAGGGCGGTGCGCATCGGCGAGCTGCGGGCGCTGCCGGTCACCAGGTCGAGGTCGTGGCATACGCCGGCGACGTTCGGGGTGGCCGGGATGACGCCGTGTTCGAGGGCGAGCACGGCCGCGGCCACGTCCAGGGCCGAGGCCGCCGAGTACGCCCGGCCGAAGCCGGTCTTGGGCGCGGTGACCGGGACGTCGGCGGCGCGCCCGCCCAGGGCGTCGCGGATCGCCAGCGCCTCGGCCTCGTCGGCGTCCGGGATGCCCAGGGCGTCGGCGAACACCACGTCCACCTCGTCCGCGGAGCATCCGGCCTCGTCCAGCGCGCCCTGGATGGCGCGGGCCAGGCCCTGCCGGGAGCGGCTCCAGTCCCCGGTGCCGCTGAAGGTCGCGGCGTGGCCGGCCACCACGGCCCGGACGTGGGCGCCGCGGCGGCGGGCCGCCTGCTCCTCCTCCACCGTGAACATGGCGCCGCCCTCCGCGGGCGAGAAGCCGCAGGCGTCCTCGGTGAACGGGAGGTAGGCGCGCTGCGGATCCCGCTCGAGGCTGAGCTCGGGGTAGCCGAGCTGGCAGACCACGGAGTAGGGGGCGAGCGGGGCCTCGGTGGCGCCGGTCAGCACGGCGTCCGCGCCCTGCCTGATGGTCCGGCAGGCGTGCGCGAGGACGTCGAGTCCGCCCGCCTCGTCGTTGACGAGGACGGCGCAGGGCCCGCGGAATCCGCCGCGGATGGAGAGCTGGCCGGTGCTGGCGGCGTAGAACCAGGCGATGGACTGGTAGGGGCCGACGAGCGTCGGGCCCTCGCCCCACAGCCGCTGGAGCTCGCCCTGGCCGAACTCGCCGCCGCCGGAGCCGGCGGCCGTGGCCACCCCGATGGCGTACGGATCGTCCGGGTCGGCCTGCAGGTGCGCCTCGTCCAGCGCGAGATCCGCCGCGGCCATGGCGTAGTGGGTGAACCGGTCGGTCTGGACGAGGTAGCGGCTCTCGATCAGGTCGGCCGCCTCGAACCCGGTGACCTCGCCGGCCACCCGCAGCGGCAGCTCGGTGCAGCCCTCGCGGGTGACCGGGCCGAGCGCGGAGGCGCCTTGGACCAGTGCCTTCCAGAACTCCTCCGTGCCGACGCCGTTGGGCGCGATCACGCCCATGCCCGTCACCACGGCCTGCCGTTCGGGCCGGTTCGTCGTACGCCTCGTCATGCAAGCCTCCGATCAGGACTCGTGAGCACCACCGCCGACTGGAATCCGCCGAAGCCGCTGCCGACCGACAGGACGGTGCGCAGCCTGCTCTCGCGAGCCGTCTTGGGCACGTAGTCGAGATCGCATTCCGGGTCGGGGTTCTCGTAGTTCGCGGTCGGCGGCACCACCCCGTTCGCCAGCGCCAGCGCGCAGGCGACGAGTTCGATGGCGCCGATGGCGCCGAGGGAGTGGC
>Ga0310811_10004434_pt1 | contig 17624 bp, 11 predicted proteins | sample YCmetagenome_FD_207642 | JGI IMG/M metagenome (GOLD analysis project Ga0310811, IMG submission 207642) | Soil microbial communities from experimental microcosm in Duke University, North Carolina, United States - YC | ecosystem: Engineered > Artificial ecosystem > Soil microcosm > Unclassified ...
GGGCGGGACGCTCGAGCTGGCCCACGCGACCGATGTCGCGCTCTCGGAAGTGCAGACCGCGCTCTTCGACGACCTGAACTCGCCAAACGCGCTGGCCGGTTTGTTCACGTTCATCAAGCGGGCAAATGCCGAGCTCGACCGGCGAGGTACGGACCTCCAGGCGCTTCAGCGGGCCCGGGAGGTGTTCGCGCACATCAACGGTGTGTTGGATATCGTTCCCGATCGCCGAATCGAGGACCCCGAGCTCGTGGCTTGGGTAGAGGAGCGGATCGCGGCGCGGCGGGCGGCCCGTGATCGCCGGGATTTTGCCGAAGCGGACCGAATCCGGGCGGAGCTCGTCGGGCGTGGGATTACGATCGAGGACACGCCTGGCGGCACAAAGTGGAAGCGGGATCGCTAGCGGGTTTTCGGCCGAGTTGAGAGGTGAGTGGCTAAGCGACGCTGGCAACGTGGCTTGACACTCTTTCTCAGTCCACTTATCCTACGAGTCTCGCGCAAAATTGGCCGTCTGCTGACGTAGCTCAATTGGCAGAGCACCTGATTTGTAATCAGGCGGTTGCCAGTTCGATTCTGGCCGTCAGCTCTGGATTGGGCAGAGGAGTGTCGTCGCCGCGATCAGAGTGGCTTCACAATGGCTGGAGGCGCGAACATCCGGTGGGGTGGCCGAGTGGCTAATGGCAGCAGACTGTAAATCTGCCGGGTTTACGCCCTACGAAGGTTCGAATCCTTCCCCCACCATTCGGTGGCTCGTGATGGTTCGAGCACGTAGAGCGAAAGGAGGAGGAGCAGGGCAAACGCGGGAGTAGCTCAGCTGGTAGAGCGCAAGCCTTCCAAGCTTGATGTCGCGGGTTCGAGCCCCGTCTCCCGCTCTGGTGAGTGAACGGTGGACGAGACAAGGAAGTCGGCGTTGCTGACGTAGCTCAGTTGGTAGAGCACACCCTTGGTAAGGGTGAGGTCATCGGTTCAATCCCGATCGTCAGCTCTCATGAAGTCAGGGTTGAGGGTGGAGCATTGATGGTGGAGTGTCGGGAAGCGGCGCGCTGCGCCGCTTTTTTGAACGCCACACATCAAGTCCTTTCGCGGCACGCAGCGCCGCACACCTTCCCTCCGCCCTCAACCCTGTACCCTCAACCCTGCAGTTGAAATGCCTAGAGACAAAATCATTCTCGCGTGCAGCGAGTGTAAGAATCGGAACTACTTCACGACGAAGAACAAGCGCCTGCACCCGGAGCGCGTGGAGTGGAAGAAGTATTGTCCGCGCTGCAACACGCATCGGTTGCACAAGGAAACCAAGTAATGGCCGACTCGATCGCACGTCCGCCGGCGGCCGCAGGCCCCGGGGTGTTGGAGCGTGTCGTGACGTTCATTCGCGGCGTCAGCGCCGAGATGAAGAAGGTCACGTGGCCCGACATCCCTCAAGTTCGGTCGGCGACGATCTCGATCATCATCTTCGTGCTCATCCTTGGTTTGGTGATCACGATTCTCGATTTCGTGCTCCAGGGCGTTCTGATCAAGATGATTCCATCGCTCTTCGCCGGCCGTTGAATACCATGGCGGAACACCGTTGGTACGCCATCCAGACAACGGCGGGGCACGAGAACAAGGTTCGGTCACTGGTGCAGCGAAAGATCGACGGAGACGCGCGCGCGCCTGAAGAGCGTCCCATTCGGCAAGCGCTCGTGCCGACGCAGGAAGTCGTCGAGATCAAGAACGGAAAGAAAGTCACGGTCGAGCGAAAGCTCTATCCAGGGTATGTGCTGGTGGAGATGGACCTGAATCAGGAAACAGCACACATCATCAACGGAATTCAGGGCGTGATCAAGTTCGTGGGACACGATTCTCGTTTCCCGCAACCGCTCCGCCCCGACGAGGTGAACCGCCTCCTCGGCATCGCCGACGAAGCGGAAGCTGAAGCGCCGAAGGAAGAAATTCCGTTCATGGTGGGGCAAGCAGTCGCGATCACCGAAGGTCCGTTCACCGATTTCAACGGTACGGTCGAAGAAGTGATGGCGGATAAAGGAAAGGTTCGAGTGTCGGTTTCGTTGTTCGGACGGCCGACCTCTGTCGAGTTGGATTATTTGCAGTTGAGGGCCTACTAGGGTTGCTGGTCATTGGTTGCTGGTTGCTGGCAACAGCTTTTGCCACCGACCAGTCACTAGCAACCAGTAACCAAGCGCAGGACGTCTGCGACCACTCCGACGCTAAACGCACAGTGGGAGAACGTTCGCCCTCGGGCGGAGCTCTACAAAAGGAGTTTTATGGCAAAGAAAGTCGTGGGGTTCGTCAAGCTGCAAATCCCCGCGGGCAAGGCTAACCCGGCCCCTCCGGTCGGTACGGCGCTCGGTCCGCAAGGGATCAACATCATGGCGTTCTGCAAAGAGTTCAACGCTCGGACGCAGGGCCAGGATACGATTCTCCCGGTCGAGATCACGATCTTTTCCGACAAGTCGTTCTCGTTCATCACCAAGACGCCGCCCGCGGCCGTCCTGCTGAAGAAGGAAGCCGGCATCGAGAAAGGATCGGGTCAACCGAACCGCAACAAGGTCGGCCGTGTCACCAAGGCCCAGGTCCGCAAGATCGCGGAGATCAAGATGCCCGATCTCAACTGCGAGTCGATCGAGTCCGCGATGATGATGGTCGCCGGTGCGGCGCGGTCGATGGGGCTGGAGGTCGTTGACTGATGCCTGAACACGGAAAGAAGTACACCGCCGCGGCCAAGAACCGCGACATCACATCGAATTACCAGCCGCGCCAAGCGCTGGAGATCGTCAAGAAGTCCTCATTCGCGAAGTTTGACGAGACGGTCGAAGTCGCCGTCCGCCTTGGCGTCGATCCGCGTCACGCCGATCAGGTCGTGCGCGGAACGGTCGTGTTGCCGGCCGGCACCGGAAAATCGGTGCGTGTGTTGGTGATCGCGGCCGGCGACAAGGCGCGTGAGGCGCAGGAGGCGGGCGCCGACTTCGTCGGCAATGAGTTCATTCAGAAGATCAAAGACGGCTGGCTCGACTTCGACGTCCTCATCGCCACACCCGACCAGATGGGTCAGCTCGGCGCGCTGGGTCGCGTTCTCGGACCCCGCGGACTCATGCCGAACCCCAAGGCCGGTACGGTGACGTTCAACGTCGGCAACGCAGTACGCGAAACGAAGGCTGGAAAGATCGAGTTCCGCGTCGACAAGGCGGGGAACGTCCACGCGCCGATTGGAAAAGTCTCATTCGGACTCGAGGCGTTGGAGACCAACTTCACGGCCTTCATGGATCAAATCGTTCGCTCCAAGCCGGCGGCCGCGAAGGGCGTGTACGTCAGGAATGTGTCGGTCTCGAGCACCATGGGACCAGGCGTGACGGTCGACTCCACTCTCTACCGGGCCTAATCATGAAGCGAGCCGACAAAGAGCAGCTCGTCATCGAGCTCAAAGAGAAACTCGAGGGCGCAACGGCCCTCTACTACACCGACTTCACTGGCTTGAACGTGAAGCGGATGACGGAACTGCGCCGCCGCTTCCGCCGGGCGAACGTGGATTACGTCGTCATCAAGAACACCCTCGCGCTCCGCGCGGTGAACGAGAGTGGTCTCGTTTCCCAGCGTCTGCGCGGGCCCACGGGGCTCGTCGTCACCAAGGACCCCGTGACCGCCGCAAAGCTGCTGACCGACTTCGCCAAAGAGAACGATCAGAAGCCGAGCGTGAAGGGTGGGTTGTTCGAGGGCAAATCGATCGACAAAGCCCAGGTGACGAAGCTGGCCGCCATGCCCTCGCGCGAGCAAATGCTCGCCCAGCTTGGCGCCGGACTTCAATCTCCGCTGGCCGCCTTCGTCGGCGCGCTCAACGGAGTGCTGTACACGTTCGTGGGAGCACTCGAGGCGCTGCGCATCCAACGCGAGAGCGCCGCCGGGAGTACTTGAAGTCGGTCAATCGACCGACCGCTGACGGCACTGGCCAGCTGCCAGTCGCCAGCAACCAGCAGCCAATTGACCGACTTTTATAACACCAGGAGAATTCCGAAATGCCTACGACCATGAGCAAGGACGAGATCCTCGACGCGATCGGCAACATGTCCGTCTTCGACCTCGCCGAGCTGATCGAAGCCTTCAAGACCAAGTTCAACGTCACGATCGCGGCTGCGCCAGTTGGCGGCGCCCCTGCGGCTGGTGGCGGCGCTGGTGCCGCGGCTCCCGCGGCGGAAGAGAAGACCGAATTCGACGTCGTCCTCAAGGAAGCGGGCGGCAAGAAGATTCAGGTCATCAAGGTGGTGCGCGAGATCACGGGCCTCGGCTTGAAGGAAGCCAAGGATCTCGTCGACGGCGCGCCACAGAGCGTCAAGGCCGGCGTCTCGAAGGATGAGGCCGCGCAGATCAAGGCCAAGTTGGAAGAGCAGGGCGCGACGGTTGAAGTGAAGTGAAGCAGTTGCTGGTTACTGGTTGCTAGTTGCTGGAAGTCACCAGCAACCAGCACCCAGCCACCAGTACCGTTTCACTTTCCTTCGCCGAGCGCCAATTAGTGCACGCGATCCCAGTCGTACCATCACATCTCTGTAGGTCAAAGGCCGCCCCGACGGTCGTGATTTTCAAAATCGCGAACCTCCGGGGCTCTGGCCGTTTTTTCGCCTGCGCACGGGTGAACAATGTCTGAAACGATCAAGCAAATCTCTTTCGGTAAGCTCGACCAGGGCATGGAAATGCCCCACCTCCTCGACATCCAGACGCGCGCCTTCGAGGCGCTGCTGCAACTGGATGCCGCCTCTCACGACCGCGAAGACATCGGTCTCGAGCGGGTCTTCAAAGACCTGTTCCCGATCACCGACGTCCACGAGAACTTCTCGCTCGAGTTCGTTCGCTACTCGCTCGGTGAACCCAAATACACCGTCGAAGAGTGCATCGAACGCGACATGACGTACTCGGCGCCGCTCAAAGCGACGCTGCAGCTCGTCATCAACGAAGTGGTCAACGAGCAGAAGCGACCGCGCAACATCATCGAGAAGGAGGTCTATCTCGGTGAGCTGCCGCTGCTCACGCCGCTCGGCACCTTCGTCATCAACGGCGCGGAGCGCGTCATCGTCAGCCAGCTGCACCGCTCGCCGGGCGTCGTGTTCGAAGAAGCGACGCACCCGAACGGTCAGCGGCTGATCTCGGCGCGCATCATCCCGTTCCGCGGATCGTGGGTCGAGTTCACCGTCGACATCCACGATGTCGTCTACGTGCACATCGACAAGAAGAAGAAATTCCCGGCCACAGCGCTCCTCCGCGCGTTCGGCTACGGAACGAACTCGGACATTCTCCGACTCTTCTTCGCCGTGCGCGAGCTCGACCTCACCAAAAAGCGTGAGAGCCGCACCGACGTGCGCGAGCTGATCGGCGCGATCATCGCCGAAGACATTGCACTCCCGGGCGAAGCCACCGCCGAGGACGCGCCGAAAGCGCGTACCAAGAAAGCGAAGGCCGAGCGCGAGCGCGCCGAGAACGTGCTGCTCGTCAAGGAAGGCGACGAGCTCACCGAAGAGGTCTACAACCGTCTCCGCCGGCAGAACATCGACAGCGTCAAGGTCTTCGCGTCGCACATGCGCATCGACTTGCGCGATGAAGCCGATGCGATCGAGCGCGGTGAGCGCCCGGTCCGTCGCCAGCTCGCGCTCGACGTCGTCGACTCGGACGGTGAAGTGATTGCCGAAGTCGGACAGAACCTCACCGACACGGTCATCAAGAAGATTCGCCGGGCCGACATCACGAAGGTCAACGTCTTCGTGGCATCGGGTCGCGCCGAGTCGACGCTGATCAAGAACACGCTGGCAAAAGATCCGACGCATAGCGAGAAGGAGTCGCTGTCGCAGATCTACGCACTGCTGCGCCCGGGCGACGCGCCCGACGCGCAGACGGCCAAGCAAGCGCTCGAGCGGCTGTTCTTCAGCCCCAAGCGCTACGACCTCGGTCGCGTCGGTCGTTACAAGATCAATCAACGGCTCGGCATGACCATGCCGGCCGATTACACCGTGCTCTCGAAGGAAGATTTCGTCGAGATCGTGCGCTACCTCGTCGAGTTGCACGAGGGTCGCGGACATGTCGACGACATTGATCATCTCGGCAACCGACGCATTCGGTCGGTCGGCGAGTTGATCGCGAATCAGTTCTCGGTCGGATTGTCGCGCATGGCTCGCTTGGTCAAGGAGCGCATGTCGATCAACACTGATCCCGAAAAGATCTCGCTCGACGATCTCGTCAATGCGCGCACGGTGAGCGCGGTCATTCAAGCGTTCTTCGGGTCGTCGCAGCTGTCGCAGTTCATGGATCAAACGAATCCGCTCGCCGAGTTGACGCACAAGCGTCGTCTGTCGGCGCTCGGACCGGGTGGTCTGACGCGCGAGCGCGCCGGCTTCGAGGTGCGCGACGTGCACTATTCGCAGTACGGCCGCATGTGCCCGATCGAGACGCCGGAAGGTCCGAACATTGGACTCATCACGTCGCTCGCGTGTTACGCACAAGTCAACGATCTCGGCTTCATCGAGACGCCGTATCGCATCGTCAAGAACGGCAAGGTGACGAACGAGATCGCGTGGCTCGACGCCAACAAGGAAGAGGACGCGATCATCGCGCAGGCGAATTCGCGTTTGAGCTCGAGCGGCGAGTTCCTCGACGATCTCGTGCTCTGCCGTCAGCAGGGCGACGTACCGCTCGTGCCGAAGGATCGCATCGACTACATGGACGTCGCGCCCGAGCAGCTCGTCTCGATCGCCGCGGCGTTGATTCCGTTCCTCGAGCACGACGACGCCAACCGCGCGCTGATGGGCTCGAACATGCAGCGTCAGGCGGTGCCGCTCTTGAATCCGCGTACGCCGCTCGTCGGCACGGGGCTCGAGGGCAAGGTCGCCACGGACTCTGGTGCCGTCGTGATCGCGCGCCGAGCTGGTGTTGTTTCACGCGTCACCGCCGACGAGATCATCGTCGACGCAGGACCCGTGGCAGCGAAACGCGAGGCGCAGGCCGACGGCGATCGTCCGCTGGCGCGTCTCACGCAGCACGACCGCTACCGTCTCAAGAAGTATTGGAGAACCAACCAGGACACGGCGATCAACCAGCGCCCGCTCGTCCGTCAGGGTCAGAAGGTCAAGACGGGCGACGTGCTGGCCGACGGCGCCGCGACCGAAGCCGGACAGCTCGCGCTCGGCGCGAACGTGACGGTGGCGTTCATGCCGTGGTACGGGCACAACTTCGAAGATGCCATCGTGCTCTCGGAGCGCTTGGTGAAGGACGACGTCTACTCGTCGATCCACATTCAAGAGCTCGAATTGCACGTGCGCGATACCAAGCGCGGGCAGGAAGAGATCACGCGTGAAATCCCGAACGTCTCGGAAGAGGCGTTGGTGGACCTCGACGAGCGCGGCATCGTCCGCATCGGCGCGCACGTGAAGCCGGGCGACATTCTCGTTGGCAAGATCACGCCCAAGGGCGAGACCGAGCTGTCGCCGGAAGAGAAGCTGCTCACGGCGATCTTCGGTGAGAAAGCCAAGGATGTGAAGGATTCGTCGCTCAAAGTGCCGCCGGGAATGGAAGGCGTCGTGATCGACGTCAAGATCTTCTCGCGCATTGAGGACCAGGTGGTCGAGAAGGATCGCGGTGAGCGAATCGGAGAAGTTCGACGCCTCGAGGGCGACGAGAAGATTCGTGTCAACGAAGTCCGTGACTCGGAGTTGATCGAGCTACTCGATGGTCAGACGATCGCATTGGCGCTGAAGTCGGGAACGGTCGAGGAAGCGATTCCGGCAGGCACCAAGGTGACGGCGGCGTCGCTCCGCGAGATGCGCCTGTCGCAGATCGATCTCAAGACGCTGCGGGTCGAGAACAAGCGGACCAACGAACGAATCCGCCAGATCATCGACGCGTCGAACGAGGAGAAGGCCAAGCTCGAAGAAAAGGCCGAGGAGCGGATCGATCGCATCCTTCAGCCCGATGAATTGCCGCCGGGCGTCATCCAACTCGTCAAAGTGTATCTGGCCGAGAAGCGTAAGGTCTCGGTTGGCGACAAGATGGCGGGACGTCACGGCAACAAGGGTATCGTCGCCCGCGTCGTGCCCGAGGAGGACATGCCGTTCCTTCCCGACGGCCGGCCGGTCGACATCGTGCTCAACCCGCTCGGCGTACCGAGCCGAATGAACGTCGGGCAGATTCTCGAGACGCACCTCGGGTGGGTCGCGAAGATCCTCGGCTTCTACGCGAAGACGCCGGTGTTCCAGGGCGCCAACGAGCACGAGATCGGTTTGGGTCTCAAGCTCGCGGGCATTGTGTGGAGCGCGCAGGCGTTGGCGCTGCGCACCCCGGCGCCGAAGATCACCGACAAGGACGTTCGCTCACTGCTCGGCGACATCAAGCCCGATCTGACGCGCGAAGAAGGACATTTCGAGCGGTTGGAAGAGGCGACGATCAACGATCTTGGTGGCCGCACCATGTCGCAAGAGACGCGCGACATCTTCCACGGCATTCGCGACTTCCTCGCCAGTGCGGCGAAGGAATTGGCGGAGCGCGAGCAGGCGACAATCGACAATCAGATCACGTTCCACACTGCGTGGGTCGAAGACGAAACGGTTTCGGCGTCCAAGCGCACGGAGTACAAGGCTGCGCTCAAGCAGCTCGAGAAGCGCAAGGCGATGGATCCGGCCGATCTGCTCAGCGATCAGGAGCTGCCGGCATTGGCCGGTATGCTCGGCAAGAAGTCCGAGGCGGATGTGAATGCGGCAGGCGCGGAGTTGATGCGTCTTGCCGGGCTCACGCCGTTCGGCAAAGTGCGTCTGCGCGACGGCCGCAGCGGCGAGACATTCGTGTCGCCGGTGACGGTCGGTGAGATCTACATGCTGAAACTCTCACATCTCGTCGACGACAAGATTCACGCGCGGAGCATCGGACCGTACTCGCTGGTCACGCAGCAGCCGCTCGCCGGTAAGGCGCAGTTCGGCGGACAGCGATTCGGAGAAATGGAAGTGTGGGCGCTGGAAGCGTACGGCGCCGCGCACGTATTGCAGGAAATTCTGACGGTCAAGTCGGACGACGTGAACGGACGCAGCCGGGTGTACGAGGCGATCGTGAAAGGGCAGAACCTTCCCGAGCCTGGTATTCCGGAGTCGTTCAACGTGCTCGTGAAGGAGCTGCAGGCGCTCGGCATTCGCGTCACGATGGGACAGAGCGTCGATGGATTCTGGGGCACGGGGATCGACACCGGCACGTCGGGCAATGGCACTGGGAGCGAGGAGTAACACATGATTGACTTCCGAAGCGTGCGCGAACAGCGCGCCAGCTCGTTCGACTTCATTCAGGTCCGTATCGCTTCTCCGGAAGAGATTCGCGGACCCAAGGACCCCAAAGAACGCGAGCGCCTGGAGCTCCAGGGCTTGCGCAACTGGTGGTCGTGGGGCGAGGTCACCAAGCCCGAGACGATCAACTACCGCTCGTTCAAGCCGGAGAAGGATGGCTTGTTCTGCGAGCGGATCTTTGGTCCGGTCAAGGATTGGGAGTGCCACTGCGGCAAGTACAAGCGCATTCGCTATCGCGGTGTGATCTGCGATCGTTGCGGCGTCGAAGTGACCCTGAGCAAGGTGCGCCGCGAGCGCATGGGTCACATCGAGCTCGCCGTACCCGTCGCGCACATCTGGTTCTTCAAGACGTTGCCGAGCCCCATGGGCAATCTCCTCGACATCACGCTCCGTGATCTCGAGAAGATCATCTATTACTCCAACTACGTCGTCATCGAGCCGGGGAACCAGGAAGTCTCGGTCAACCAGCTGCTCGACGAAGACGAGTACCTGGCGCTGCGCACCAAGGCGAAGGAAGAGAACGATGGCGCCTTCATGGCGGACATCGGCGCGCCCGCCGTGCGCGAGCTGCTACGCCGCATCGACGTCGACACGCTCACCGATACGCTCCGCGCGTCGGTGGTGACCGAGACGTCGCAGCATCGGAAGAAGATGCTGCTCAAGCGGCTCAAGATCGTCGACGCGTTCCGCAACTCCGGCGATTCGGGCGAGACCCGCAACAAGCCGGAGTGGATGATCTTGGATGTCGTGCCGGTGATTCCGCCCGACCTGCGGCCGCTCGTGCCGCTCGACGGCGGGCGCTTCGCCACGTCCGACTTGAACGATCTCTATCGTCGCGTCATCAACCGCAACAACCGCCTTCAGAAGTTGATCATGCATCGCGCCCCGGAAGTCATTCTCCGGAACGAGAAGCGCATGCTTCAGGAAGCGGTCGACGCGCTGTTCGATAACGGGCGTCGCTCCAAGGCGATTCGCGGCCGCGGCAAGCGGCCGCTCAAGTCGCTGTCCGACATGCTCAAGGGCAAGCAGGGCCGGTTCCGTCAGAACCTGCTCGGCAAGCGCGTCGACTACTCGGGCCGCTCGGTCATCGTAGTCGGTCCCGAGCTCCAACTCCATCAGTGCGGATTGCCCAAGCTGATGGCGCTCGAGCTGTTCAAGCCATTCATCATCCACAAGCTGGTGGAGAAGGGCATCGCGGAAACCGTCAAGCGCGCGAAGAAGATCGTCGAGCGCGAGTCGCCGGAGGTCTACGAGATCTTGGAAGAGATCATCCGCGACCACCCCGTGCTCTTGAACCGCGCGCCGACGCTGCACCGCTTGGGGATCCAGGCGTTCGAGCCGGTGTTGGTCGAAGGCAAGGCCATTCGTATTCACCCACTCGTTTGCGCGGCGTTCAATGCCGACTTCGACGGTGACCAGATGGCCGTGCACGTTCCGCTGTCGTTCGAAGCACAGCTCGAGGCGCGTCTGCTCATGCTGTCGTCGAACAACATCTTGAAGCCGTCCGACGGCCGTCCCGTGGCGGAGCCCAGCCAAGACATCGTGCTCGGCTGCTACTTCGCGACCAAGGCGCCGGTCAACTTCAACACGGTCGACGTCAAGGCGCTCCGCCGCTTCACGCAGGTCGCGGAGATCGAGATGGAGCTCGCCTTGAACCGCCTCACGCGCCACGATGCGTTGCAGTACTTCGTGCGTGACGAGAACGGCGGTCGCTGGGAGAAGACCACGGCCGGCCGCGTGTTGTTCAACGCGATCGTGCCGAAGGAGCTCGGCTACAAGAACATGGACATGAAGAAGAAGCAGCTGTCCGAGCTCGTGTTCGAGTCTTACCGCAAGGCGGGGCTCGCCGAGACCGTGCAGTTCCTCGATCGCTTGAAGGAGTTCGGGTTCGCCAACGCTACGCGCGGCGGCGTCTCGATCGGTATTGAAGATCTCGAAATCCCGAAGGCCAAGCAGTCGATGCTCGACGAGGCGACGGAACGCGTCGAGCGGTTCCAGCGCGCATACCAGACCGGCAACATCACGAACGGCGAGCGCTACAACAAAGTCATCGACACCTGGACGCACGCGAACTCCGACATCGCCGACGAGATGGTCAAGGCGATGCGCGAGTCCAAGAGCGGATTCAACCCGGTGTTCATGATGTTCGACTCCGGCTCACGCGGCAGCCGCGACCAGATCCGCCAGCTGGCGGGTATGCGCGGACTCATGGCGAAGCCGCAAAAGAAGCTCACCGGCGGGATCGGCGAAATCATCGAAAGCCCGATCAAGTCGAACTTCCGCGAAGGTCTGTCGCCGCTCGAGTACTTCACGTCGACCCACGGTGCTCGTAAGGGTCTGGCCGACACCGCGCTCAAGACGGCGGACGCCGGCTACCTCACGCGTCGTCTCGTCGACGTCGCGCAGGACGTGACGATCAGCGAAGAGGATTGCGGAACGATCCAAGGCCTCGAGGTGTCGGCGCTGAAGGAAGGCGAAGACGTGATCGAGCCACTCTCGGAGCGTATCGTCGGCAACTTTGCCGCCGAGGACGTCGAGGATCCGCATGAATTGGATCAGGCCGGCCGTCGCACCCTGATGGTCGAAGCCGGTCAGCTGATCGACGAAGAAAAGGCGCAGCAGATCGAAGAGTCGGGAATCGAGACGGTGAAGATTCGTTCCGTCCTCACGTGCGAGGCGAAGCGCGGTCTCTGCCGCATGTGTTATGGCCGCAACCTGGCGACGATGAACGTCGTCGACCTCGGTGAGGCTGTTGGAATTATTGCAGCACAATCAATCGGCGAGCCGGGAACGCAGCTTACGCTGCGAACCTTCCACATCGGTGGAACGGCGGCTCGTATCGCCGAGCAGACGGCGCGCAAGTCGAAGGTCGCGGGCACGGTCGCGTACAGCGATCGGCTCGTGGTCGTCATCAACCCCGACGGACAGCGCATCGTGACGTCGTACGAAGGTGAGATCCTCATCAAGTCGTCGGCCGACAAGAACGCCAACATCGCGGCGCGCTTGCAGGTCCCGCTCGGCTCGATCCTCATGGTCGAGGATGGATCGGACGTCAAGCGCGACCAGGTGATCTTCACCTGGGATCCGTACACCAACCCGATTCTTGCCGACGTCGATGGCACGGTGCGGTTCGTCGACATCGTCGAGGACGAGTCGGTGTCCGAGGAGCTCGATGAGCTCACCGGTTTGCGTCAGCGCGTCATCATCGAAGATCGTGAAAAGAAGCTCCACCCGCACATCGAGATCATTCAGGAGAAGGGCGGGAAGGAGAAGCGTGTCCGTGACTTCATCATCCCGGCGGGCGCGCAGCTCACCGTGGAGGATGGCCAGAAGATCCACCCGGGTACCACGCTGGCAAAGGTTGGACGTGAAGCGTACAAGACGCGCGACATCACGGGCGGTCTGCCGCGAGTCGCTGAATTGTTCGAGGCGCGTCGACCGAAGGATCCCGCGACGATCTCGGAGATCGACGGTGTCGTGCGGTTCGGCGACATCAAGCGCGGTAAGCGCGAGATCTACGTCGCACCGATCAACCACGACGGCTCGCTCGACGAGACGCGTGAAGCACAGCTGTACGAGGTCGGCGCCGGGAAGCACTTGCGCGTGCACGAAGGCGATCGCGTGCGGGCTGGTGATCGCTTGTCCGAAGGTCCGGTCAATCCGCACGACATCTTGCGGATCAAGGGGCCGCGCGCGGTGCAGGAGTATCTGCTCAACGAGGTGCAGGAGGTCTACCGCCTGCAGGGCGTCAAGATCAACGACAAGCACATTGGCGTGATCGTCAAGCAGATGCTGCAGAAGGTTCGCGTTATGGAGCCGGGCGAGACGGAGTTCCTCGAAGGGGAGCACGTCGACCGTCAGGTCTTCCGCGACGAGAACGACCGCGCGAAGAAAAAGAAGGAAACGGCGGCGTCGGCGGAGCCGTTGCTGCTCGGTATCACGAAGGCGAGTCTCACCACCCAGTCGTTCATTTCGGCGGCGTCGTTCCAAGAGACCACGCGCGTGCTCACCGACGCGGCAATCCGCGGTGCGAAGGACGATCTCCTTGGTCTCAAGGAGAACATCATCATCGGTCACCTCATTCCGGCCGGTACGGGTATGTATCGTTACCAGGATGTCGAGATCGAGATCGCGCAGCCGGAAGGGTTCGAGGCGCTCCCGCCGATGGCGGCCGAGCTGCCGAACGTCTTCTCGATGGCCGACGAGGACGAGTCTCCTTTTCCGCCGCTTCCGCGTCCCAGCGTTCGAGAAGAGCGCTAGCGGCACGAATCAACGAACAAGAGAACGGCGAGCTTCGGCTCGCCGTTTTTTTGTTCCTAGTTTCCGTCCTGCTTTCATCACGGATAACCGCAACAGCTCTAAGGAAGACGTGCGTCCGTCCCCGAAAACGAGATTTGGAGAGGTCCACCGCGCGACTCCGGCACTGCTCGGAATGAGACGATGACGCTCACATGTCGCTGTCCCTCCACTTTGCTTGAAATCATCTCCGGGGGCGATGGTGTCATACACAGTTGTCAGCCACGGCCGAGTGCTTGGGACGACCGAATTCGAGTACCGGCGCTGGAAGAAATGCCACCGCGGCGGAAGTTTCCTGCCAGCGGCCGAGGCGGAAGATCTCATCGAAATCGCGGTTGGCGTCTCGCCAACGACCTTTGCGCTTGGCAAGAAGATCCGCGAAATCGATCGGCTGCGTGACCAAGCCTCGCCGGCAGTTGCGGCGCGCCTGCCACATTTTACGGCGACTACGGAACATGCGGACTTCGAATCGGCGTGCGACCGACAAGACCGGCTCGAGCTCGAGTTGCGAGCGCCCGACGGTTCTCTGATCCCAACGGAGTGGATCTCGATTCGGGATACGGAGTTTCTCCTGGCGGTCAGCGAGGATGATGATCTGGAGCTCGAGTACGAGGAATGGTCCGAGGACGAATGGGAGCTCTCCGAGGCCGAATGCAACTTCGACGAAGACGACACGTTCGACGAGATCGAGGGCTGGGCCGACGACTACGAGTCCGAATGGAACGAAGAGTCCGAGAAACCCTTCCCGCGGTATCAGATCTTGGTCAATCTTCTCGCCGACGAAGACGTGCCCTGAGCCTTGACGGCCCGTAGCCGTTCCGCGATGGTCTTCGCGTGCATGCGTGGATCATCGCGGGCCTCGTCATCATCGTGGTGCTGTTCGGCGGTGCGTGGTATACGCGACGTTCCACGCGCCGCGCGCTGCTTCGTTTTCGTGGCCGGATCGATCGATTCAAGCTCGCCAGCCGAAAATCCGTCCGTGAGCGTTTGCTCAACGACCCGGTAATCGCCAAAGCGGTGGTCGCGCACGCCGCGTCGTCGGGCGAGCCCCAATCGGTGGCCTGGAAGCGTGTCGACGAGTATGTCCACGAGATCGTCCCGTTCTTCAACCTCGTCGCATACTACCAGATCGGATACCGGCTCTCCGAGCGCGTGCTGAATCTGTTCTACAAGGTCTCGGTCGAGCACGAGGAGGCTGGCGCGCTCGATCGCCTCCCGCGCGATTCGGTGCTCGTGTACTTGATCAATCATCGCTCAAATGCCGATTACGTTCTCGTCAGCTATGCGCTGGCGGGCCAGGTCGCGATTTCCTACGCGGTCGGCGAGTGGGCCCGCGCCTTCCCGCTCGAGCACCTGTTCAAGGCGTTCGGGTCGTACTTTGTGCGGCGACGGTACCGTGAGCCGCTCTATCACGCAGTGCTCGAGCGGTACGTCCAGCTGATCACTCGCGAAGGCGTGACGCAGGGAATCTTCCTCGAGGGCGGCCTCACGCGCGACGGATTGCTCAAGTCGCCCAAGATCGGCTTGCTCGACTATGTGTTGGGGATCGCGCGCGAGCCGGCATATCGCTCGCGACTATACGTCGTGCCCGTGGCCGTGAACTACGACCGCGTGCTCGAGGACCGATCGCTGCTGCGCGAGCTGGCGTCTCGCGAAGGCCGCGGGCGTCCATCGCGTCTCAAGCAATTCGTCGAGGTCGCGAGGTATCTGTGGTGGAACGGAGCACGTCTCGTCGCTCGCCGATGGAAGCGCTATGGGCGAGCCGCGGTGACCGTCGGTGCGCCGATGCCGCTCGAGCCATGGTTTGCGTTCAACGCCGACCTGTTCCAACTCGCCAAACCCGAGCGCCGGGCGCGCGTGCAATCGCTCTGTGACGACGTCATGTCGCGGATCGGCGAGCTGGTTCCGGTTACGCCCGTGCCGCTGGCCTGCGCCGCGATTCAGAGCTTCGATCGCGACTTCATTCCGCGCGCCGATTTGCTGGCGCGGATGCTCGAGATGCGTAATGCGCTTCTCGAGCTGAATAGTCGGGTCATCCAACACGAGCGGGGCATCGAGGAGACGTTCGACCGGGCTTGGCGCATGCTGCGCATGCGCAGGGTGCTCGCCCAAGAGGGCGCGGGCTATGTCGTCCTGCCGAGAGGCCGGGAGCTGGTCAGCTATTACGCGAACAGCGTCGCGCATCTCCTGGGTCCATTCGAGGCGGCGGTGCGGCGTCGCGACGCGCTCCCATCGGCCGTCCTGGCGGAAATTCATTGACGCGTCAAGCAGCGTAACGATCTTGCAACAACGGCCGCGAGAGGCGAGCATATCTCCTGAGAAATCAGCCCCGATTTCTCCTCCGCCCATGCACGAGCCGAGACGGACATCCGGCGTCGGCTCTCCACGAAAACACGGTATACCTCATGATGAAGAGAAGGGTATTCATGGCGTTGATCGGGATGCTCTTTGCCGGCACGCAGGCACGTGCGCAGCAAGGAACCGTCACGGGAAACGTTACTGACGAGCAAGGCGCTCCGCTGCGGGGCGTATCGGTCGTCGTCAAGGGCACGAGCACAGGCACGCTAACCAACAACAACGGTGCCTTCAGCATTCGCGCGACACCGGGCCAGGTACTGCAGTTCAAGTTCATCGGCACCGCCCCGGCCGAACGACCCGTTGGCAACGAGAGCGTGATCAACGTCCAGCTCAAGCGAGTTGCGGCCGCTCTCGACGCCATTGTTGTCACCGCGCTTGGCCAAACTTCCTCGCAGCGCGAGCTCGGGACGGCGCAACAAACCGTTCAGGGAGCGGACATCGCGAAGACACAGCGCGTGAATTTCGTCAACGCGCTCGCGGGACGTGTTGCCGGCGTCGATGTGACGAGTACGTCGGGCGCGCCAGGCGCATCGACGTCGATCGTTATTCGCGGCGTCAGCTCGATCAGCAGCACCAATCAGCCGCTGATGATCGTCGACGGCTTGCCGATCGACAACAAGACCACCAACACCGGCAGTCTGGCATCCGACGCACCGACATCGGCGCTTGCCTTCAGCAATCGCAACGTCGACTTCACCAACCGCGCGGCGGACATCAATCCGGAGGACATCGAGTCACTCACGGTGCTCAAGGGCCCGGAAGCCTCGGCGTTGTACGGAATCGATGCCGCGAACGGCGCGATCGTCATCACCACGAAGCGCGGGCGCGCCGGTGTGGGCGGGTTCAGCTACAGCAACAGCTTCACCATGGTGCAGGTCCGCGCGACGCCGGACATCCAGAACACGTTCGGGCCCAGCGGCACGCTGAGCATCAGCGGCTCCGGCTACGGCTCGTACCTGTTCTTCGGTGCCCCCTATCCGTCGGCCACATCACACTTCGACAACATCGGGAATTTCTTCCAGACGGGCGTCTCACAGAAGCACAATCTGTCGTTCAGTGGTGGCGCGGTCGATGGCCGGCTCTCCTACCGCATCTCAGGGTCGTCGACTAAGGAGGTCGGCGTCATTCCGAACACGGGGCTCAACAAGATCAACCTGACCGGTAGTTCGCAGGGTCAGGTCGCGAGCTGGCTGACCGCCGACTTGTCGATGATCTACTCGTACGCCAACAATGACAAGGCATTCAAGGGAGACGACAGCCCGCTCATTGGCTTGCTCGCCTGGCCGGATACGAACAACGCGGCGAACTGGCTCACGCCGGCCGGCACGCGCGCTCGGATCACGGGACTCAACGCCGCGACGGAAGTCGACAACCCGTACTTCGCGGTCAACAAGAACAAGAGCAATGACAGAACGAACCGCATCATCATCAATGCCGGGTTCAACATTCTGCCGTTCTCGTGGGGCTACCTCAAGGCGAACATCGGGACGGACGCGTACACGAGCCAGAGCATGATGTTGCGTCATCCCGAGAGCGCGATGAGCGGATCGTCCAACGGCATCCTCGACATCAACGACGACATCACCCGCAATCTCACCGCCCAGACGTTGTTCCATGTGAATGACCGCGAGATTTTCAAGGGATTGTCGCTCAACGGCCTCATTGGAAACTCCGTGT
>Ga0310811_10004435_pt1 | contig 17622 bp, 22 predicted proteins | sample YCmetagenome_FD_207642 | JGI IMG/M metagenome (GOLD analysis project Ga0310811, IMG submission 207642) | Soil microbial communities from experimental microcosm in Duke University, North Carolina, United States - YC | ecosystem: Engineered > Artificial ecosystem > Soil microcosm > Unclassified ...
GGCCCGGGAAGATCGCCGAGTTGAGCTTCTTGGCCAGCGCCTCGTCGTTCCAGAGGATCAGGCCGCCGCGCGGGCCGCGCAGCGACTTGTGCGTGGTCGTGGTCGTGACGTGGGCATGCGGCACCGGCGAGGCATGCGCGCCGCCGGCGACGAGGCCGGCGAAATGCGCCATGTCGACCAGGAGATACGCGCCGACGGAGTCCGCGATCTCGCGGAAACGCTTGAAGTCCCACGGACGCGAATAGGCCGAGCCGCCGGCGATGATCAGCTTCGGCTTCACCTGCTCGGCCTGCTTGGCCACTGCGTCCATGTCGATGAGCTGGTCCTCACGGCGCACGGTGTAGTGCGAGGCCTTGAACCACTTGCCGGACATGTTGACCGGCGAGCCGTGGGTGAGATGTCCGCCGGCAGCGAGATCGAGGCCCATGAAGGTATCGCCGGGCTGAAGCAGCGCCAGGAACACCGCCTGATTCATCTGGCTGCCGGAGTTCGGCTGCACATTGGCAAAGCTCGCGCCGAACAGCTTCTTGGCGCGCTCGATCGCCAGCGTCTCGGCGACGTCGACCCATTCGCAGCCGCCATAGTACCGCGCGCCCGGATAGCCTTCCGCGTATTTGTTGGTCATGACCGAGCCCTGCGCTTCCAGCACGGCGCGGCTGACGATGTTTTCCGACGCGATCAGCTCGATCTCATGCCGCTGCCGGCCGAGCTCGCCCTGGATCGCAGCCGCGATCTCGGGATCGGCCTGCGCAAGGCTGGCCGTGAAGAAGGAATCGGGAGCGTTGGCGGTTGTGGCGCTGGAAGAAGCATTGGCGCTGGTCGGGTTCATCGGCGAAATATCTCCACCGCCGCAATCCCTTAGGGCAGCGGTCGGTTGTGTGGTGACGGTCGGAAGCGGGTGCGAGCCGATTAGCACATTGCCCCGTCCCGGCCAAGCCATTGCGGTACCTGGTTGATATTTATGCCAGATATGGTGGGGATTGGGTGGAATAGGTAGGCTCCCCTAATGTTCCCTGCCCCCAACCTGATCTTGGCCCCGGGGTCAGTTGGGCCCCCTTGCTCGGCTCAAGCAGCCTTCGGTTCATCCTCGATCGGCTGCGCGACCAACTTCACGCCGAATGACTGCACCACCTTTGCGATGGTGTCGAATTCGGGCTTGCTGTTCCCGCTCAGCGATTTGTAGAGACTTTCACGACCAAGTCCGGTCGCTTTCGCAACGCTGGACATCCCTTTTGCACGTGCAATCGTATCGAGCGCAGTACACAGGAAAGCCGTGTCACCGGTTTCGAGGGCCTCCGTTAGATACGCAGCAATTTGCTCCGGCGTCTTCAGATAATCGGCCGCATCGAATTTTGAGGTCTTTGCCATCTTCCAAATCCTTCACAGCTCGGCGGCGAGTTGCTTGGCCCGTTTGATGTCCTGCGCCCGAGTCGTCTTGTCGCCTCCACACAAGAGTAACACCAACGCTTTGCCGATTTGCTTGTAGTAGACGCGATAGCCCGGTCCGTAGTCGATCCGCATCTCGCTAACGCCGCCGCCAACTGCTTTCACGTCACCAACGTTGCCGAGCTCAAGCCGTTGTATCCGTGTGATGATCTTTGCGAGCGCCTTTGCATCCCTGAGTCCGGTGAGCCAAGCATCGAATTCGCCGGTTTTTCTCACCTCAGCGATACGTATCCTATGGGATACAACTATCAAAAATTCAAGAGCGAAGGGTGTGCGCCGCCGGCAGTCGGTGAACGAACCCTCGTGACCGGGATCACGTACGCGCTGAACGCGCTGCCGTTAGCGTCGCACCAATGGTTATCCAATCGGACCTTCACGAGGACCACGAGATGACACGGCACGAACACGAGGAACTACAGCGAAAACTCTTGCGAGCCCGCAGGCTCGCGATGGAACCCGCCGACGCGTTATCGCGCGAGCGGGCAGCGCAGGCGATCGAAGACCTGGAATACCAGCTCTTCGCCGGCCGGCTCACGGCGCAGGTCGTCGAAGCCGGCTACTGAAGCCGTCTCACTCGATCGTGAAATCAACTGAAGCCGTCCGCCATTTGGTCGGCACGACTAGCACCTAACTGACTCCGCAAAGGGAGCGAGCCATGGCCGACGCATCCGTTTTCCGGCAGAAAGCCGAAATGTTCGAACAGCGTGCCGACAATGCCGCCGATCCGATCTCCCGGCAACATTATCGCGAAATGGCCGCGCACTTCCGCAAGCTCATGGTCGAGCATCTCGACACGCGGGCACACGAGACGGCGGAGTAATACTGGGTCCAAGGACACTTCAGTCGAACCAGCCGCGCGATTTGAACCAGAGCAGAGGCACCACGCCGCTCGCGATGATCGCGAGCCAGGCCAGCGGATAGCCCAGGCTCCAGTTCAGCTCCGGCATCAGCTTGAAATTCATGCCCCAGATGCCGACGACCGACACGATCGTCAGAATTTTGAAGAGATCGTTCTGCTGGATGTTGATCGAGCCCAGAACCGCGTCGAGCAGCAGCTGGATCTTGTCCGACAAGCGCGTCTCGTAGTCGCTCAAGGAAGCCACGTCTTTCGACACCGCTTCAAGCCGCTTCCTGGAAGCGGACGTAATCCACTCATCCTTTCCCATCTCATCGGCGAACGTGGCAATCCGGCCGACATTCAAGAGAACGTCGCGCGCCATGGCCAGGCTATCGGCCAGCTCGCCTACATTCCCCAGCGCTTCACGCATCTTCCGGCTCGAGCGGACCGGGCGTTTGCTTTGAAGTAGCCCGCCCCTGAAGACCGACCTCGACAACGTGTCGGCGGTCGTACCAAGCTGCTCCAGCACGTCGGCACCGCGATCGACCATGGCCTCGAGCAGGCTGGTGAAGACGCACATGCCATTCTGCAAATCGCTATCGGATTCCACTCGCTTTGCCATGCCGTCGAAGGTTGGCAGCGGCCAGAAGTGAATGGTCACCAGCACCTGCGGCCCGACGACGAATCCGATCGGCGTCAGCTGGGCCTCCTTTTCCTCGTCGAGCCGGACCGATGGCGAGCTCAGATAGAGCACGCCGTGGTCGGAAATGAGCCGGCTCGAGGCCTCGATGGCGCTCAGCGATTTTTCCGAGGGCACGCGGATGTTGAGCCGGCTTTCGACGAATTGCTTTTCCTCATCCGAAGGATTGAGGAGATCGATCCAGATGATCTCCGACGGCAGCTTCTCGCCAAGGCTTTTCCAATCGTCCGTCGGCCACCGATATAGTCTGAGCACTTAAATCAGCTCCATGTTCGCGCCAGCCCGAACGGCACCGCTCGCAATCAAGTTATGACGGATTTTGGTGGGACCGCTACGACAGAGCTGGCCGTATTGCCACGTTGCAAAGCCGCCCTACCCATTCTCAAAGCTGCGATTCTCGTGTCCCGGGCGCGGTGCAGCGCGTCTTGGCGATGCACCGCAGAACCGGGCCCCACCCGCCGCAGAGCCAGAACCTGGGCCCCGGATCAGCAGCGCATCGCATAGCGCGTCGGAGCCGCGCGTGAACGCGCTTATGGCGCCGCGCAGCACCCGGGGCACGCCAGCGTCTCGCTTAGAGGCCGGTATATCCCGCCTTCACGGGATCGCTGGAGCCGTCGAGCTCGCGCAGGTAAGTCAGACCGCACACGGTGAGGCGATGGGTGTCGCGCTCGCCCGCCTCGAACAGCGTGTTGAGATATTGCGTCACCTTCTCGCGCGCTTCCGCGCTTGCGGCAGCCGAGCGGTTCATCAGGAGATCGTAGGTCTGCATGATGCGGTCGATGGCGGCTTCCATGGGGTCCTCTGGAATGTCGTCAGGCAGGTTTAGGATGTCGTCGGAAATATCGTCAGACAAGTGCTTCGGCTTCGAATTTGGCGATCGCCAGATTGGCCAGCCTGATCTTGTTCACCTCACCGCGGTGAAACATCTGCACGATGATTGCGAGGAGGTGATCGTTGGTGACGAAGTCGTCGGAGATGGCGCCGGTGCGGCGCAGATAATTCGCGGCGATGGCATAGGCATCGCCCACCACCCCCGTGTTCATCACCCGCACACCGCGTTCGACCAGCATGGTCTTGATCCTCCGCTACGAATGGATAAGCCCTGAGGACGGAACTGGTTCCAATTGCGGCGGCCCTTCCCTCATCAACACGAAAAGCAAAAGGGCACCGGAGGCGAAAAACCTCCGATGCCCCAAGGGGAAGGTTCAATTGTACTGAGCTGCCGGTCTTCTGATATGGCCGGCTTCGGCCCTAAACTTTTCGTTAGAGACGGTACAGGATCTGATCGGTCCAGAACCGCTCGAGGCGATGCAGCGACTTGTTCAGCGTCGCGAACTCCTCGTTCGAGATGCCACCGACCTGCTCCACCGTCTTGACGTGCTTCTGATAGAGCGCATCGACGATGCGGCGGATTTCCTGGCCCTGCGGCGTCAGGCGAATGCGGACCGAGCGGCGATCAACGCGCGAGCGCTGATGATCGAGGAAGCCGAGCTCGACCAGCTTCTTCAGATTGTAGGAGACGTTGGAGCCGAGATAGTAACCGCGCGTGCGCAGCTCGCCCGCGGTCAGCTCCTTGTCGCCGATGTTATAGAGCAGAAGCGCCTGCACCGAATTGATGTCGGAACGGCCCCGACGATCGAACTCGTCCTTGATGACATCGAGCAGGCGGCGATGCAGCCGCTCTACCAGCGTCAACGCTTCCAGATAAAGCGGCTGCACCGGCGCCTGGCCTGCAGCGCGGTCGGCGGTCTCCACCGCCGTCGCAACGGCATTTTTCATGACACTTCCCCTGTTGTCGTTTTTATCGACTTATTCGACGAAACTTTTGTCCCGTCTGATAGGACCAACGTAAGGGGCCGGTTTGAAGAACCGCTTAAATAAGACAATAAAGAGAGAATGAATTTAAGACAGTGAATTGCGGATTAAGCCCGTGGATCAAGGGCTTTTGGCAACTTTCCATTGACGGTGCGCGCCCCTTGTTCACGCTCCGTGCACCCGCCCTGTCACATTCCAAAACAGCCCGGCGCCGTTTGGAAAGATGCGCGTAACGGCTGTGGCGAGCGCGTTTAACGGAGCCAAAACCTTAAGGCGGATTCACCTCAAATTTGAGCGAAGGGCAAGGAAGGGAAGATTTATGGCGGCCGCTCGCGCGCGGCCATCCAGGCGAGTGCCAGGTAGCCTGCGAGCATCACGGCTTCACCGCCGACGACCAGAAGGCTGCCGCCGTAGATTCCGGGAAACATCAGCTCGATCACCGCCATCGAGACCACGGTGGTGAGCCACACCACCGCGCCCCAGGGCGTGGCGAGCCACAGGCCCACGGCCGCGACGAGCTCGATCACGGCGAAATAGACCGTCGCGGCTTGCCAGGCCATCGGCTGGTTCTCGAAGGCGTCTTCCTCGCCGCCGATGAAGCCGGTGACCTGCGCCCAATGATAAAGGCCCTTCATGATCGAGATCACGGCCATGATGCGCAGGAACAGCACGAGCCGCCGCGTCCAGACGTTGTCGTCGCCCTCGATCCGCTCGGACGACATCGCCGCCGACAGAATGGTGTCCCGCGCATGGTCGCGCGGCGAGGTATCAGACATGCCGGGTGCCCTGCAAAAGACGAAGGCCGACGATCAAATCAGTGGTCATGACGGGACTCTTGGCCTCACCCAGCGGCAAAATCAACCGTTGCGGCTGGTCAAGTGACGCCTCTCGGCCTAAATGCTAGAATTAGACGACGTCCAGCTCTGCATCCCAAAACGAGGCAATCCCATGGCGATCAAATTCGGCCGTCCGATCGAAATGCGCGACGCATCGCGACGCGAGGCGACGACGACCGCCCTCGATCTGACCATCCGTCCGCGCCGTAATCGCAAATCGGAATGGGCCCGACGCATGGTGCGCGAGAATGTGCTCACGACCGACGATCTGATCTGGCCGCTGTTCGTCACCGGCGGCAACAACACGCGCACCCCAATCGCCTCGATGCCCGGCGTCGACCGGCTCACCGTCGACCAGATCGTGCGCGACGCCGAGCGCGCCATGAAGCTGAACATCCCGTGCCTGGCGCTGTTTCCCTATACCGATCCGACCCTGCGCGACGAGCAAGGCTCGGAAGCGGTCAATCCGGACAATCTCGTCTGCCAGTCGGTGCGTGCGATCAAGAAGGAGTTTCCCGATATCGGCCTCCTCTGCGATGTCGCGCTCGATCCCTTCACCAGCCATGGCCATGATGGGCTCTTGGAAGACGGCAAGATCCTCAATGACGAGACGGTGGCGGTGCTGGTGCGGCAGGCGCTGGTGCAGGCCGAAGCCGGCTGCGACATCATCGCTCCATCGGATATGATGGACGGCCGTGTCGCTGCGATCCGCGAGGGGCTCGACCGCGCCGGTTTCCAGGACGTTCAGATCATGGCCTATGCGGCAAAATATGCCTCGGCCTTCTACGGCCCGTTCCGCGACGCCATCGGTTCTGCGAAAACTCTCACCGGCGACAAGCGCACCTATCAGATGGACAGCGCCAATTCGGACGAGGCCCTGCGCGAGGTCGAGCTCGACATCGCCGAGGGTGCGGACATGGTGATGGTCAAGCCCGGCATGCCCTATCTCGACGTGCTGCGCCGCGTGAAGGACGCGTTCGGCATGCCGACCTTCGCCTATCAGGTGTCCGGCGAATACGCGATGATCGCCGGTGCCGCGCAAAACGGCTGGATCGACGGCGAGCGCGCGATGATAGAGAGCCTCGTCGGCTTCAAGCGCGCCGGCGCCGACGGCGTGCTGACTTACTTCGCGCCGAAGGCGGCGGAGAAGATCAAGGCCGAGCGCTGAGATCGCAGTATGGGCAAAGGCGCGAACGCGCCGTGCCCACCGTTCAAGCCGCGGTATGCGAACGGTGGGCACGCGGAGCCTGTCATCGGGCCGCGCGTTCGCGCGGACCCGTTGGCTTGGCTTCAACCCTACGATTGCGCCGTCGGGCGAGGACCACATAAGGCGCGCAGCGCCTCACGCCGCTCCTGCGAAATTACCGTGAGCGGATAGATCGGCGCACGCGTGTCGCGGGCGAAGAACGGATGCGGCCAGGTTTTTCCGCCCAATCGCCAGCCAAGCACCCTGCCGATGGCACGCAGGATCAGCGACAGGTTGAAGCCGGTCGAGCCGGCCGGCGGTTCGCCGACCGCATATTTCCCCTGGATCGCACCCATCGGTGCGCCGAAGGCATCATCCACCCGCGCCATGTCGAAGGACTGCACGGGAATACCGACAAAGGGCACGGCAGGGCCGAGCGTATTGCCGACCGGCGTGTTGCAGCACGTCGTGTGCCAGCGATAGAGGCCCTTGGGCGTCAGGCGCAGGCCAACGATGCGGTCCCACCCTTTGGTGAAGCTGAGTGCGGCCGGCGCCACCTGCACGACGTCGCTGCCGCCTTTGTCGTTGAGCAGGTCGGCGCGGCCGAGCTGATGCGCATAGGCCTGGCAGTCATCGCAATAACAGACCACGCGATTGACGGAGCGCGGCGATGGATTGGCGACGATTCCCCGCACCTCGCCGCAGCGACAGCGCAACTCGATCTGGCCGCTCATGCGTCAATCCCCATAAGCCCGATGCACCGGTCTACCGGGCCTGCAAATTAGCCGCGCTGCCGCGGCGATCCAAGCCGATCAAGGCCACCGGATCGCCGGAATATTTCTGCTTATTCATCTTCCAACGGCCTTGCGGCGCGGCCGGAGGCTCCCATGTCCTGACCGCGGGGATTTTCCCTGGCTTCTCCCTTGGAGGGTGAGACCATGTCTTACGGCGGTTCGGGCAATGGCGGCGACTGGAACAACGGCGCGCCGAATTACGAGCACGCGTTCGATCCCTATGCGGAGCCGGATCTGTTCCGGGGCGTGCTGACGCGGCGCGTCATCGCCTTCATCATCGACCTGATCGTGCTGTCGGTGCCGGTGGCGCTCGCCTATCTCTTCATCGCCGTGTTCGGCCTCATCACGCTCGGCCTTGGCTGGCTGCTGTTCTGGCTGGTGTGGCCGGCAACCGTGATCTGGGCGCTGGTCTATTACGGCTCTACCCTCGGCGGGGAGCATTCGGCCACCATCGGCATGCGCGTCATGGACCTTGAGCTGCGCACCTGGTACGGCGCGCCCGGCTATTTCGTGCTTGGCGCGGCGCACGCGCTGCTGTTCTGGACCTCGATCTCGTTCCTGTCGCCGCTGATCCTCCTGATCGGACTGTTCAATGCCCGCCGGCGGCTGGCCCACGACATCGTGCTCGGAACCGTGGTTATCAACAACTCAATTCGTTCGCCGGCGGGCCACCCCGCGCGCATGTATTGAGTTTAGTAATTGACCGTTAGCTTCCATGGCGCGATGCTACTCTAAGTCTGCTTCGCCCCGGAGGCTGAAGGAATTCCTTGACCCAGCACTCGCGTGACACCCCGCAATTCTACCTGACGGCGCCCTCGCCCTGCCCTTATTTGCCGGGCCGGCATGAGCGGAAGGTGTTCACCCATCTGGTTGGCGACAAGGCGGGCGACCTCAACGACCTCCTGACCCATGGCGGCTTCCGCCGCAGCCAGTCGATCGCCTACCGGCCGGCCTGCGACCAATGCCGCGCCTGTGTTTCGGTGCGCGTCGTCGCCAATGAATTCCGCCCCTCGCGCAATTTCCGGAAAGTGCTGGCCCGCAATGCCGACATCATCGGCGAGCAGCGCAGCGCGGTGCCGACCTCGGAGCAATATTCGATCTTCCGCGCCTATCTCGATGCGCGGCACCGTCATGGCGGCATGGCCGACATGACCGTGCTCGATTACGCGATGATGGTGGAAGACAGCCATGTCGAGACCCGCATCATCGAATACCGCCGCCGCGGCCCCGACAGCGGCATCACCGGCCGCGGCCAGGAGCTGCTGGCGGTAGCGTTGACCGACGTGCTCTCGGACGGGCTGTCGATGGTCTATTCCTTCTTCGATCCCGCGGAAGAGAGCCGCTCGCTCGGCACCTTCATGATCCTCGACCACATCGCCCGCGCGCGGCGCCAGGGCCTGCCTTACGTCTATCTCGGCTACTGGATCGAAGGCTCCAAAAAGATGGACTACAAGGGCCGCTACCTGCCGCAGCAGCGCCTCGCCCCCTCCGGCTGGCTGCGCATCGATGCGAGCGGGGACATGACCAGCGAGCCGCAGGATTGATTCAAGGCGAATAGGGAGTGGCGAATAGCGAATAGATTCTATTCGCCACTCCCTATTCGCCATTTGCGCCTTACCCGCTCACGTAATCCCACACCAGCTTCGCGTTCAGCACGATGATCGCCGCGGCGGTGGCGACCGCGAGCGCCGTCAGCCAACGCGGCGCGACATAGGGGCCCATCTTCGACTTGCTCGCGGTGAACATCACGAGCGGCACCACGGCGAACGGCAATTGCAGGCTGAGCACGACCTGGCTCAGGATCAGGAGCTGCCCCGTCCCCTTCTCTCCGAACCAGATCGTCACGATCACCGCCGGCAGGATCGCGATCATCCGCGTCACGAGACGCCGCAGCCATGGCGCGATACGGAAGTTCAGGAAGCCTTCCATCACGATCTGGCCGGACAGCGTCGCAGTGATGGTCGAATTCAGCCCGCAGAGATCGCCTCGCGCTTTTCCGCCTGCGTGTCGCCATAGCCGCGCGTCTGCACCAGGCCCGAATGCAGATAGAGATTATGCGGCATCACGGTCGCGCCGAGGATGCCGAGCGCGAGATAGAGCATGTCAGGCTTGGCAAAGAGATCGCGGCTAGGCGCGAGCCCGCGCAGCACGGCGCCCCAATCGGGATCGGCGAGCGCGATCTGCACCGCAAAGCAGGCGGCAATCACGCCCAGCATCGCCACCACAAAGGCCTCGATCCAGCGGAAGCCGAATGCCTGTAGCGCGAGGATGAGAAAGACGTCGGCCGCGGTGATGACAACGCCGATCTCGAGCGGAATGTGAAACAGAAGGTTGAGCCCGATCGCGGTGCCGATCACCTCGGCGAGGTCGGTCGCGGTGATCGCGATCTCCGCCGACAGCCACAAGGGAATGGCGACATAGCGCGGAAAGGAATCGCGGCAGGCCTGCGCGAGGTCGCGCCCCGCGCCAACGCCGAGCCGCGTGCACAGCGATTGCAGGATGATCGCCATCACGTTCGACAACAGCGCGACCGTGAGCAGCGCGTAACCGAATTTGGAGCCGCCCGCGAGCGAGGTGGCCCAATTGCCGGGGTCGATGTAGCCGACGGCCACGAGGTAGCCGGGTCCCAGGAATGCGAACAGCTTGCGCCAGAACGAAGCCGAAGGCGCGGTGCGGACCGAGCCGAACATGTCCGCTAGTGACGGCTCGCCACGCGCGCGCCGCCAGCCCGCCGGCTGCGCGCGTGGGGCGAAATCCGGAGCTGAATCAGGCTCTAGGTCAGGCGATCGGGCGTCCATGCGCCCGACATGATGCCGTAAATCGTTCTTTAATGCAACTCATTCGCAACTGCATCTAGTAAGTTCCCTTCGACGCCGGCGCGGACGAGTTCCGCGGTACCGAGCCCCTTATCGCAACGTTTGCGGGCCTCTTCGGGCTGACCCGAGATCCAATAGCGACCGCGCTGCCAAGCAGCGGAGGCGGTCCGCGCTGCAATAGCCCGATCGGAAAGGCGCGCCCGACAGTTTCGGAAATCGGGTGGGCAAATCGGGTGGGTTTGCTGCCTGCGAACTCTCATGTTGCGGACAACCCGCAACGGAGATGTTCATGAGCCAATCCACATCGAACCTTCCGGCGACTTTCAACCGTCTCGCCTGGTCCAATCTCGCCGCGCAGTCCGCCGAGCAGATTGCGCTGGCCGCAGCTCCCATCGTTGCGGTCTTGATGCTCGGCGTTGCCGAGGGCGAAACCGGCCTGTTGCAAACCGCACTGACACTGCCCTTCGTTCTCTTTGCCATTCCGGCCGGCCTCCTCACCGACCGCATCTCGCGGCGCAAGCTGATGGCGGGCGCCGAGGCGCTGCGCGCAGCGTCGCTTGCCGGCATCCTTGTGCTGATCGCGACCGGGAAGCTGACGCTGGCCCTGCTCTGCCTGCTCGGCTTCATCGCGGTGTGCGGCACGGTCGCTTACAGCGTCGCAGCACCGGCGCTGGTACCCTCGCTGGTGACGTCGGAGCTTCTACCTGCGGCCAACGCCCGGATCGAGCTTGCCCGCACCATCGCATTCGCGAGCGGCCCTGCGCTCGGCGGCGTGCTGGTCGGATGGGTTGGCGCCGCGCCGGCTTTCGGCGTTGCCGCGGCGCTTTCCGTTATCGCCGTGGTGCTGCTCTCGGGCATCTATGAGCCCAAGCGCCAAGTCGCGCCACGCCGGCATCCGCTGCAGGACATCAAGGAAGGCGCGTCCTTTGTGCTGCATCACGCGCTGCTGCGGCCGGTGTTCATCACCCAGTTCATCTTCAACACCGGCTCATTCCTGGTGCTCGCGGTGTTCGTCCCCTACGCCGTGCGCCGCCTCGGCGTCAGCGCCACCGGCGTCGGAACCACGCTTGCGATGTACGGCGTCGGCATGGTGGTCGGCGCGCTGTTCGCGACGCGCGTCATGCAGCGGCTCGCCTTCGGCACCGTGATCGGGCTCGGCCCTGTCACCGGCTTCGTGGCGGCGATTGTCATGGCGACCACCACCTTCGTGCCGTCGCCGTGGCTTGCAGGCCTCTCCTTCTTCCTGCTCGGCGTTGGCCCGATCCTGTGGGTGATCTCGACCACGACGTTGCGGCAGTCGGTGACGCCGCCCCGCCTGCTCGGCCGCGTCTCCGCGATCAATATCCTGAGCTATGGCGCGCGGCCGCTCGGCTCGGCGCTCGGCGCGATCGTCGGCGGGCTTTACGGCGCGGAAGCCTGCCTTTATCTCGCGGTTGCAATCTTCGGCGCGCAGGCGCTGGTAATCCTGCTCTCGCCGGCGGTGGCGCTGGCCCGCCAGCCCGAGATGGTCGGGGATGCCTGCAAGGCCTAGGCTTTCAAATAACGCTCGTAGCTCCCGGCCATCGCCTCATTCGCGGCGATCTCGGGGTCGAGCGTGAAGAGATCCTGCGCGCGGCCGATGCCGCGCAGCGCGTAGCGACCGGTCGAAACCAGATAGCGCCGGCCGGTGGCGTCGAGCCCCTTGCAGAACTCCGATGAGGCCAGGAATTCGCGGTCGATGGAGTTGCACATCGAGGCGATGCGGCTGACCTCGTTGACGGCCGGGCCCACCACGGTGAAATCGAGCCGGTCCTGGCTGCCGATATTGCCGTAAAAGACCTCACCGATATGCAGGCCCACATAGGCCGTCGTCACCGGACGCGCCTCCTTGGCACGGCGCTCGTTGAGCTCGGCCATGTTGAGGCGGAAGGTATGCTCGGCGGAAAGCGCCGCGCGCCGAGCCACCGCCATGTCCTCGCCGGTGAAGATCGCAAGCACGCCGTCGCCGATCAGCTTCAAGACGTCACCGCCGGCCTCGTGGATCGCCTCGATCGAGGCGTCGGCATAGTCGTTGAGGAACGGGATGATCTCGTCGGGGCCGATGCTTTCGGAGATCCTGGTCGAGCCGCGCAGGTCGGAGAACCACAATACCGCGTTGATGCGCTCGGTGACGCCGCGGCTGATGCGCCCGCGCAGCACTTGCTCGGAGGCGTCGCGGCCGAGATAGACGCGCCCCAACGTGCGGGCGATGTCCATCTGCTGGGCGGATTTGATCGCAAGCCCCAGCACCGGCACGAGATCGCGCAGCGCTTCGAGCTCGGAACTGCTGAAGCCCTTCTCGCGGCGGGTGGCGAAGTAGGAATAGAAACAATCCATCTGGCCGAGCGTGCCGGCATCGCCAAAACGATGGATGAAGGCGAGGAAATGCTTGTGGCCCCTGTCGGCGAGATCGCCGATCATCGAGAAATTGTTCGAGGTGTCGGCGAGATCGAGCAGCAGCTCGTCGTGCCCGTTTTCCAGCATGTGATGAAAGGCCGAACGCCGCCAGTTCTTGGCGGAATCGCCGTCGGCCGACGACAGATACTCGAACGAGTCGCTTTCGTTGGAGGGCTTGTCATTCCATCGGAAGCCGCGCCCCTCATAGATCGGGTGCAGCGTGTCGATAAAGGCAAGCGCCCGCGACAACTCGAGCCCGCTCTCGCAGCAGCGCTCGGAGAAGCCGCGGATCAGGTCGGTTTCGGGCAGACCGGTCAGGCCCTGGCCAACCAGCCAGTTCATGAGGTCGATGCGGGAGGAAAGTTCCATGCGCCATTATGCCGTGCAATTGCGCCACGCGAAAGCGCGGGCGCATGGCTTGACGCGCGAGCTTACAGGCACGCAAATGTCCTCGAGATGCGAACGCGGTACAACACGACGGCAGCGCCCACGACATGAGCGGGCGGCGACTTCCCGTCATCCTGGCCCTCGGCACGACCCAGACGCTGGCCTGGGCCTCGAGCGTCTATTTGCCGGCGCTGATCGCCGATCCGATTGCGCATGATCTTGGCATTTCCGCGAACTGGATTTTCGGCGCCTACTCCACAGCCCTGGTCATCGCGGGATTGCTCGGCCCCCGCATCGGCCGCCAGATCGACCGGATCGGCGGCTGGCCGGTGCTGTCCTTCTCCAACCTGATGTTGTCGGGCGGATTGGTGCTGCTTGCATTCACCCAATCGATTCCGGTCCTGATGGCGGCATGGCTCCTGCTCGGCATCGGCATGGGCTATGGCCTCTACGATGCTGCGTTCGCCGCGCTCGGGCGCATCTATGGCGAGGCCGCCCGCGGGCCGATCACCGGCATCACGCTGATGGCGGGCTTTGCCAGCACCATCGGCTGGCCGCTGACGGCCTATGGGCTCGCTCATATCGGCTGGCGCGACACCTGCCTCGCCTGGGCGGCGGCGCATATCGTGATCGGACTGCCGCTCAATCTGCTGATGCTGCCCCGCGTGCCCGATGCCAAGGCACCGGCACAGGATGAGGCCATGCCGCACATCCCGATCGATCGCACCATGGTGCTGCTCGCGCTGGCCTTCGCCCTGGTCTGGATCGTAACCGGTGCGATGGCCGCGCAATTTCCACGCATCATGGAGGCGGCCGGCGCCAGCCATCTCGAGGCGGTCGCGGCCGGCGCGCTGATCGGGCCGGCGCAGGTGCTCGCCCGCATCGTCGAGATCAGCTTTCTCAGTCGCTATCACCCAATCGTCTCGGCCAGACTTGCCTTTGTCATGCATCCGATCGGCGCGCTCACAGTGGCACTGACGGGCGGTGCGGCCGCGAGCGTGTTTGCGATCTTCCACGGCGCCGGCAATGGCGTGGTCACCATTGCCCGCGGCACGCTGCCGCTTGCGATTTTTGGACCAAAGAATTTCGGCTACCGGCTCGGCCTGCTCGGCGCGCCGGCCCGCATGGCGCAAGCGCCCGCACCGCTGATCTTCGGCTTCCTGATCGACTGGATGGGAGCGCGCGTGCTGATCGTCTCCTCCGCACTCAGCCTTGCGGCGCTGGCCGCACTGTTTCTGGTCCACGAGCGATCGCCACCAGAGGCGGAGCAGCCCTAGTTTTGACCTTCCCTTCACCGGCCAATTCGCGCACAACGAGTTCATGAGCGACGAAAATCAAGATACCGGCATCCGCGGCCTGTGGCGGTGGGCAACCACGCCGCCACAGGCCTACGTGGTCTATGTGCTGGCGGTGATCCTGGTCTGGGGCGTGTCATTCCTTGCCGGCACGCTCAACCCGAAAAGAACCGGCAGCCCGATGAGCCCGCCGCCGGTCTCCTCACCGCAGCGCTAGCTTGCAAAATTCAGTTGAGCTGTAGCCGCGTTGAAGGTGCCACCCTCCCTTTGGGAGAGGTAAGTCGGAATACGCCGCGACAGCTCAATCGTAAAACTCCGGTGCCATCTTCAGCGTATCGCGCTGGGCCTTGTCGTGATTGATCCAGAGCTGTGCCTTGTCCCTGTTCACGACGCCGGACAAGCGCTCCATCGAGGCGAGCGTCTGCTCCTTGTTGAAATTCATGGCCGGCACACCGCGGTTGTCCCAATTGCCTTTGAAGTGAACGGGCCTGCGGAAACATCTCGACATTGCCGATGTGGTCCGGATGGGTGTGCGACACTCCCATGGCCTTGATGTCGTCAGGCTTGACGCCGAGCTGTTCGAGCTGCGAGGCGAGCGTCTTCGGCCGCTTCCAGGTCACCGCCTTCGGATCGGCTGGCGCAAGGCCGTTCGGCATCGCCGCGACCGCGTCGGGGATGCCGGTGTCCCACAGGAACCAGCCCTGGCTGTGCTTGATCAGATAGCAACTGTCGACGAAATCCATTGACTTGCCTTCGTTGACGCCGGGCGACCAGCGCGAGATGTCGCCGGCGACCCCCTCACCACAATTGAGGATATAGAGCCTCTCGACGCCGCCCTGCGCGCCCGATGCCGCGGACAGCAGGCCCACGAACAATGCCACCACAAGTCCCAGATTTCGCTTCATCTTGTTTCTCCCTGCTGCCGGGGACTTCCGCCTCGCGCAGGTACTAACCCCGCGGGCGTGGATCGCATCCGGGAGCTTACGCCTTTTTGAGCTCGGACGTCGCGATCGAGATGCCGGCAAAGACCCCAATCAAGCCGAGCACCAGATCGGCGGTGATCGGTTCACCGACGAGTTGGGTCGCCAGCAATGCGGCGGCGATCGGATTGACCGTCATGGTATTGGCGACGCGGGTCGGCGTCGCCCGCTCCAATGCCAGCACCCAGAGGATGAAGGCGGCAGCGCCTCCGCCGACCCCGAGATAGACGCCGGCGATCCATTGCGGCGTGGCGAAGCTTTTCAGCGCGGCGATGCTACCGGTGAACAGACCAACGATGATCAGAGCCGCCGCGCCCGCCCCCATCCCGACCGTCAGGAAGCCGAGCGCGCTGGAGCGCCGCATCAACGGCCGCGACAGCACATTGTAAAAGGCCATGCAGACGACGGCTGCCAGCATGATCAACTCACCGCGCCACGCGCCTGCCGGTGCGGCCGAAAGCCCGGACGCGAGCGCCGCCCCGACGCCCAGCACGGCGATGCCGACGCCCATCGTCTTGCGGAACGTCAATGGCTCGACGCCGAGCAGCGCCCCCACCACCATGGTGGAGAGCGGCAGCGTCGCCAGCGCCAGCGAAGCACGCGCTGCGGTCGTGAACGACATCGCAAGATTATAGAGGATGAAGAACAGTCCGAAGAAACACAGGCCGAGGAAAGCCACCACCGGCAGGTCGCGCCACTCCGGCCATTTCGCCTTGAGCAGCAATGTCACCGGCAGGAGGCAGACAAAGCCGATGTCCCACCGCAGGATCGCAAGCGCGATCGGATCAGCGCCAGAGACGAGATAGCGCGTGATCGCTGCCGCCGTGCCGCCGAGACAGCTCGACAGCAAGGCGATGGCAACGCCGATATATTCGCTCACCTTGCGCTCCCCATGCTTTGCGCATCATGGTAGGCGCGGATTCCGGGCACGCAAGGATCACCGATCGATCGACAGAAATTCCTTGTGCAACTGACAGCACATGTCAGCAGCATCGTTGGCACATGCGCCGCCGACGGCAGCAGATTGGCGGCAGAGTTGCGAACGTCGCCGCCGACGGCACAACTAGTCCCAGTTGCATAAAGCTGACGCGACACCTTGCGTCACTTTATTAACGCTCGGCAGCACGTTCGTGAGACATCCCGGCGGAGTCATACGCGGCCGCGCGATCATCATGCTATTCCTGTTTGCGCTGGCTGCGATCGTGGCCATGAAGTTCCCGGCGACGGGACTTTGGATCTGCGTCTGCTGCCTGATCGTCTATCTAGACTAAGACCCGATCCGCCCGGCACGGACACGGAAGCTGTCTACACGGACTGATGCTTCCTGCAGCGGAGGCTGATAATTGGCTTCTTCCGGCAGCGCGCTGACCTGCGGTCGCACGAGCGCGCGCTTCAACAGCTTCGCCATTCCACGAAGGTTGAAGTCGACGATCACCTCGTGATGCTTCATGCCTTTGCCGCCCTTCACAGGGCCGAGGTCCCGCACGATGCAATAGTGACCGTCGCTCATGCGAGCCAGTCGGCAATCTCTGAACATCCGCGAGAGAATGCACTCGCCGACGATTCAGTCAAATCTTGACCGCGAACGACTCAGGAACACCGCCAAACTTAGCAAGCCTCGGCCTGGTGATGCGGGCATTGCTCGACTTCGATCGTGACGTGGCTGAGGCCCTTGATGCCCGCGAGCCGTTTCTTGTAGGTCGCCGGCTGCCGCGGCGCGTCCGACACCAGCGAGATCACCGCCGCGCAGTGGCCGGGACCTACCTGCCAGACGTGCAGATCAGTCACGCGGTCGTCGCCCGCTTCCAGTCGCATCCGGATCTTGCCTTCCATCCGCTTGTCGACGCTGCCGTCGAGCAGCACGCTGCCCGCATCGCGGATCAGGGTATAGGCCCAACTCGCAATCACGATGCTGCCGATGATGCCGACCGCAGGATCGGTCCGGTTGAAGCCGGAATACATCGCGACGACCAGCGCGCCTATCGCGAGCAAGGAAGTCGCGGCATCGGCCATCACATGCACGTAGGCGGCGCGGAAGTTGTTGTCGCGGTGATGGTGACCGTGGTCATCGTGATCGTGATGATGGCGGTCGTGATCATGGTGATCGTGATGAT
>Ga0310811_10004436_pt1 | contig 17622 bp, 21 predicted proteins | sample YCmetagenome_FD_207642 | JGI IMG/M metagenome (GOLD analysis project Ga0310811, IMG submission 207642) | Soil microbial communities from experimental microcosm in Duke University, North Carolina, United States - YC | ecosystem: Engineered > Artificial ecosystem > Soil microcosm > Unclassified ...
TCACCCTCGGTTTCTGGACCATCAAGATCCTGTCGACGACCGTCGGCGAAACGGGCGCGGACTATCTGGCCGTGCATGTCGGGCTGGGCGCGGCGATCACCGGCGCGGCGATGGCCGCCCTGTTGATCGCAGCCCTAGTCGTGCAGTTCCGCGCGCCGCGCTATGTGCCCTGGATTTACTGGCTGACCGTCGTCTTGGTGAGCGTGGTCGGTACCCAGATCACCGACGCGCTGACCGACCGGCTGGGCGTCAGCCTCTATGCCAGCACCCTGGCCTTCACGCTCGGCCTGGGTTGCGTCTTCATCGCCTGGTACCGGGCGGAAAGAACGCTGTCGATTCGTACCATCGTCACACTGCGTCGCGAGCTGTTCTACTGGTTGGCGATCCTGCTCACCTTTGCGCTGGGCACGGCAGCCGGCGATCTGGCGACCGAGGAGTTGGCTCTCGGCTTTCAGTGGGGCGTCGTGGTGTTCGGCGGCCTGATCGGCGTGATCGCGCTCGCCTGGCGTTTCGGCCTCAATGCCGTGCTGGCCTTCTGGCTCGCGTACGTCCTCACGCGCCCGCTGGGCGCGTCGCTCGGCGACTTCCTGTCCCAGGCGCACACCTATGGCGGCCTGGGACTGGGCACCGTCTACACGAGCCTCGCCTTCCTGGTGCTCATCGTCGTGCTGGTGGTGTTGACGAATCTGCGTCGATCGCCGCTCGGCACGGCGGTGAGAGACGAAGCCTGATCCCGATTGACAAAGGAGACAGAAATGACCCCGCGTAAAGCGTTTCCCCTGCTCTTGGCTCTCGCCGCCGCCGGCCTGCCGGCCGCAATGGCCACGCTGATCGTCGATGCGGTGCCATGGATCGCTCCGGCCGCGGCCGCGCCGGCCTCCCGGCTGGGTGATCTCTCGCAATTCCGCGCCATCGTGGTCCACACCCAGGCTCTGGTCGACAAGGGCGATCTCGTCGGGGCCAAGGTCCGCATCAAGGATCTCGAGACCTCGTGGGACGAGGCCGAGGCCGGTCTGAAGCCGCGGGCAGCAGCCGACTGGCATGTCGTCGACAAGGCGATCGACCGCGCGCTCGACGCGCTGCGAGCCAAGGCGCCTGATGCCGATGCCTGCAAGAAGGCGCTGGCTGACCTGCTGTCGACGATGGATCGAATGGGCGGGAGCCGCTAGCGGCCCCGTCCCCGACTACTGCTCTGCCGGCAGGCATTCCCCTCTACAAAAGGAGATGAAAACATGACGTCGGTCGAACGCGCCCTGTGCAAGGTTCCCGAAGTCACGCTGACTTTCTGGATCATCAAGATTGCCGCCACCACGCTCGGGGAAACCGGCGGCGATGCGGTGACGATGTCGCTCGGCCTCGGCTACCTGACGGGCACGGCGATCTTCGCTGCGGTCTTCGTTGTGGCCGTCGCCGCACAGATCGCCGCCCGGCGCTTTCATCCGCTGCTCTACTGGCTGACCATCGTCGCCACCACGACCGTGGGAACCACGCTGGCCGATTTCGCCGACCGCTCGCTGGGGATCGGCTATGTCGGCGGCTCGGTGCTGCTGCTCGCCCTGCTGCTGGCGACGCTGGGCCTGTGGCACACCTCGCAGGGCTCGGTGTCGGTCGCGACGGTCAACTCGCCGAGCACCGAGGCATTCTACTGGACCACCATCCTGTTCTCGCAGACCCTCGGTACGGCACTGGGCGATTTCCTGGCCGACACCTCAGGGCTCGGCTATGGCGGCGGCGCGTTGGCGTTCGGGGCCGCCCTGGTCGTCATCGCCGGTCTTTATTTCCGGACCAAGGTCTCGCGGGTCCTGTTGTTCTGGGCGGCTTTCATCCTGACGCGGCCGCTCGGTGCCACGGTCGGCGATTTTCTCGACAAGCCGCTCGTCAATGGGGGGCTGGCGCTCGATCGCTTCACGGCGTCGGCCGTTTTGGCGGCATTCATGGTCCTGTGCATCCTGGTGTCTGCCCAAACAGAGGCGACTGGCTCCGAAGGAAGCGAGGCTTCATGAGCGTTCCGCCGACGCGCCATTGTTGCGCAGCATCCTTCGCAGTGACGCCTGTCCATCGCCCCGTAACGGCAGGCCTCGGCGATGCTCCCCGCTGTCTGCGGCCTAGTCTGGGTCGGACTGACTCAGAATTTTCTGTCTAACGAAGTGGCGGCCACGTCGCCGACACCGGGCGGCATGACTACGAAGGACTACGACGGAGTACGACAGCGCACTCTCGGTACAACTTGGGTCGGGACTCCGACCTCCCTGGACGAGAGGAATTACAGGCGGACGGGGACCACTTAGGTGCCTTCGGACTTGATCCTAGAGCGGCTTCACCCGAACGGCCTCAGTCCCAATCGAGCCGGTATCGACGATCAGCGCGACGCCGCCCGCCTCCAGAGCGTCAGCCGAGCGATCCCGGACCTCGAACAGGACGGTTCCGTCGATCGACGCGCGGATCGCAGGGCCGTCAACCCGAAGCATGAGCGCATAAGCATTGTCGAGCGACCAGGGGAAACTCTGCTCGGCGAGCACGGTCTCGGTGTGGCGCCGGCGGATCAGGCGGACGCGGCCGCGATCCGCGCTATCGAACATCACTGCATAGTAGCGCTCGCGGCCCTGGACTCTCGCAGCTAGGCCCCACGCCTCGGCGAGCAGTGGAGTCACCGTGGCGGCGACCTCGTAGTCGCGCCAGCCGCGCGTGCCTTGGGCGAGCATGCCAAGCCCAGCGCTGTTGGTCGCGCGCAAGCCCTCCCAGCGCGTCTGGAACTGGCTGACGTCGTTCATGAAGGCGTGCTTCCACATCTCGCTGTTGGGATCGGGCCGCCGCAATGCGATGTCCGGCGCGCCGTCCCAATTCAGCCAGTCGAGATGAAGCGTGCCGTCGACCCCGCGGAGGTCGTGGGACTCGATCTCCAAGCCGATGTCGAAGATCGGATAACCCTTGGTATCGGGGATTCGCCATGTCAGCATAACGTCACGCTGTGTCCCGACGATGCGCGGCTCGCCATGGATCTTCGCCAACGCATCGTTGGCGTCGAAGACGCTGGCATAGAGCCGCACGCTGACCGTGCCGTTCGGCACGTCGACCGCCAAGCCGCATTCGACGGTCTGGCCGGAATAGAGCGTCGGGCAGGCCACCATCTGGTAGGTCGGCATGGTGAGCCCGTCCTTGCCAAAGAAGGTCGGCGTCGAAGCGCGCGCGACGCGGCCTGCCGCGAGGCGGCGGAAGCTGAGGACCAAGCGACCGGCCACGTTCTCGATCGACAGCGGATGGAGCTTGGCCAGGGCGCCGGCCTCGCAGGCGAAACCCTGCAGGCTGCCCGGGAACGAGAAGTGAAACCGTGCGCCGCCCTTTGGCGCATCAGGCACCGTTTCGCCAGCGAGCTTATGGCCCGCCACCACCAAAGCCCGCGTCTCTATCACCGCGTCCGTTATCGCAGCACCTCCATCGGCCGAGGAAATGTACATGCGATCCGCGACCGGCGTGCGCCAGTCGGGGCCGGCATCGAGGCCGGCCAAGCCGTTCTTGATGCCGAGCAAGCAGCCGAGATTGCCGGCATTGCAATCGGTGTCCCAACCCGCGGTATTCACGATGTGCATTGCCTCCTGAAAGCTGTTCCGTCCATACAACAGCGCCAGGATGATGAGGGCATGGTTGGGAATGACGTGGCAATTGCCGGGAAACCTGTCGTAGCCATAGTTCTCGGCGATCAGCGCCCGCGTTCTGTGCCAGTCTTGGCCATTATCGCCGGCGTGCCAGTCGCGCACCTTCTCGACGACGCGACGGACCAGCGAGTCTTTGGGCACGAAGGAGAGGCCGAGTTCCAGGAGCTTCTGCACGTCATTCTCGACAAAGGCCTGTGCCTCCATCGCCGCCAAGAGCCGGGCGGCGTGTACCGCCTCGCCATCGTGGCTGACTCGTGCCGCCTGCTCCGCCAAGAAGGTCGCCTGCCCGGGATTGCCGGGACTTACCATCGCCCAGCCGTCAATGAAGATCTGCGCGCCGATTTGCTCGGCCACCGTCCGGCCGTTCAGCTCCATCGAGCCGCTCTTCGGCGCGGGGATGCCCGACTTTAGCCGCAGAAACGCGGTGTGCTCGGTCGAGTTGCCGATGCCACCCCACCAGAAGATCGACTTCTCCTCGACGACGTAGTTCAGCCAGGCTTGGCCGATCTGCTCGGCCGAGAGCTCGCGCGGATAGCCGTTGTCGGCGAATGCGCGCGGGAAAGCGAAGGTGCCGGCGATGTCGTCGTCAGTCACCACGAGCTGGTGGTTGCGCAACGCCACGTCGCGGCGGTCGTTGACGTAATAGTTGATCGGCCCGAGTTCCTTCAGGATGCGCTCGTAGGTCCAGCCCTCGAACGGCCGGCCGAGATAGACGCCGATCAGCTTGCCCAGCACGCCGGCATAGACGCGTTCGGCATAGTCGTGGGGAATGACGGTCACGCGTTTCCTCTTCTGTTTCAAGCCGACGAGCGTTCGACGATCTCGAACGCGATCTCGAGGCTCTTGCCCGGCAGCTCGAGGCCACCTGGCCGCAGGCGCTCGATCAGCGTTTGGGCGGCCAAGCTCCCCAGCTCGAATTCGGGCTGACGAACCGTCGTGAGGCCGAGCAGCTTCGCCGTGGCAATGTCGTCGAAGCCCACGATCGCGACATCGTTCGGAATCGACAAGCCCGCCTCGCGCGCCGCCTGCATTGCGCCGATCGCCAGCATGTCGTTGGCGCCGAACACCGCCGTCGGTCGATCACGACCGCGCGCCAGCAGCGATCGCATCGCCCGGGTACCGGCTTCCTCGGAATAGGTGCTGTCGGTGACGACTTCCGTCGCGAGGCCGGCCTCGTGCATCACGGTCTCGTAGCCCAGCGCGCGACGTCTGCCGGGACCGAACTCGCCCATGATCATGGCGATGCGGCGATGGCCTTTGCGGATCAGGAGCCTGGTCATCTCCGCCGCCGCTGCGGTGTTGTCGATGAAGACGCTGTCGATCGGCAGGGTACCGCGGATGCTGCGCTCGCCTCCCAGCCGCACGATTGGGATCTGCTTACGGGCTACCGCGGCAAGGTCGGCCGCACGCAGGTGAAAGAATGTGCCGACGACGCCATCGGCGCGTCCCTGCTGCAGCCAGTTCAGCGCGCGACGCTCGCCTTCCGGCTCGCCGTCAGTGTCGTAGATCAGCACGTCATAGCCCGCCGGCGCTGCCGTCGCCTGCAGGCCCCTCACCAGCCCCGGATAGAACGGGTTCGTGATGTCCGGGACGATGCAGGCAAGCGTCATGGTACGAGCGCTTCGCAGGGTTCGCGCGGGCTGGTTCGGCTGATAGCCGAGGTCGCCGGCGAGCTTCAGGATGCGATCTCGCGTTGCGTCGGGGACCGACGGCGTTTCGGCCTTGTTGAGGACCATCGACACCGTCGCCTGCGACACGCCGGCGGCTGCAGCGATATCCTTTTGTGTTGGGCGGGGCGAACTGCGCGGTCTTTCTCTCACCAGCCCATCATACATGGCCAACGCAAGCTCCAGCTTGACGATGTGAGTTAGTTATACGTATAACTAACCAAAATCAACCATGATCGCCCACTCTCGGGACGAGGAAATCGCCCATGCTACCGTCGCGACGTCAGCTCCTTGCCGCTGTTCCTTTCGCTGCGCAGCAGCGGCCTGCAAACCTGGAGGGAAGGCCCACGGCCGAGCGGGGGCTGGCTAGATGACCCTTCCCAAACGCCGGGTCGGCAAGACCAGGCTCGAAGTAACAACGATCGGACTGGGCGGCGCGCCGATGAGCGGCTTCCGGGTGACAATCCCGGAGGCCGAGGCCCTAGCCTTGACCGATGCGACTTATGAGCTCGGCGTGCGCTACTTCGATACCGCGCCAGCCTACGGCTTCGGTCGCAGCGAGCTGCGCATGGGAGCGGGCTTGCGCGACAAGCCGCGCGACAGCTTCGTGCTGTCGACCAAGGTCGGCCGCGTCGTGCATGCCATGAAGTCAGGCGAGAAACCGACTTCGGATTTTCGCGAGAACGGCCTGCCGGGCTTCGCCCCGGCGTTCGACTACACCTATGACGGCGTCATGCGCTCGATCGAACATTCGTGCATGCGACTCGGCCTTTCCAGGATCGACATCGCGCTGGTGCACGATGTCGACTTCTGGACGACCAAGGACCGCGCGCTCCTCGACGAACGCTTCAAGACGGTGATGGACTCGGGCTTCAAGGCGCTCGACGAGCTGCGCCGTGGCGGCCTCATCGGAGCAATCGGCGTTGGCATCGCCGAAAGCGACACCAGCCTCCGCTTCATCCAGGCCGGCGCCTTCGATTGCATGCTGCTGGCCGGCCGTTACACGCTCCTGGAACAGGGCGCGCTCGAGGCCTTCCTGCCCGAGTGCGCGAAACGCAGTGTCTCGGTTATCCTGGGGGGACCCTACAACACGGGCATCCTGGCCGGCGAAGTGAAGCCCGGCGTTCGGCACAATTACATGCCGGCGGCCCAAGCGCTGATCGACAAGGCGCAGAAGATCGAGGCGGTGTGCAGACGCCACGGCGTCGAGCTCGGTGCCGCCGCCCTTCAGTTCCCGCTGTTCCATCCCGCGATCTGCGCCGTGATCCCGGGCTCGATCAGCATCGCCAGGGTGAAGCAGAACGTCGAGCGCCTGTCAGCTCCGATCCCGGTCGAGCTGTGGAACGAACTCAAGCACGAGAAGCTGCTCGATGCGAGCGCGCCGACGCCGACCTGACTTGGCGTCGTGCGCGAAGCAAAACGATAACCACAGGGAGGGAGCGATGCGGACCAGTCGGCGTAGTTTCATCGGGGGCGCCTCGACCACCGCCATTCTGTCGACGGCCAGGACGGCACTGGCTGAAAAAAAGTACGATGACGGCGCCAGCGACACCGAAATCAGGATCGGTCATTGCTGCGGTTACGGCGGGCCGGCATCCGCTTATGGCGTGATCGGCCTGTCGCACCAGGCGTTCTTCAAGGCGATAAACGAGGCGGGCGGCATTAACGGCCGCAAGGTCACGTTCATCTCGCTCGATGACGGTTACAACCCGTCCAAGACTGTGGAGTGCGTGCGCCAACTGGTCGAGCAGGACAAGGTGCTGCTGCTCTTCCAGACGCTCGGCACGGCCACCAATACGGCGATCCACAGGTATCTGAACCAGAAGAAGATTCCACAACTCTATATCTCGAGCGGCGCGTCGAAGTGGGGCGATCCGCAGCACTTCCCGTGGACCATGAGCTACCAGCCCGACTACAACACCGAAGCTTCGATCTACGCCAAGCACATCCTGGCGAACGTCAAGGAGCCCAGGATCGCCATGCTGATGCAGAATGACGACCTCGGTAAGGACTATCTCGACGGCTTCAGGAAAGGCCTCGGCAACGACACCGGCAAGCTCGTGAAGGTCGTCAGCTACGAGGCGACCGATCCTACGGTCGAATCGCAGATCATCCAGCTCAAGGACACCGGCGCCAACGCCTTCCTGAACATCTCCACGCCCAAGTTCGCCGCCCAGGCGATCCGCAAGATGGCCGATATCGGCTGGACGCCGGCGCATTACATCGCCAACCCCGCGGCCTCGGTGGCGGCGACGATGAAGCCGGCGGGTTTCGAGAACTGCCAGGGCATCCTTACGGCAACCTGGCTCAAGGATCCGACCGACAAGCAGTGGGAGAACGCCGACGACATGAAGGCGTGGCGCGCCTTCATGGCCAGGTACATGCCGAACGGCAACATCAACGACGTCAACATCTCCTTCGCCTATTCGGTCGCGACCCTGATGGTCGAAACCCTAAGGCGCTGCGGCGACGACCTGACGCGCGCCAACGTCATGAAGCAGGCGGCGAGCTATCACAACTACACCCCGCCGCTGCTCCTGCCGGGCATTACCGTCAACACCAGCCCGACGGACTACTATCCGGTCCAGGCGGTCCAGATGCAGCGCTTCAAGGGCGAGACATGGCAGCTGTTCGGCGAGGTCATGCACGCCGAAAGTTCGTGAGACCAACAAGAATCGTACCGACCTCCAGGACGAGAAACTAGCCCCATGCAGCCGTCACGTCGCCTGCTGTCACCGGGAGGTGGGCTGTTGTGCCAGGGAATTGTCGTCCGGCTGGGCCAAGGCTTCCAGCAAAGGGCAATCGGCCAGTTGCCCTTCCGAACAGGCGTCGACCAGGCGAGAGAGGACACGCTCCATGCGCTCAAGGTCGACAATGCATGCGCGGATGTCAGCAAGGTGATGGGCGCCCAGGTCGCGCACCTTGCGGCAGGATTTCGACTTCTGGTCGGCGAGACCCAGTAGCTGACGCACCTCGTCGATCGAGAGGCCGAGGTCGCGGGCCCGGCGGACGAACCGCAGACGCTCAACGTGAGTGGACGAGTACATACGGTAGCCGCCGGCACTGCGCGGCGGGGAGGCGAGCAGCCCGATCCGCTCGTAATAGCGGATGGTTTCGACATTGACCCTCGAATGTTTGGAGAGAATGCCGATCGAAAGGAAGTCCTTGTGGACCATGCCGTCACCGATAGTTGACCCAGGATCTCTTGAGTCTGTAGTTGCTACAGAGTGTAGCTTCCAGGCATGACGATCGATACACACTCCAGAATCAAGGCCCCGGGAGCGGGTGGTGATGGGGCGAGAACCGTGTTTGCCGCTGGCGGCCTGCTCGCGGCATTTGGCGTGGCCTCCTGCTGTGCCTTGCCCGTCGCGCTGTCGATGCTGGGCATTAGCGCAGCATCGCTAGTCGGCATCGGCTATGCGGCCGCAGCCTACCAGCGTGAGCTTTTTTGGGCTGCAACATTGTGCCTGGCAGGCGTGGCCGTCCTGTCCTGGCGGCGTTGGCAGGCGAGGGTGAGGGACTCGTGCACGGTGCCGCGGACCCGTTTTCAGGCGTTGGCCAGCGTTGTAACTCTGATTTCGGTGGCGTCCGCCGTGGCGCTGATCGCACTCACGTTCTGGATCGAGGGTCCGATATGACGACCGCCACGACGACGATTGTCCTTCTGTCGACGCTGACCTGCCCGGATTGCGGGACGACGAAGACCGAGACGATGCCCACCGATGCCTGCCAGTATTTCTACGAGTGCACGTCGTGCGACAAGCTGCTCAAGCCCAAGCACGGTGACTGCTGCGTGTTCTGCTCCTACGGGTCGGTGCCCTGTCCGCCTATCCAAGAGGGGCGGGCAGACAACTGCTGCCCGAGCTAGCGCTAGCCATGCCCGGCCAACCGATGGCTGAGCCTGGCGTCGAGCAAAGCCGTCCCCGAAAGGGGACGGCTTTTTGCCGTGCGGGGCCGAATGCAGCTACCTCAGGCGCGCTGCCGATTTGCTGAGGTCGAACATGCGCGGCAGGCTGCGCGCGGCCGCGATGGATCCCTCGACGCGCGCCAGCTTTTCCAACACCGCCTGCTCGAGCGGTAGCTCGGTTGAGAGAATGCGCAACAGCGTGTCAAAGCGGCTCTCGATTGTCGCACGAGCAGGGCCGTCGCCGCGGGCGAGTGTCGTGCCCTGTGGGCCGCCCTGTGCGAGGAAACTCGCTGACTTGCCGTTCTGGGTCACGCGCAGCGCGATCGTGCGCTCGGGCGTTGGCGTCTGCCGGGCGATCGCCTCGAGCCCGAGCAGCGCCCAGTCGGGTTCGAAGGTGTCGTCCGGGCGTGGCGGGAAGAGAAAGTGGCCTCCCCAGCGGATCAGCTCACGGATCGTGGGTTTCAGCGCCAGTCCGACCGGCGTCAGCTCGTAGGTCTGGGCATTGAAGGGCGCGGGCAGGGTGGCGCGCCGCACAACGCCGCTCTCGATCAGGGCGCTGAGGCGCCCGGTCAGCACGGTCGGGCTGACGCCGCTCAGCCCTTCGACCAGGTCGCTGAAGCGCTTGGGACCGAGCAGCAGCTCGCGCACAATGAGCAGCGTCCAGCGCTCGCCGACGATCTCCGCGGCACGGGCGAGGGCACAGAATTGAGGGTAGTGCGTTTGCGTCAATTGCGGTGGGCCAGGGTGATCAATAAGCCGCCGGCAGGAAAGCCCATCATCGCTGCGTGGCTAGCCGCGCTTGAGCGCCGGCAGTCCGTGCAGTAGCACTTGGCCTGAATTTTCGGATCGGCCTCCCCGCGATGGCGCACGGCGCCGCAGAGGCATTGTCCGAAGACCTGCATCGGTTCCCCCTCTCCAGTCAGATCGCGACCTTGCGGCCGGCGTAGTAGGCCCTGACTGCAGGATGCTGCTTCACGCGCTCATAGTGCTCGACGAGCTGCGGGGCTATGCGGTCGGGCAGGTCGACCGGGACACGATCGAGCTGGCCGGATCTCAGATGGCCGATCCAGACGAAGACCTTGAGGTCCGCGACGGTGAGCCGGCCGTCCGCGAAGTACTGGCCGCCATGCGCGACGAGGCGGCGCTGCAGGCGGTCGAGGGAGGAGGAAAGCGGTCCTGCGGCCAGGCTTTCGCGCTCCGCCTTCTTCTCGGCCGCCGGCAAGGTCATGGTGCTCCACACCCTGGTGGCGATTTCCTCGACCGCGTCCATGGCTTCGTCGCAGAGCGCCGCCTGCCAGGGGTCGCTCGGATAGAGCCCGGCGAGCTTGCCGACGTAGCGGTTGATGCCGTTGGACTGCGCAACCGTTTGCCCATCCAGCTCGAGCACCGGAAGTGCGCCAAAGGGTGTGCTGGGCTTGCGGCTCGCCCAGTCGGCGAAGTTCATGCGATCGTCCTCGAATGGCACCCCACCGATGGCCATGGCGAGCCTCGCGGCCTCGCCTCGTGCGCCGTCGATATCGAAATAGACGAGCTTTGGCTGACCCATATAGCGTCCTCCTTAAAAAGGAGTATAGAGTACTAAAAACGGAGTCAAGTCCTTGGCGTACGATCTGCACTTGGCCGACCGCATGCGCGCTGCCCTCGCCAGGCGCCAGGGCATCAAGGAGCAGGCGATGTTCGGCGGCTTTTGCTGGATGCTGAACGGCAACATGCTGTGCGGTGTCGAGGTCGGCCGCTTCATGTTCCGGGTTGGCAAGGAACTGGAGCCCAAGGCGCTGGCGAAGGCCGGCGCCGATCCCATCGTCTTCAACGGGCGTCGGATGGGTGGCCTCGTGTGGGTCGACGAGAAGGCCTGCCGAGGCCGCGCGCTCGCAAGCTGGATCGAACTCGCCTCGCGCTTCGTCGGAACGCTGCCGCCGAAGGAGTAAGACGGCAGCGCCATCGGAAACGCGCTGAAAAATCGCGCATCTTTCGTCCTGAGAGGATAGAGCCAGACAGCGTTTTGCCCGTTCAGGAAAGCTCACGCGCTCACTGTGTGGCCCTCCCGGCGCAGCGCACCGAGCCAGAGGATGGTGGCGAGCGAGCCCGTGACGGAGAGGTTCGGTCCGAGATCGACGCCGATCAGGATGGCGCGCGTGATCTGGTCCGGCACGTCAGCGGTCTGCATGGAGCTGCTCGCGATCAGGCCCGCCGGCAGGTTGTTCTCCAGGTTGCCGGCAAAGGCCACCAGGATACCGGCACCTCAAGCCGCAGCGCTGGTCGAACGTTGCGCCTCGTCGCGCAGCAAGGTCGCGATCGTGTTGATAACGCCGCTCTTGTCGAGGGCTTCAACCAGCACGAAGAGACCGGCGACCAGAGGTAAGACGCCCCAGGAGACGCGACGCAGGATGGCCCATGGCGCCTTGCGCTCCATCGCAAGCACCACCAGGGCCGTGGCCAAGCCGGCGCCCGCCGTCGGCGGGCCGAGCTGGGTGTCGAGGGTCGATGCCATGAGCAAGGCGGTCGCGGTCGCTGCGATGCCGAGGGCGGCCGTCATACCGCCGCGTGTCAATGGAACTGCCGGAACGTCGGTCTCGACGGCCTGCCGCAGGTCCTTGCGCTGCGTCAAGCGCAGGATCACGAACGTCGTCACGATCGACACGATGGACGCGAACCCGTAACGCGGCAGCGCCGTAAACCCAGATGACGCCGTCCTCGATCTCCATTTCGTTTGCGACGTCCGAGAGCCAATCCACGCTTTCTCCGAACTGCTCGGCGACGCGGTCGATCGTCGTAACGTGATGGACCTTGTTGAGCTGTGCAGTCATGCGGCTTGAGGCCTTCCTTCGAGTCGGGCTCGCAGCAGCTTTTCAGAGCAACTTGTCCAAGGTTATGGGCAAGTCGCGGATCCGCTTGCCGGTCGCGTTGAAGACCGCGTTGGCCACGGCTGCCGCGACGCCGGTGATACCGATCTCGCCGATCCCGCGCGCGCCCAACGGCGATCGCGGATCGGGGATGCCCGTCCACATCACGTCGATCTCCGGCACGTCGAGATGGCAGGGAATGTGGTAGTCGGCGAGCGTCGCGTTCATGATCCGACCGCTTCGCTCGTCGAACAAGGTCTCTTCGGTGAGTGCCAGGCCCAGGCCCATGATCATCCCGCCCCTGAACTGGCTGGCCGCAGTCTTCGGATTGAGGATCGTCCCGCAATCGAACGAGCCCAGCAATCGGTCCACCCGGATCTCGCCGGTCACCTCGCTCACGCGCAGCTCGCAGAAGATGGCCGAGGAACTGTGCATCGCGAACTTCAGCATCTCGAGCGGCGCGCTTCCGGCCGCGGTGACTGTCACGTCGTCGCGTCCCGCGCGGGCCAGGATCGACCGATAGGTTTCATGCCGTGACGAATCCTCGATGGCGGCGATGCCGCCATCCACAAGGCGGACGTTGCCGGCGCGCAGGCCGGCGATCGGACTGTCGTTGCCGGCCAGGCGCAGCAACTCGCCCGCGAGCTTTTCCGCAGCCGCCATGATCGCCGCCGCGACCGACACGGTCTGCGACGACCCGCCCGCGATCGGCCCGGCCGGCAAGGCGGAGTCACCCATCTCGAACGTGATCGCCTCGACCGGCAGGCCGAGGCGATCCGCGGCGTGCTGGAGCTGTACCGTCGCGGTCCCCATGCCCATCTCCTGCGCCGAGCACGATACGGTGGCAGAGCCGTCGCGGCGAAGCGTGATGCGGACATTGGCGCCCGGCATCCGGGCATAGGGGAAGCTGCCGCTGGCGCAGCCCAGACCGATGCGCCACTCGCCGTCGCGCCGCGCGCCCGGTTGTGCGAGGCGGCGCTCCCAACCGAAGCGCTTGGCGCCGTCGGCATAGGCTTGAGTCAGCGCGCGCTGCGAGAAGGGTGCGCCGCTGATCGGGTGCCTGTCGGGGTCATTGCGCCGGCGCAGCTCGACCGGATCGATGCCCATGGCATAGGCAAGCTCGTCGATGGCACACTCGACCGCGAAGGTGCCGATCGCCTCGCCGGGCGCACGCATGAAGGTGTTGGGCACGATGTCGAGATCGACGTGGCGCTGGACGATCTCGAAGCTCTTCGAGCGGTAGAGTGCGCGCGTGCACAGCGTATATTGCTCGGGGCAGGCGCCGTAGGGCGGCATGATCGAGTAGCCAGTGTGTACCAGCGCGGTGAACCGTCCCTCTGCATCGGCGCCGATGGCCACGCGCTGCTCCGTCGGGCTACGCCCGCCTATCACGCGATAGACGCTGTCTCGGCTCAGCATCAGGCGCAGAGGACGACCGACCAGCTTGGCCGCGGCAACCGCCACGATCTGATGATCCCACAGCCCCTTGCCCCCGAACCCACCACCGACGAACGGCGAGAGGACGCGAACCTGTCCCTTCTTGAGGCCGAAGAGCCTGGCGAGGGCGTTGGCGCTGGGGGCGATCATCTGCGTCGCGTCGTGCACGACCAGCGACCCGCCCTCCCACGCGACCGTGACAGCGTGCAGCTCGAGGGCATTGTGGTTGTGGCCCGGCGTCCGATAGACGCTGTCGACCCGATACGGCGCCCGCTCCAGCTCGCGCTCGGCGTTGCCGACAGAGACATGGTTCTTCTCGATCAGGATCGACGCCGGCGTGCGCGCCTCGCCCTTGGCGTCCTCGAAGCGGGTCTTGGCGGCATCCGCCGCATAGTCGATCTCGACGAGCGATGCGGCATGGTCCGCCTGTTCCTGCGTCTCTGCGACAACGACCGCAACCACCTGGCCGTTATACCGCACCTCCGGGTCTTGCATGATGGGCAGGCTGCTGTTGCCGACGGCGGTCAGGTCGCTCAGGCTGATGAGGGCAGGGGAGCCGATCCGGGGCATGTTCCGGTGCGTCATCACCAGTATTACCCCCGGCGCCGCCTCCGCGGTGACGGTGCCCAGGCGCGCGATCCGCCCGCGTGTCACGGTGCTGTGGACCAGGCTGGCGTAGCACAGCCGATCCATCGTGACCTCGGCGGCGAAGCGTGCCTCTCCTCTCACCTTCTCGGGACCGTCCAGCCGGGAGGCCTGCCGTCCGATCGCCGCACGGCGCTGGATCAAGGGATCGGGCGTGCCGCCCGGCAGCCATTGCGCCGGCACCCATCCCAGCACGGTCTTGACCGATTCGACGACGGCATTCTGCATCCTGCTCATCGGTCACCTCCGCTCAGTTCGGCGAGGACGGCGCCGAGCGTGCGCTGCGCCAACTCGATCTTGAAGGCGTTGCCGGGCAGTGGCGCGGCATCGGCCAGCTCGTCTGACATTGCGGCTGCGAATGCTTGCGCCGTCGCCGGGCCGCCACGCAGCGCCGCCTCGGCCTTGAACGCACGCCATGGCTTGGGGGCGATGCCGCCGAACGCGATGCCGATCTCCGCGATCGTACCCGCGCGCATCGTCAGCCCGGCCGCGACCGATACCAAGGCGAAGGCATAGCTCGCCCGATCGCGGACCTTGCGATACGTCGATCCGACGAAGGGCGACGCGGCGATCTCGACGGCGACGATCACCTCGCCGGGCTCGAGCAAGGTCTCCAGATCCGGCCGTTCGCCGGGCAGGCGGTGGAAATCGATCATCCGGATGGTCCGCGCGCCATCCGCTCCGGCGACGTGGATGCGGGCATCGAGCGCCGCCAGCGCCACACACATGTCCGAAGGGTGTGTGGCAATGCAGGCAGGCGAGGCGCCGATGATCGCGTGGTAGCGGTTGAACCCGCCTGTAGCGTCGCAGCCACTTCCCGGCGCGCGCTTGTTGCAACGGGAGCCCGGGACATCCTGGAAATAAAGGCAGCGGGTTCGCTGCATCAGATTGCCGCCGACGGTGGCCATGTTGCGGATCTGCGCCGATGCGCCCGCCAGAATGGCGCGGGCCAGCATCGGGTAACGCGCGCGGATCAGCGGATGCGCCACGACGGCGCTGTTGCGTGCGGCCGCTCCGATCAGGAGGCCGCCGTCGCTCGTCTCCTCGATCGCGTCCGACAAGGCTGTCACGTCCACCAGGCTGGACGGGCGCTCCACGCCCTTTCGCATCAGATCGACCAGGTTGGTGCCGCCGCCGAGCAGGCGGCCGCCGCCGCTGGCCGCCATCTGGATCGCTTGATCGATCGAGGACGGGCGGCGATAGCTGAACGGCATCATGGCGCGCGCTCCGCTGCTACCTGGAGGATCGCGTCCACGATGCCGTTGTGCGCGCCGCACCGACAGAGATTGCCGCTCATCCGTTCGCGCACCTCCTCCCGCGAAAGAGGGGCAGGAGCGGTCAGGTCGGACGTGACGTAGCTTGGCACGCCCGCTTCGATCTCGCGCAGCATCGCTGTCGCCGCACAGATCTGGCCGGGCGTGCAATAGCCGCACTGGAAGCCGTCATGCTCGATGAAGGCGTTCTGCAGCGGATGCGGGCCGTCGGCGCTGCCCAGTCCCTCGATCGTCGTGACCGATCGTCCGTCTGCCTGAACAGCCAGCGTCAGGCACGACAGCACACGCGCCCCGTCCACGAGGACGGTGCATGCGCCGCAGGCCCCTTGATTGCAGCCGACCTTGGTGCCCGTCAGATGAAGCCGCTCGCGCAGCAGGTCGAGCAGGGACACGCGCGCGTCGTCGGGCGCAGCGACATCGGTGCCGTTGATTCTGATCGCCATCGCCGTCCCTCCGAGAGTGGGCCAGGAATGCGCCAAGCGCGCTCATATGAAAGATAAGACGAAGTTCGTATTATTCAATCCTCGTGATATACGATTTTCGTGATCATGCGGATAAAGCTCCTGCGCTCGGCAGGAGAGAGCGGTTCGAGCATCCTCCGGTAAAGCTCCCGGTATGCCGTCGCAATGGCGTCGGCGCGCGCCTTGCCGCCCGCTGACAGCCGCAGCGCCACGGCACGGCGATCTCCTTCCGGGCGATGCCGCTCCAGAAGGCCACGCTTGACCAGACGGTCGGTCGACGAGGAGACCGTCGTGTTCGGCACGACCAGGAAACGGGCGACGTCGGTGGGCCCGCATCCCGGATGATCCGCCACGTAGAGAAGTGTCTGCTTGTCGAGCTCATTGAGCTGTGTTTCCGAGCCAAGCGCGTCCAACAGCTTGTACCGGCGCGCGAACGAGTCAAATGCAGCGCCGAGCTTGGCAAGCTGGTCATCGGTCGGCGTCGTCATGACGTCCAAATACCGCGCCACGGTTGGGGCTGGCCAGATGGCTTCATGGCCCTTCCATACGTGCACGATGTGGCCGACTGCAATAGCGAGCTCGGCTCGGTGCGCTCCCGCACTTTGCTGCGCGGAGTCCCGAAACTGCCTGGTTCCTTACGGAAGCGAGCATTCGCGCGGGCGTGGAAAGCCGCCGCTGCTCGTCGTGCCGCTGCGCCCCGGGTTTAGTTACCGGTGAAGTGTGCCCTGCGCTTCTCGACGAAGGCCGCAACTCCCTCTCGACCGTCATGCCGTGCCATCGCCGATGTGATGGTGACGCCCTCGAGCTCGCGCGAGAAGGATGGGTTGATGGCATTGGCCCGATCGGGGCGAGCCAAGCGCATATGGGCGACACCTGTCCGCACTTCGTACCGAATCGTTTCGAATGTCATGGTCCGTCAGCCTTGTCGGTTCGCCCGCTCGGCGACGGGCGTGCCGTGGCGGCCCATGCCACGCACAAATCGCAAGGCACCGCTTTCGACGCCCTGGGCGGCAAGGCTGCAGGTGAACTCCGCGTCCATCGCTTCCTGCAGCGAAAGTCCGGCCTGCCGATGGATCGATTGGCGATCAAGATTCATTGCGTCCTGCGGCGGGGCGCCCAGCGTCTCGGCAATTTCCAGGGCACGCTCGAGCGCACGACCCGGAGCAGTCAACTCGTTGACCAGGCCGATTTGGAAGGCCTCGGTCGCAGGGACGGGGCGGCCGGTCATGGCGATGTCGAGCGCTCGGCCAACGCCGACCAGCCGAGGCAGCCGGACCGTGCCGCCGTCCATCAGAGGCACCCCCCAACGGCGGTTGAAGACACCGAAGACCGCGTTATCGGCGGCGACCCTGAGATCGCACCACAACGCAAGCTCGAAGCCGCCCGCGACGGCGTAGCCTTCGATTGCGCCGATGACGGGCTTCGACAGCGAAAGGCGTGTCGGCCCCATCGGGCCGTCGGAACTTTCGCGCCAGCGTTTCCGACGTGCGCCGCTCGCCATCTCGTTGAGGTCGGCTCCGGCGCAGAAGGACGATCCCGCACCGGTGAAGATCGCGACTTTCATGGCGGGATCCGTGTCGAACGCCTTGAAAGCGTCCGCCAGGGCTTCGGCTGTTTCGTTGTCGACGGCGTTTCGAACGGCTGGACGGTCGATGGTGACAATCAGCGTCGAATTCTTCGACGTCACGGCGACTTTGGACGACGACATGGCTTGCGGCCCATGCGGGTGATGTTG
>Ga0310811_10004437_pt1 | contig 17620 bp, 17 predicted proteins | sample YCmetagenome_FD_207642 | JGI IMG/M metagenome (GOLD analysis project Ga0310811, IMG submission 207642) | Soil microbial communities from experimental microcosm in Duke University, North Carolina, United States - YC | ecosystem: Engineered > Artificial ecosystem > Soil microcosm > Unclassified ...
CCCACCGACCGGTCGAACTCGTAACACGTCTTGTGTTCGAGAGCCACGTGGATGGTCATCTATGCGGACTCCTGGATCTGGCGCCGTACGGGTACGGCCGCGTAACCGAAGTAGGTGACGGCGAGGCTCTGGTGGATCTCGTTGATGTCCACCTCGACCAGGTCGACCAGGTCGTGCAGCTCGCCGGCGGTGACCTGCTCGGTGATCTCCAACGTCGCCAGCCGCTGCTGGGCGGCCGAGCAGCAGGCGTGCACCGGGGCGGGATTGGGCAGCCCACTGATCTCCCGGCCGGCGGCGGTGATGCAGTAGCGCACCGCGCGGGGGAACCGCTCGTCGAGCAGCAGGAACCGCAGCGCCCGGGGCCCGGACACCCCGCCGCCCACGGTGCGGAAGTACATCTGGTGGGCCGACAGCGACCGCAGCACGCCGGCCCAGGTGACGTCGCGGTACTGGTCGCCCTGCCCCACGAGCACGCTGGCCTGCACGTCGAGCACCCGGATCGTCATGTCCGCCCGCTCGAGATAGCGGCCCAGCTGCAGGAACCCGTACGCCTCGTCGTGGCACATCACCCCGGCCAGCGCCCCGGACAGCAGCTGGCAGCGGCTGATCACCGTCTTCATCCAGTCGGTGCGGGTCCGGCGGTCGATGGCGTCGTCGGCGTTCGCGGCGGCCCACCCGTGCAGCTGGTTGACCACCTCCCAGCACGAGTTCGGCAGCACCACGCGGGCGGCGCGCAGGTTGGCCCGGGCCTGGGCCAGGCTGGACATCACCGAGCCCCGGTTCTTCGGGTCGGTGGCCAGGAAGCTCACCACGTCGTCCTCGTCCGGCCCGGTGTGGCGACCCAGGAAGTCCTCGGACGCCCCGGTCACCGCGAGCAGCGGCGACCACCCCACGCCGGCGGCCAGCGGCAGGTCGAGCACCAGCTCGGTGTGCACGCCGATCATCCGGGCGGTCGCCTCGGCCCGCTCCAGGTACCGCCCGGCCCAGTACAGCGACTCCGCGAATCGGGACAGCAGCATTCGTCCTCCTCTACTCCGAGCGAAGTGCGGCCGGATCGGGGCTCACCATCGTCTGGCTCTGCATCGACTGGTCCTGCCCGGTGATCGTCTGGCTCTGTTCCATCCGCGGCGCCGCCCCGGCCCGGCTGATCACCGTCGGGTCCAGCACCCAGGTGTCCTTGCTGCCGCCGCCCTGGGAGCTGTTCACGACCAGCGAACCCTCCTCCAGCGCCACCCGGGTGAGGCCGCCCTGGGTCACGTACGGGCGTTGACCGGCCAGGATGAACGGCCGCAGGTCGACGTGGCGGGGGACGACCCGCCCGTCCACGACCGTGGGCACCGTGGACAGCGCCAGCACCGGCTGGGCGACGTGGTTGCGCGGGTCGGCCATGATCCTTGTCGCCATCTCCTCGCGTTCGGCGACACTGGCCCGGGAACCGATGAACACGCCCAGCCCGCCCGCCTCGTTGGCCGGCTTGACCACCAGCTTGTCCATGTTGGAGATCACGTGGCGGCGCTGCTGGTCGTCCCCGCAGAGGAAGGTGGGGACGTTGGCGATCTTGGGCTCCTCGCCGAGGTAGTAGCGGATCAGATCGGGCACGAACCGGTAGACGACCTTGTCGTCGGCCACCCCGGCGCCGGGGGCGTTGGCGATGGCCACGTTGCCGGCCCGCCAGGCCCGCATCAGCCCGGGCGTGCCGATCATCGAGTCCGGGCGGAAGACCTCCGGGTCGAGCCACAGGTCGTCCACCCGCCGGTAGATCACGTCGATCCGCACCGGGCCGCCGACGGTCTTGACGTACACCACGTCGTCGTCGTCCACGGTCAGGTCGCTGCCCTCGACCAGGTGCGCGCCCAGCTGGCCGGCCAGGAACACGTGCTCGAAGTAGGCCGAGTTGTGCACCCCGGGGGTGAGGACGGCGATCGACGGGCGCTCACCCGGGCGGGGGGTGAGCTCTGCCAGCATCGAGTGCAGCCGGTTGGGGTAGCCGTCGACGGGGTGGATGTCCAGGTCGCGGAACAGGTCGGCGAACACCCGCTTGGTGATCAGCCGGTTCTCCAGCATGTACGACACCCCGGAGGGCACCCGCAGGTTGTCCTCCAGCACGTACACCGTGCCGTCCCGGTCGCGGACCAGGTCGCTGCCGCAGATGTGCGCCCACAACCCACCCGGCGGCCGCACCCCCATGCAGGCCGGGCGGAAGTTCTTCGAGCTGGCCAGGATCTCGCGCGGCAGGATGCCGTCGGCGATCACCTTCTGGTCGGAGTAGAGGTCGTCGATGAACATGTTCAGCGCGGTCAGCCGCTGGGTGAGGCCCTCGGTGATCGACTTCCACTCCTGCGCGGCGATGATCCGCGGGATGACGTCGAACGGCCAGGCCCGGTCCTTCTCGTCGGTCTCGGAGTAGACCGTGAAGGTGATCCCCATGGCCTGGATGACCACGTCGGCGGCGCGCTGGCGGTCCAGCAGTCCCTCGCCCAGGGAGGCCAGGAACCGCACCACTCCGGCGCTCGCCTCGCGGGGGCGCCCGAGGTTCATCATCTCGTCGAAGAACCCGTCGCTGCGGTACGCGTTCCAGTGCGACTCCCAGCCCGGCCAGGGCGGACCCGATCTGCTGACCTGCGTCATCAATGCCTCAAACCTCCCCCGCACAGCGTCGAACAACCGTGTGTCGGCCAGGTTTCGTAGGGATCAATTGCGAGCGGGTGATGTGTGTGGAGCCTTACGACCGGCGCTCCGGCCCGGACGTTGTGGTCCGGTCGCCGCCACGACGGGGGTACGGTTGCCCATGCCCACAAGCCCGGAGCCGGCCCCGGGGCTGCCACCGTCGTCCGGGTTGTCGCCGTCGCTGCGCCCGGTCCGCACCCAGCGGGCCGCCGACCTCGTCGCCGCCCAGCTGCGCCGACACATCATCGGCGACCTGAGCGACGGCGAGACGCTGCCGCCGGAGTCGGTGCTGATGGAGCGGTTCAACGTGGCCCGCCAGACCCTGCGCGAGGCGTTCCGCGTGCTGGAGGCCGAGGGGCTGCTCACCGTGCGGCGTGGGGTGCTGGGTGGTGCGGTGGTGCACCGCCCGGACGGCTCGGTGGCCGCCCGCAACGCCGCGCTGGTGCTGCAGTCGCGGGGTACGACGCTGGCCGACGTCTACCAGGCGCGGGCGATGGTCGAACCGGCCTGCGCCGCCCTGCTGGCCCGCAACGCCACCCCCGACGACGTGGCCACCCTGCGCGAGGCGCTGGCGCAGACCGCCACCCCGGAGGCCGACCCGGCCGCCGCGATCCGGGCCCTGATGCGGTTCCACGCCCTGGTGGCGCAGCTGGCTGGCAACCAGACGGTGGCGCTACTGACCGACCTGGTGCGTCACATCATCGAGCTGGCCAGCGAGCAGCAGGTGGTCCAGGACCCGAACAACCCGGGCACCCGCCGTGCGCTGCGCAACGGTCACCGGACCCACGAGCAGCTCATCGACCTGATCGAGGCCGGTGACGTCGAGGGCGCGCGCGACCTGTGGGCCCGCCACCTCGAGGGTTCGGAGGACTACCTGATCTCCGGCGCCAACCGGCGAACTGTGCTCGACCTGCTCAACTGACCGCGCGGCGGGCCCGTTCGAGCCGCAGCGTGGTCTCGCGCGCCTCCTTGAGGCGGGCCCGCTGTGCCTCGCACTCGGCGGCGCGCCGGGCCCGTTCGACCGCGAGGCCGATGGCGGGGGCGGTCATCGCGCCCCGGGGCTCGGGGATCCGGCCACCTCGCTGGTGGAGCTCGGCGAGGGCGTTGTTGCGGTCGGCCTCGGCGATCTCGGCGCGCAGCTCGGCCAGCCGGCAGGCCTGCTCGGCCTCGGCCAGCGCCGCCGACACCGCCCGCAGGTGGGCGTCGACCTGATCGCGGCAGTAACCCCGCATCTTGACGGTGAACTGGCTGTCGGTGAGGGGAGCCGATCCGAGCGGTGTCAGATCGTGGCCGGCAGTCGACATCAAAGACCCTTCGTGCGCCGATGTGCATCCATATGAACCAACCGGGTGACCCGCAGCGCCGAGGTGTCATCCGTTATGAATTTGACATACGAATCATAGGTCACATACCTCCGAACGGGTGTCACCCGCACGGAGATGAAGACGTCACTACCTGGCAGTGAGCGGCGGGTGCACCTTGACAGCTAATCGTACTAATGATTCGCTGTATCTCGTTCAGTGGCGAGCAGCACGAGCACGTACGGGAGGCGGTCCGAAAGTGGCAGGCCGTAGCAGGGAGATCCGCTCCGACATCGCGTGGAGCAACGCCGAACGGATCGTCGTCCGCGGCCATGACCTGCCCACCGAGGTGCTCGGGCACATGGACCTGGCCGCGTTCTCCTTCCTGCAGCTCACCGGGCGACGGCCGACCGACGAGCAGGCCCGCGTCTACAACGCGCTGCTGATCACGCTCGTCGAACACGGCCTCACCCCCAGCGCCCTGGCCGCGCGGTTGACCTACGCGGGGGCCCCGGAGTCGTTGCAGGCCGCGGTGGCGGCGGGGCTGTGCGGGCTGGGCAGCGTGTTCGTCGGCACCACCGAGGGCTCGGCGCAGATGCTCGCCGGGGCGCTCGCAGACGACGCGGACGGGTCGGTCGACCTCGAGCAGGCCGCCGACCGGATCGTGGCCGGGTTCCGGGAGCGCAAGCAGCTCGTGCCGGGGCTCGGGCACCCGTTCCACAAGCCGATCGACCCGCGTACCCCGAGGCTGTTCGAGATCGCCGCCGAGTGCGGGCTGCGCGGGCGCTACTGCGATCTGATGGAGCAGGTGGCGGTGGCCGCCGAGCGGGCGTCGGGCAAAGCGCTGCCGGTGAACGCGACCGGGGCGATCGGCGCGCTGTGCAACGAGCTGGGGCTGCCGCTGAAGGCGGTCCGGGGACTCGGGGTGATGGCGCGGGCGATCGGGCTGGTCGGGCACATCCTCGAGGAGTCCGAGCACCCGATCGGCGTGGAGCTGTGGCGCCGGGCCGACGACGAGGCCTCCGAGCACCTGCGCGCCCAGGCCGGGAACGGGGCCGAGAACCGGGCCGGGGGTCGCGCCGATGGCTGACGAACTCGGCGAGCTGCGGGCGGTCGCCCGCGAGGTGGCCCGCGACGCCGGAGCCGGTTGGAAGCAGTGGGCCGAGCTGGGTTGGCTGGGCCTGCTGGTGGCCGAGGAGCGCGGCGGGGCGGGCGCCGACGAGAACGTGGCCGCCGTCGTCGCCCGTGAGCTGGGCGCGGCCGCCCGCCGGGAGCCCTTCGTCGCGGCCGGCGTGCTGACCACCGCGCTGCTGGCCGCGCTGCCGCGCACGGATGCGGTCGACGAGCTGCTCGACTCGGTGCTGGGCGGCGAGGTGCTGGCCGTCGCCGCCTGGCAGCCGGAGTCGGGCGAGCTGCCCTCCCAGAACGGAGCACACGATCTGCATGCATTTCATGCGGATCGTGTGCCGCTTTCTGTGACCTTCTCCGAGCAGAGCGGCCTGACCGGCAACGCCCACTGGGTCGCCACCGCCGACGCCGACGCCTGGCTGGTGGCGGCCGCGACCCCGACCGGCGGCACTGCGCTCGTCCGGGTCGGCCGCGACGCCGACAGCCTCACCGTGCACCCGGTCAAGCTCGCCGACGGCACCACTCAGGCCCGCCTGGAGCTGAAGGGCGCTCGGGGCACGGTGCTGGCCCACAACGCCGGCCCCGCGCTGGCCGCGGCGATCGACACCGCCGCCCTGATCACCGCCGCCGAACTGCTCGGCGGGATCGACACCATGCTCGCGCTGACCCGGGACTACCTCGGCGCGCGCAAGCAGTTCGGCCGGCCGATCGGCACCTTCCAGGTCCTGCAGCACCGTGCGGTGGACATGTGGGTGCAGCAGCAACTGGCCGAGGCCGCGCTGGACGGCGCGCTCCGGCGCGTCACCGTCGACTCGACCGATCCCGACATCGAGCTCGAGATCCGCGCGATCGCCGCGAGCAGCGCGAAGTCGCGGGCCTCGTCCGCCGCGTTGAAGGTGTCGAACGATGCGGTGCAGCTGCATGGGGCGATCGGGTTCACCGACGAGTACGAGCTGGGCGCCTTCGTCAACCGGGCCTTCGTCCTCGCCGCCTCGCTGGGTAACTCCCGGGCGCACGTCCGCCGGCACGGACGGTTGGTGGCCTGATGAGCGTGACCTACGGGGTGCCCCAGGAGCAGGACTGGAACGCGCTCTCCGACGACGATTTCCGCGAGCACGTGCGCAACGACTTCGAGGAGTTCTACCCGCGCGACCTGCGTTACCCGTCGCGGCGGCTGCTCTGGAGCGAGCAGTCCCGCTGGTACCTCCGGATGTCGGCCAAGGGCTGGATCGCGCCGAACTGGCCGCTCGAGTACGGCGGCATGGGGCTGTCCCCGGCCAAGTTGCTGATCTTCATGGAGGAGCAGGAGCGCTGCGGGATCGCCCGGTTCCAGGACCACGGGATCCGGATGATCGGGCCGGTGCTGCTGCGCTACGGCACGCCGGAGCAGCGGGAACGGCTGCTGCCACCGATCCTGTCCTGCGAGCAGCGGTACTGCCAGGGTTACTCCGAGCCCGAGGCCGGCTCCGACCTCGCCTCGCTGAGGACCACGGCGGTGCAGGACGAGGACGGGATCGGCTGGGTCATAAACGGGACCAAGATCTGGACGACGATGGCGCACGACGCCACGAACATGTTCCTGCTCGCCCGCACCGGCACCGAGGGACCCAAGCAGGCCCAGATCAGCTTCTTCCTGCTCGACCTGGACACCCCCGGGGTCACCATCCGGCCGATCGTCGACATCGCCGGTGAGCAGGAGCTGTGCGAGGTCTTCTTCGACAACGTGCGGATCCCGGGAGAGAACCTGGTCGGCGAGGTCAACCAGGGCTGGGCGGTCACCAAGTCGGTGCTCGGGTTCGAGCGGATCCACGTGGGCAGCCCGCAGCTGCCGATGTCCGGGCTGCGGCTGCTGGAACAGCTCGGTGGGGCGCTGAACCTGGTCGACGACCCGACCTTCCGCGAGCGGCTCGACACGCTCCGGCTGGACGTGCAGCATCTGTCCGACGCCTACGACCGCTTCGCCCGCCAGCTCACCCGGGGTGAGGCGCTGGGCCCGGACGTGTCACTGCTGAAGATCGTGGCCACCGAGACGTTCCAGCGGATCGCCGACACGATCATCGAGGTGGCCGGCCCGGCCGGAGCGGCAGCGGGAACGTCGCAGCTCGGCGGCAAGGACGTCGAGATCCTCACCGCGTACTACCGGGCCAAGCCGAGCACGATCTACGGCGGCTCGAGCGAGGTCCAGCGCAACATCATCGCCAAGCAGGTCTTGAAACTTCCCGGGAGTTGATCATGGGTTCACGTAGCGGACAGATGGCCCTTGTGGCGTTCATGCAGGCCTCCAACGTGTCGGTGTACGCGGGTTCCTGGCGGTACCCGTCCACCGCGGACGACTACCTGCAGGCGCGCTACTACCAGCGGATCGCACGCACCCTCGAAGAGGGCACGTTCGACATGATGTTCTTCGACGACCGCCTGGCCATGCCGGCGATCTACGGGGACTCGGTCGCCGAGGCGGTCCGCACGGGCGCCCGGCCGATCAAGATGGACCTGATGACGGTGCTCGGGCTGTGCGCCGGGGCCACCGAGCGGCTGGGCCTGGGCGCGACCTACTCCACCACGTACTACCCGCCGTTCCACGTGGCGCGGTCGTTCGCCACGCTGGACCACATCTCCGGCGGCCGGGCCGCGTGGAACGTGGTGACGTCGGTGAACGACGCCGAGGCGCACAACTTCGGCATGGAGATCCACCTCGGGCACGACGAGCGGTACGACCGCGCCGAGGAGTTCATCGAGGTCGTCTCCAAGCTCTGGGACTCCTGGGAGGACGACGCGATCGTCGGTGACCGGGAGGCCGGTTACTACGCCGACCCGGCCAAGGTGCACGAGCTGCATCACAAGGGCCAGTACTTCACCGTGCGCGGGCCGCTGACGGTGCCGCGCCCGCCGCAGGGCCGTCCGCCGATCATCCAGGCCGGCAGCTCCGGCCGGGGCCGGGACTTCGCCGCGAAGTGGGCCGACGTGATCTTCACCGGCGCGCCCACCCAGGCGGTCGCCAAGGATCAGTACGACGACCAGATGTCCCGGGTGGACGCGATGGGCCGCAACCCGGAGCTGGTCCGGATGCTACCGATGGCCTACACCGTGGTCGGCGAGACCGAGGCGCACGCGAAGGAGAAGGAGGAGATCTTCCTCAACCAGCTGGTCGACCCGATGGCCTCGCTGACCCTGCTCTCGGAGCTGACCAACTACGACTTCGCCCGCCACGACCTGGACGAGGTGATCACCGACGACCTACTGGAGTCCGCCGGCGGCATCCGGGGCATGGTGGCCGGCTGGCAGAAGGCGAACGGCGGCCAGGAGATGACCCTTCGCCAGCTGGCCTCGATGCGGGCCACGCTGCTGCAGGGGCCCCGGTTCGTCGGCACCGGCGCGCAGGTGGCCGAGCAGATGGAGTCCTGGTACGACGCCGAGGCGTGCGACGGGTTCGTGGTGGCCGCGACGCACACCCCGGGCACCTACGAGGAGTTCGTCCGGATGGTCGTCCCGGAACTGCGCAAACGCGGCATCTTCCGCAAGGAGTACAGCGGCGACACCCTGCGCGACCACCTGGGGCTGGACCGCCCGACCCGGATGAAGCCATGACTCCTGGGTCTGCCGCGCCGGACCGCGCAACTCGCGGGCCCGGATCGCAACTCGCCGAACCGGATCGCGCAACTCGCGGAACCGGATCGCGCGACTCGCGGGAGATGCTTTCCGGCATCCGGGTGCTCGACCTGGCCACGCTGGCCGCCGCACCACTGGTCGCCACCTATCTCGGGGAGTTCGGCGCCGAGGTGATCAAGGCCGAGCAGCCCGGGACCGGTGACCCGATCCGGGACTGGGGCGCGCAGAACGCCGGTGTCGGGCTGGTGTGGAAGTCGGTGTCGCGCAACAAGAAGGCCGTCACCCTGAACCTGCGGGTGCCCGAGGGCCAGGAGCTGGCGCGGCGGCTGGCGGCGGAGTGCGACGTGGTCATCGTCAACACCCGCCCGCAGACCCTGCGCAAATGGGGTCTGGCCTGGGACGCCCTGAGCGCGGCCAACCCGAAGCTGGTCATGCTGCACATCACCGGGTACGGGCTGTCCGGGCCCAAGAGCGAGCGCCCCGGGTTCGGCACGCTCGGTGAGGCGATGTCGGGGTTCGCGCAGGTGGTCGGGCAGGCCGACGGACCGCCGTCCCTGCCACCGTTCATGCTGGCCGACGGGGTGGCGTCGCTGAACGCCGCCTACGCGGTGATGATGGCGCTGTACCACCGCGACGTGCACGGGGCTGACGGGCAGCTCATCGACGTCAACCTGGTCGACCCGCTGTCGCGGCTGCTCGAGCAGTTCGTCTGCGCCTATGACCAGCTCGGGATCGTCGGGGTGCGCTCGGGCAACCGCTGGGACATCTCCGCCCCGCGCAACACCTACCAGACCAGTGACGGCAAGTGGCTGGCCATGTCCGGGAGCAGCCCGTCGATCGCGATCCGGGTGTTCCGCTCGATCGGGCGTGACGACCTGGCCGACAGCGTCGACTTCTCCACCGCGAAGGGGCGGCTGGCCCGGGCGTTCGAGGTGGACGCGGCGGTCGCGGAGTGGGTGGCCTCGAAGACCCTGGACGAGGCGATGACCGTCTTCGAGGCGGCCGAGGTGGCCGCCGCCCCGGTCTACGACGTCACCCAGCTGCTGGCCGACGAGCAGCTGGCCCACCGCGGCGTGTTCACCAGGATCGCCGACGACGAGCTGGGCGAGATGACCGTGCAGGCGCCGGTGCCGCACTTCTCCGGGGCGGACGGGCGGATCGACCACCTGGGCCCGAGGATCGGGGAGCACAACGACGAGGTGTACGCGGCCGTCCTGGGCCTGAAGCCCGACGAGATCGACGGGCTGCGCGAGAGGGGTGTGCTGTGAGTTCGCTACTGCGGCGGTCCGAGCTGGCCACGCCGGCCAGCAACGAGAAGATGTTCGCCAAGGCGGCAGCCTCCCAAGCCGACCTGGTGTTTCTCGACCTGGAGGACGCCTGCGCCCCGGCCCAGCGCGAGCCGTCCCGGCCGAAGGTGGTCACCGCGCTGACCGAGCTGGACTGGGGCCACACCGTGCGCGCGGTCCGGGTCAACGGCGTCGACACCCAGTGGTGCCACGGCGACATCATCGAGGTGGTCACCGGCGCCCGGGAACACCTGGACACGATCATCGTCCCGAAGGCCCGCACCGCCCGCGACGTGTGGTGGGTCAGCGTGCTGCTCGACCAGCTGGAGACCAAGCTGGGCATGACCAAGAAGATCCGGCTCGAAGCCCTGATCGAGGACGTCGAGGGCCTGGCGAACGCCGAGGAGATCGCCCGCTCCACCGACCGCCTGGACGCGCTGATCTTCGGGGCCGGGGACTTCTCGGTGTCCCAGGGCGCCCGGGTGGACACCAACTTCGTGCCCACCGGCGAGTACCCCGGCGACTTCTGGCACTACGCCCGGGCCAAGATCGTGGTGGCCGCCCGGATCGCCGGGATCGCCGCCATCGACGCCCCCTACCCGGACTACCAGGACGGCACCGGCTACGAACGCGACGCCCGCCGCGCGGCGATGATGGGCTACACCGGCAAGTGGTGCATCCACCCCTCCCAGATCACGATCGCCAACGAGGTCTACGCCCCCACCCCGGACGAGGTCGCGCTGGCCGAGCGCAACGTCAAGGCCTGGCACGAAGGCGAGGCCCGCGGGCTGGGCGCGGTCGGGGTGGAGGGCGTCCTGGTCGACGCCGCACATCTGAAGCTGGCCGAGAACACCCTGTCACGAGCCCGACTGATCGCTGGAGTCTCGGGCCCGGTCACGTCGGAGGAGAACGCATGAGCAACCTGGAGATCAGCGACGAGGACGGCGTCCGGATCGTCCGGCTCAACCGGCCCGAGCAGCGCAACGCGGTGAACCTGGAGCTGCACACCGAGCTCACCGACCTGTGGGTCAAGATCGCCGCCGACCCGGACGTGCGGGCGGTGCTGCTGTGCGGTGCGGGGAACGCCTTCTCCGCGGGTGGCGACGCCGACTGGCTGTACAAGGTGGCCACCGACCAGGCCGAGCGCACCCGCTCGCTGGACGAGGCGAAGCGGCTGGTGTCGGAGATGCTGCGGTTCCCGCTGCCGATCGTGGCGGCGGTACGCGGCCCGGCGGTCGGGCTCGGGTCGTCGCTGGCGTCGCTGTGCGACCTGGTGGTGATGGGGGAGAACAGCTTCTTCGCCGACCCGCACGTCGCCCTCGGGGTGGTCGCCGGTGACGGTGCGGTGGTGACCTGGCCGGCGTTGATGTCGATGATGCGGGCCAAGGAGTTCCTCTACACCGGCGCCAAGATCCGTGCCCAGCAGGCGCTGGAGCTCGGCCTGGCCTGCCGGGTCGTGCCGGACGATGCGGTGTACGACGAGTCGCTGGCGCTCGCCCGGCAGCTGGCGAAACAGCCCGCCGCCGCGCTCAAGGCCACCAAGCGGGCGCTGAACATGCAGCTCGAACGGGCCTCGATCGGGGTCATGGACTACGCCTGCTCGGCGGAGGCGGAGACGTTCACCCTGCCGGAGTTCCAGGAGAAGCTGGCGGCGATGCGGGCTCCGAAGTGACGGGGGATCCCGTGGGCGGGTCGTTCCGCACCGTCTACGAGGCCGAGCACGAGCAGTTCCGCGACACCGTGCGCAGCTTCATCGAGGCGACCGTGCGCCCCAACGACGCCGCGTGGGAGGCCGCCGGCATCGTCGACCGGTCGTTCTACACCGAAGCCGGCAAGCAGGGGCTGATCGGTTTTGAGGTGCCCGAGGAGTTCGGCGGGTCGGGCGTGGAGGACTTCCGGTTCAACGCCGTGATCGGCGAGGAGTTCGGGCGGGCCGGGTTCACCTCCACCGCCAGCTGCCTGTCCCTGCACAGCGACGTGATCCTGCCGTATTTCCTGGCCGCGAGCGCCGAGCAGAAGGCCCGCTGGCTGCCCGGCATCGCGTCCGGGGAGATCGTCACGGCGATCGCGATGACCGAGCCCGGCACCGGCTCCGACCTCGCCGGCATCCGGACCCGCGCTGTCCTGCAAGGTGACGAGTACGTGCTCAACGGGGCCAAGACGTTCATCACCAGCGGCCAGAACGCCGACCTGGTGATCGTCGTGTCCCGCACCGACCCGCACCCCCATCGCGGCCTCACGCTGCTGGTGGTGGAGCGCGGCATGCCCGGGTTCGAGCGCGGCCGCAACCTCGACAAGATCGGCCAGCACGGCCAGGACACGAGTGAACTCTCATTCACCGACGTCCGCGTGCCGGTGGCCAACCGCCTCGGTGACGAGGGCGGCGGCTTCGGCTGGCTGATGCGCAACCTGCCCCAGGAGCGCCTGACCATCGCCGTCAGCGCGGTGGCCTCGGCGCTGGGTGCGCTGGAGGCGACGCTGGCCTACGTCGGTGAGCGCAAGGCGTTCGGCCAGTCCATCGGCACGTTCCAGAACAGCCGGTTCGTGCTGGCCGAGCTGGCCACCGAGGTCGACGTCGCCCGCACGTTCGTCGAGGACTGCCTGGCCGCGCACATCGCGGGCTCGTTGACGGCGGCCCGGGCGGCCAAGGCCAAGTGGTGGACCACCGAGCTGCTCAACAAGGTCGTCGCCCGCTGCCTGCAGCTGCACGGCGGCTACGGCTACATGATGGAGTACCCGATCGCCCGGTTCTTCGTGGACGCCCGGGTGCAGACCATCTACGGCGGCACCACCGAGATCATGAAGGAGATCATCGGCCGCGACCTGGGCCTGGTCTGAACCAGCGCCGCACCCGCTGTCACTTCTGTTCGCCAGCGAATTCGCCGCCCGCGTGCCGATCGGGCACGCGGGGCCGTGAAACGCGAGCTCCGGGGGTGGGGACGCGCCCGGAGTGTCCCGTGGGACACCGGAGCGTCAGGCCGCGGCGGGTTCCGGGGCGGCGGGACGGACGGTGGTCAGGCGGAACATGACCACGGTCATCCCGACCAGCCACACGAAGAACACCGTCAGGGGGATGTAGAACGCCATGATCCCATCCCAGGCGAACGGGCCGACCTTGAAGAACGCCATCAGCCCGCCCGGGGCCAGTAGCAGCGCGTTCCACAGGCTCAGGTAGCCCGTCCACCGCGGCAGCAGGGGTCGTTCCCCGCGATCGGACAGCACCGAGGCGGCGACGAGCACGCTCCACAGGCTGAACGGTGGCCAGGCGAACAGCAGCAGGAACCAGCCGAGGTCGTTGAACGCCTGGGTGACGTCGGGGACCGCCGACCCGGCCCGGTACGCCGCGACCGCCCACACCGTCGGGATGACCTCGATCAACGCGGTCGACACACCAAGACAGACCAGCTGCCCGGTGGCCAGTGCCGGGTCGGCCCCGGGGATCCGGCGGCACCACGCGGCCAGCGCGACACCCCACGGCACCAGGAACACCAACCCGACGATCATGGCGAAGCAGCCCAGCCGGATCGAGGTGTGGTGCTCGGCGTAGAGCAGGGCGATCGACCGCGGGTCGGCGGTCGGGGAGGGCGGCGGGAAGAAGCCGGCCAGCGGGATCAGCCCGAGCCCAAAAACCACGGTGAGCACCGGCCCGCCCCAGGCCAGAGCCCGTAGCAGCCGGGTGTTACCGGCCGCCACCCCGGGAAGGTATGAGCCCTCCACCGGTTCGGGTGAGCCGACTGCTGCCCGGGGTGGGCCCGCTGCTGCCCGGGGTGAGCCGGCTGCTGCCCCGGGTGAGCCGGCTGCTGCCCCGGGTGAGCCAATCGCCGGTTCGGGCGAGCTCACCGCGACCCGCTGCCGGCAGCGGGAACCTCCGTAGCCAGCGCGGCCGCGCCGAGCGCGATGGCGCCCACGTGCAGGCCGGCCAGGGCCAGCGCCCCGACCTTGGGCAGCTCACCCCGCCGGGATGCCGCGACCCAGGCGGCGGCGTCGGCGACGTCCACCGCGATGCCGGTACCCAGGGCCACCTTGCGCTGTGTCGAGCCCTCCGGCGCCGACACCGCCCACGCGGCGAGCGCGCAGTCGCGGGACAGGAACAGTCGGTACCAGTAGTCGCGGGTCTGCTCACCGTTGCGGGGCAGGCCGAGCATGTTGCAGCTCAGGGTGGGTGCGAACCAGCTGGGGGCGCCGAGCCCACGCAGCGCGGCCAGCGCCACCGTCGCCCGCTGACTGATCGATGCCATGTCTTTCTCCTCCTTCTTTCGGGATGTCCGGAATGCGCAACTCGCCGACGCGATGAGCGCGACTCGCCGACGCGAAAACCGCAACTCGCCGACGCGATGAGCGCGACTCGCCGACGGACGGTTAGGGGCGGAAGCCGTACCTCGCGCCGAACGCCGGCAGTTCGTTGACCGTGCGGTATCCGGGGGCGGCGCCGACCACTGCCTCGATGGCGTTGACGCAGCGGGCGGCGGTCATCACCACGGCGTCGTCCAGGGCGAACCCGGTGCCGCCGGGCAGCGCGAGCGGGAACTCACCCCGGTAGGGAGGGAAGCCGTCGACCTCGATCCGGTAGCCGCCCTCGTCACCCATCGACGGCCAGTCCGGAGCCATCTCCGGGCCCATCCGGTTGACGTGGTTGATCATCAGCCGGGGGCGGCCGTCGACCAGCCCGGTCAGTGACCAGCGCATCGCGCCGATCGTGCCCTCCTTCACCGTCAACCCGCTGGCCACGGTCACCGTGCGCGGCGACAGGAAGTGGTCGATGTCCAGCACGACCTCGTCGACGACCAGCCCGAACGCGTCCGCCATCGAGTAGATCGCGCCGCCCCACCCGGTCCGCAGCACGGCGGCGGCGGTTACCGGGATGTCCGAGGGCAGCCGTCCGTACCCCATCCCGAGCATCACCTCGGGCACCGGATAGTTGGAGTAGTCGATGAACTCCCAGGTGCGGATCTGCTCGATGTCGCAGACCACGCTGGACATGGTGATCGCCAGCGCGTCGGTGACGAAGCCCGGGTCGATGCCGGTGAAGTAGATGCTGGAGGACCCCTTCTGCCCGGCGGCGTCGAGCTCGTCACGCAGGGACGCACCGTCTGCCAGCTGCATCCAGTGCATGCCGTTGGCGATCGGGGTCACCACGTTCTTGCCGCTGGCCAGGATCGGCGTCACCTCGTCGACCCACCAGCGCGACGGGCTGCCCGGCACCGTGGGGTCCTGCTGCTCGGTGTCACGGGGCATGAACAGCACGCAGTCGGCGTCCAGCGCGATCAGCTCGTCCGCGCTCTGGGTGGCCAGCACCCCGGTGGCCGGACGGTCCGCGATCACGCCGGCGTCGACCCCGGCCTTGGCGTCGGTGTGGCACTTGACCCCGACCAGTTCCAGTTCCGGGTGGTCGAGCACGAACCGCATGGCGTGCAGCCCGACCGCACCCGTACCCCACTGAATGATCTTCACGAAACGACCTCCTGCTCCTCACGAACCTGCTGGGGGATGGAGTGGCTGAGCAGCACCCAGGTCATGACAACCAGCCAGGCGGTGAACGAGGCCAGGAGCAGCCAGAACGTGAAGATGCCGTTCCAGGCGAACGGCCCGTTGTGGAAGAACACGATCATCCCGGCCGGGCAGAAGCTGGCTGCGACGAACAGGTTGAAGTAGCCCACCCAGCGCGGGAACACCGGGTCTGGCCGCTGGTCGCGCAGCGCGGCCACCCCGATCGAGAGCACCTGCAGCAGCCCGGTGGCGATCAGCCCGACGAACATCAGCCAGGCGGTGTCGTTCATCTTCTGCATGACGACCGGGTCGCTGTCCGGGCGGAACGCGATGGACTGCCAGATCATCACCGGCACCATGAACTCGAAGCAGCCCAGGATGCCGAATCCGAGCTGCAGGAACGCCAGCGGGGACGCGGGACCCTCGATGCGCCGCATCTGCACGGTCACGGTGGCCACCCACAGCCCCTGCATCGCGGCGGCCAGTGTGGTCATCAGCAGCCCGAGGCGGATGCCGTTGGTGTTGTGACCGAAGATCGCGGCGATCTGCTCGGGCGCCAGCTCCGGGGACGGCGGCGGGATGAACCCGGCGATCCACCAGAACCCGATCCCGAACACCGCCATGCTGATCGGCGCCAGCCAGGCCCCGATCCGCTGGATGCTCGCGTCGACGTGTGGCCTGGTCGTGGGCGCGGCGGCTGTGCTGCTCACGGTGGTCGTCATGGCTCAGGCCTGCCTGCGCAGGATGCCCTGCTCCATGATCCCGAACCCGACCGCGCCGGCGCCCGGCCCATCACTGACCCGGATCTCCACCAGGTCGTCGTACGCGGTCAGCGCGGCCGGACCCTTGGGGTCGTTGAGCGGGCAGAAGATCCGGGCCTCCGGCTTGCCCAGGTGCAGCCGCATCGTCCCGCCGTCCTCGAGCCGGACCTCCAACTCGACGATCGTGCCGGTCTCGTTGCGGCGGATGATCTCGGAGGCGACGACCTCACCGGTCCGGGCGCCGACCAGCGCACCGTGCGCCGGGACGTCACCGTCGGGGGTGCAGAACTTCATCACGGCCAGGTCGAAACCGGCGCTGTCGTCCGGCCCGTCGAAGGAGAAGAACGAGGCGTAGTACTCCGTCCAGCTGGCGATGTCCTGGCGCCAGCCCCACGTGCGGTCCCGGATCACCGTGCCGCCCAGCTCCAGTGCGCCCCACTTCGTGGAGACCGACCCGGTGAACCGCCCGGCCTGCTCGAAGTGCTGCAACGGTTCTGCCTTGCGCAGACCCGGCAGCGCGGCCGAGGGCGAGTAGTCCACGGGCACGCGCAGCGGGGTGAGCGTGACGTCGAGCTCCACCTCGTCGGTCTTGGCGGTGATGCGCCCGGACAGGTCCAGCGTCACGTGCTCCGAGCTGAACGTCATCGCATCCATCGGCTCGTAGATCTCGGTGAGGTGGTCGTCCTGCAGGATCGACACCCGGGCGAACATGCCGGCGTCGGTCTTGCCGCCCTGGAAGTGGGCGATGATGAAACACCGCTGCTCACGGTCGTTGAGCGAGAAGAAGCAGTTCTCCCGCCACGGGGGGTCGTCCGGCGCGATCTGCTTGTCGACGTGCAGCGGCTCGGCCAACGGCCCCCACGGTCCGCGCGGATCGGTCATCGCTGAACTCCCTTCTCGGTGGGCGTGCTCATGACTGCCTGGCTCGTTTGAGGATCGTGACGACGCCGGTGCCGCCGTCCACGCGGACGTGGTCGCCGGTGCGGATGGTGCGGGTGCCGGTGCCGGTGTTGACCACACACGGCACACCCAGCTCGCGGGCCACGATCGCCGCGTGCGACAGGGCGCCGCCGATGTCCACGACCAGCGCCGAGGACAGGAACATGATCGACGCCCAGCTGGGGTCGGTGGCCGGCGCGACGAGCACCTCACCCGGTTCCACGTCGTCGAAGCTCGGGTCGGTGACCACCCGCGCCGGCCCCTCGACGACGCCGGGACTGACGCCGACCCCGGCCAGCACCTCGGTGTCCGCCCTCGCGGGGTGATCGACACTTCCGGCGGTCTGCCCGCGATTTCCGCCGTCGATCCGCCTCGATCGGCGATCACCCGGGCTCGTCGTGTCGAGTTGGATCGGCTCGGGGTCGCCGACCCAGGTGGTGGGCAG
>Ga0310811_10004438_pt1 | contig 17618 bp, 14 predicted proteins | sample YCmetagenome_FD_207642 | JGI IMG/M metagenome (GOLD analysis project Ga0310811, IMG submission 207642) | Soil microbial communities from experimental microcosm in Duke University, North Carolina, United States - YC | ecosystem: Engineered > Artificial ecosystem > Soil microcosm > Unclassified ...
ATCACCGCCACCTACATCCGCAACGTGCTGAAGATCGAACTGTAAAGAAAGCATAATGACCAAGAGCCAGTTTCCCTTGCCCGAAGATTGGCGCGACGCCGTGCTGGTTGGCCGTATCGATCTGGGGCAAGGCCCCACGCCCATCGTGGTGAAGGAAGGGCGGGTCTTCGACGTTTCCCAAACCGCGCCCGCCGTTTCGCTGCTGCTGGAAAAATGGAACGGGGTTCCAGCCGGCAAGGATCTGGGTGACATCAACGATCTGGGGCTCAAAAGCGCCTGGGATGGCCAAGCCAAAACCAGGCTGCTGGCGCCGGTGGACCTGCAATGCGTCAAGGCGTGCGGCGTGACCTTTGCTGTCTCGGCCATCGAGCGCGTGATCGAAGAGCGCGCCAAGGGCGTGCCGGGCAAGGCGCAGGAGATCCGCGAGCAGTTGGCAGCCCGCATCGGCACCGATATCCGCAAGGTCGTGCCGGGTTCGGCCGAGGCGCAGAGGTTGAAGGAAGCCCTGATTGCCGATGGCGTCTGGTCGCAATATCTGGAAGTGGCGATCGGGCCGGATGCGGAAGTCTTCACCAAGGCGCCGCCCATGTCCTCGGTCGGCTGGGGCGATTATGTCGGCATCCGCACCCAGTCCACCTGGAACAATCCTGAGCCGGAAATCGCCCTGGTGGTGGACCGTGCCGGCAAGACGGTGGGCGCCACCCTCGGCAATGACGTGAACCTGCGCGACTATGAAGGGCGGAGCGCCCTGCTCCTGGGCAAGGCCAAGGACAACAATGCCGCCTCGGCGCTCGGCCCCTTCATCCGCATGTTCGACGACAAATTCACAATTGATGATGTCCGCAAGGCCGTGGTCGAACTGGAGATTGTGGGCACCGACAATTACCGGCTGGAAGGCAAGTCCAGCATGAGCGAGATCAGCCGCGATCCCCTGGACCTGGTGAAGCAGACCATCAGCGAGCACCAGTATCCCGATGGTTTCGTCCTGTTTCTGGGCACCCTGTTCGCCCCGACCCAGGATCGCGACGTCAAAGGCTCGGGCTTCACCCACAAGGAGGGCGATGTGGTGCGCATCTCTACCCCCAAATTGGGTGTGCTGGAGAACCGGGTCACCACCTCCAAGGCCGCGCCGCCCTGGAGCTTCGGTATCTCCGATCTGATGAAAAACCTTGTTCAGCGTGGGCTCATTTGATGGTCGCGCGCCGCACGACGCTGCCGCTAGCGGCTCCTACGCGGCTTTGCCGCTTCGGATCGCCGGTCGCTCCGGCCTGACCGCGCCAATCAGCCATACCCCTGTCACACCTCTGGGATGCAGTTCCGGGGTTGGATTGGGGTGCCCAAACCCTTAAATACAGCCGACCATTTTCCCCGCCCTTCCAGGAGAGTTTTGATGACCGAGACCCTGACCCATTTTATCGGCGGCAAGCAGATTTCTGCCCCCGGCGCGCTGGAAAGCACCAATCCTTCCAATACCCAGGAAGTGATCGCGAAGTTTCCGGACGGCAGCCCGGAAGATGTGAACAAGGCGGTGGAAGCCGCCCGCGCCGCGTTCCCCGGCTGGTCGGGCGCCACCCCGGAAGTGCGCGCCGATGTGCTGGACAAGGTCGGCAACCTGATCATCGAGCGCAAGGATGCACTGGGCAAGCTGCTCGCCAGCGAAGAGGGCAAGACCCTTCCGGAAGCCACCGGTGAGACGGTGCGCGCCGGCCGCATCTTCAAATATTTCGCCGGCGAGGCGCTGCGCCGCCACGGCCAGAATCTGGAGTCGGTCCGCCCGGGCGTTGAGATCCAGACCTATCGCGAAGCCGTCGGTGTCTATGGCCTGATCACGCCGTGGAATTTCCCTATCGCCATTCCGGCCTGGAAGATCGCCCCGGCGCTGGCCTTCGGCAACACAGTGGTGCTCAAGCCGGCCAATCCCACACCCGCCACCGCCCATGCCCTGGCGTCCATCATCCATGAAGCCGGCGCGCCGGCCGGTGTGATGAACATGATCCTGGGCCGCGGCATCGTCGGTGATGCCCTGTCCAAGCATCCCGACGTCAACGGCATCTCCTTCACCGGCTCGCAGACCGTGGGCGCCAAGGTCGCCATGGCGGCGGTCTCGCACCAGGCCCGCGTGCAGATGGAAATGGGCGGCAAGAATCCGCTGGTCATCCTGGACGATGCGGAGTTCGATCGTGCCGTGCAGATCGCGGTGGATGGCGGCTATTTCGCTACCGGCCAGCGCTGCACCGCCTCTTCTCGCATCTTTGTGCAGGAAGGCATCTACGACAAGCTCATCGCCGCGGTGGCCGAACGCGCCAAGGCGCTGAAGGTCGGCAATGCGCTCGATCCTTCCACCCAGATGGGCCCGGCCGTCACCGACACCCAGCTCGCGGGCAACCTGAAGTATGTCGATATCGCGCTGAAGGAAGGCGGCCGTTTGCTCGCCGGCGGCGGCGATGCCCTGAAGCTCGCCACGCCGGGCCATTATATGAGCCCGACCCTGATCGTGGACACCAAGCCCGGCGACACCATCAACCAGGAAGAGGTCTTCGGTCCGGTGGTCTCTGTGGTGAAAATCAAGAACTACGAAGAGGGCCTGGCGCTTTGTAACGCCGGCAACTTCGGTCTTTCCGCCGGCATCGTCACCAACAGCCTGAAGCATGCGCGCCACTTCCAGCGCAATGTGAAAGCCGGCATGGTGATGATCAACCTGCCGACCGCGGGCGTGGACTATCACGTGCCGTTCGGCGGCACGCGCGGTTCGTCCTATGGCGCGCGCGAGCAGGGTTTTGCCGCGGTGGACTTCTTCACGCAAATCAAGACGGCTTATTCTTTCTCGTAAGAATTGCTGCATCGCGAAGGGCGGCGCGAGACATCGCGCCGCTTTTCATTTGGGGGATGCGGAGGCTAGGTTCGTCTCCATCAAGGACTAGTCGCGGGGAGTGATCATGACTTTGCGGACACTTATGCTGGCATCGGTCCTGGTCATGACGCCGGTGGCGGCCTTCGCCGACCTGGCGATTTCCGGCCAGGACGGCAAGCAGGTGCGCGCCGGCGACGGCCTGCCGATGGTGCCAACGCCCGACAGTGTGGCGACGATCGCATTTTCCAGCAGCGATGCCCCGCGCGTGATCGGCATGATCAATGTCTGCTCCACCCAGATGGGGCCTCCCAGCGCCCTGGCGGTGGCGCCCGATTACAGCTTCGTGCTGGCGACCTGCCCGCAGAAATTCGGTCCCGACAAGAAGCTGGTCGCGGCCGATACGGTGGCGGTGATCGGGTTGGACGATCCCACCAAGCCCAAATTGCTGGAAACGGTGGAAGCAGGTGCGGGCGCCACCGGCGTCTTCATGAACAAGAAGGCCACCATCGCGCTGGTCACCGGCGTGGGCGACGACACGATCACCCTTTTCACCATCAAGGACCGGCATCTCACCCGCGGCAGCCAGGTGAAGCTGGAGGCCAAGGCCGAGCCGCGGGATGTGCTGATCGCGCCGGATGGCAAATTCGCTTATGCGCTGCGCTTCGGCGACGGCAAGGTCACCAAGCTGGCCATCAAGGGCGATCAGCTTACGCGCGTGGCGGATTTCGATGTGGGCACCCAGCCGGATGGCGGCAGCATCTCCGCCGATGGCCGCTATCTCTTCGTCAATGATTTCGGCGGCGCGCCGTCCACTCCCAAGGGCAAGGGCGCCACGGCCCTGATCGACACGCGCACGGGCAAGATCACCGACGCCATGGAGGTGGGCGCCTTGCCCGAAGATGTGGTCCAGTCGCCCGACGGCAAATATGCCGCCGTGGTGGTGGGCAATGGCTCGGCCACGGTGCGCAACGCGCCCAACTACAACAGCGTCTTCGGCAAGCTGGTCATCTTCAAGCGGGATGGCGCCAAGCTGACCCATGTCGCCGACGACCAGATCGGCCATGCCTGCCAGGGCGTGGTGTGGAGCGACGATAGCAAGCGCCTTTTGGTGCAGTGCTCGGTCGAGCGCGATATCCGCACCCTGGATTTCGACGGCAAAACGCTGACCGACCGGCCGGACGCCATCATCAAGATGGAGTCGCGCCCCGGCGTCATGGTGACCTCCAAGGCGCGTTGATTTTAAGCTTGATCGGGAACGCCTGGCACCGCACATAGCGGCGCCATGGCACCCGTTCTGCACCTGAAAGACATCACCGTCGCCTTTGGCGGCAAGAAGCTGCTGGATGGTGCCGAACTCAGCGTTGGCGCGGGCGACCGGCTGTGCCTGGTGGGCCGCAACGGGTCGGGCAAATCCACCCTGCTGAAGATCGCGGCCGGGCTGATGGAGGCCGATAGCGGCGCCCGCTTTGCCCAGCCCGGTGCCACCATCCGCTATCTGCCGCAGGAACCGGATCTGAGCGGTTATCCGACCACGCGCGACTATGTCGAGGCAGGGCTCAACCCGCACGAAGATCCCAACCGCGCATTCTATCTCCTGGGCAATCTGGGCCTATCGGGCATGGAAAACCCCGCCACCCTCTCGGGCGGTGAGGCGCGGCGCGCCGCCCTGGCGCGGGCGCTGGCGCCCCGGCCCGACATCCTGCTGCTGGACGAGCCGACCAACCATCTGGATGTGAATGCCATCGAATGGCTGGAAGGCGAACTGAAAGCCTCCAGGGGTGCGCTGGTTCTGATCAGCCATGACCGCCGCTTTCTGGAAAACCTGTCGCGGGTCACGGTGTGGCTGGACCGCGGCCAGACCTATCGCTTGGAAAAAGGCTTCTCCGCCTTCGAAGCCTGGCGCGATGAGATGCTGGAAAAGGAAGAGGTGGAGCGTCACAAGCTGGAGCGCCGCATCGCCGCCGAGGAAGACTGGGTCCGTTATGGCGTGTCGGGCCGGCGCAAGCGCAACCAGGGCCGGTTGGAGCGGTTGCGCGGCATGCGCACGGAACGGCGCGATCAGATCCGCCAGCTCGGTACGGTGAAAATGGAAGCGGCGGAAGGTGCGGGTTCAGGCACCAAGGTGATTGACGCCAAGGGCGTCAGCTTTGCCTATGACGGCACGGACAAAAAGATCGTGCGCGACGTCACCATGCGCGTCCATCGTGGCGACCGCATTGCCCTGGTCGGGCCCAACGGGGTGGGCAAGACGACCTTGCTCAAGCTGCTAACGGGCAAGCTCCAGCCAAGCCAGGGCAATGTGAAGCTGGGGCAGGGCCTGCTGATGGCAGAGTTGGACCAGAACCGCAGCAAGCTGCACCCCGAACAATCGCTGGCCGCGGCCGTCACCGATGGCAGCGGCGATACCGTGATGGTGGCGGGCAAGCCGCGCCATGTGATGAATTATCTGCAGGACTTTCTCTTTACCCCGCAGCAGGCGCGCACGCCGGTGAAGGTGTTGTCGGGTGGCGAGCGGGCGCGGCTGCTTTTGGCCAAGCTGTTCGCCATGCCGTCCAATTTCCTGGTGCTGGACGAGCCCACCAACGATCTCGACCTGGAGACCTTGGATCTGCTGGAAGAGGTGATCGCCGACTATCCCGGCACCGCGCTGCTGGTCAGCCATGACCGCGATTTTCTGGACCGGGTCGCGACCAGTATCGTGTTGGCCCAAGGCGACGGCCGCTTCACCGAATATGCTGGCGGCTATGGCGACATGCTGGCCCAGCGCGGCGGCATGGTCGGCGAGGCGGCGGAGCCGCGCACCAAACCGGCACCAAAGCCACAGGCCCAACGGCCGGCGCGCACGGCCGCGCCGAAAATGAATTTCGCCGATCTGCATGCGCTCAAGACGCTGCCGCAGAAAATCGCGGCGGCGGAGGTGCGGATGGCGGAACTGGAGCACATCCTCTCGGATGCCGGGCTTTATGCACGCGCCCCCGCGCGCTTCAACGATGTTTCCGCCGAGCTGGCGCGGCTGCGCGCCGAAAAGGATGCTGATGAGGAACGCTGGCTGACCTTGGAAATGAGCCGGGAAGCCTTGGAACAGCCGGATTAACATTTGGGAACAACGCGCCTGCGCCAACGTTAAATGCCCCGAAGTCAGAAGGTTGCAAGCGGGTGGTTCCATGAAACAGGCAGCCATAGCTGGATTTTCCGCCGGCATCGCAATGATGATTGGCGGCGCCTTGGGCGCGGTTTCGGGCAAGGATCCCAAGCCGCTTGCGGATAGCGGCAGCGTCATCGCCCCCACCGAGGTGATGGAACCGATGATCGGCGGCCAGGCGATGCTGCCCGACCGGGACATCATGGAAAATATGGCGGCCTCGCCCATGCACACCACCTTGGCGGCCGCGATGAAGGATACCGGCGTGGCCGCGGCGCTGAAGACGCGCGGGCAATTTACCGTGTTTGCGCCCACCAACGCCGCCATGGCGGCGGCTGGCAGCCAGCCCAAATCGACCCTGGCGCGGCGCATGAGCTATTTGATCGTGCCCGGCAAATATGATTCCCAGGCGCTGCTCAAGGTCATCGAGGAGGCGGACGGCGAGGCCAGGCTGCGCACGGCCGAGGGTGGCACATTGACGGCACGGATGAACGGGCCCACCAACATCGTGGTCATGGACGAGAAGGGCAATACCGCCGATATCGCGATCTATGACGTGCGCGATCGCAACGGCATCATCCACGTCGTGGATCATGTGTTGGAGCCGGGTGGTCCCGCCCATCAAGTGGCATCAAACTGATCGGATTTTTGGTCAGCCGGCATATTTGGCCAGATAGTCCGCGACACTCTTGGGCGTCATCTCGCTGGCGGTGGCGGTTGCAAAGACATCCTTGCCATTGACCAGCTTGCCGTCGGGCGTCGCAATCAGCAGTGCCGGCACACCTTCCAGCTTCTTGGTGACGCCAAACCGGGCCGGGATCTGCAGATTGCGGTTGAAGCGGCCGACATCCACCGTCACCACCTCATAATGGGCCGCCATGAAGCGCGCCATCTCCGGCAGCTTGAGGAAATTGGCCAGCACAATGCAGTCGACGCACCAGTTGCCGCCCAGGTCGATCAGGACCCGCTTGTGCGATTTCTGCGCGCGCGCAAAGGCGTCTTTCACGGCCGCCTCGGCATTGGCGCCTTCGTCATAAGGCTGGGTCAGCACCACCGGCAACTGCTTGAAGTCCTTGATCGACAGTTTGGGACCGGGGACCGCGGCAAAAGCCGGTGTCGTCAGCAGCAGGATGGCCAGAAGCTTTTTCATGCGGCGGGCGACAGCAGGCCGCGTCCTTGCAGCAGCGGGGCTACCTGTGGATCGCGGCCACGGAAGGCGCGATAGGCGGTGGCAAAATCGCGGCTGCCGCCGCCGGAATAGATGAATTTGTAAAGCCGATGGGCCGTGGCCGGATCGAACGGGTCGTGCGCCTCTTCAAAGGCCTTGAAGCCGTCGGCATCCAGCACTTCCGACCAGAGATAGGCGTAATAGCCCGCAGAATAACCCTCACCGCCAAAGACATGGGTGAAATGCGGCGCGGCGTGGCGCGGGCCGATCTCTTCCGGCATCCCGATGCGGGCCAGGCTTTTTTCCTGGGCTTGCTTGGGATCGGCAGGCGGTTCCTGGGTGTGAAAATCCATGTCGATGATGGCGGAAGCCAGGAATTCCACCGTGGCAAAGCCCTGGCCGTAGTTGCGGGTCCGGCGCAGCTTGTCGAGCAGCGTCTTTGGAATGGGCTCGCCGGTCTGGTAATGGCGGGCAAAGCGTTCCAGCACCGCCGGCTCTTCCAGCCAATGTTCGAACAACTGCGACGGCAGCTCGACAAAATCGCGCGCCACATTGGTGCCGGAAAGGCGCGGATATCGCACATGGCTGAGCAGGCCATGCAGGGCATGGCCCATCTCGTGAAACAACGTCACCGCATCGTCGAACGACAGCAGGCAGGGATCGGCCTTGTTGAAATTTGCGTTGTTGACGATGACGGGCAGGACCTCGTCAGCGCCCGTTCCGCCCAGCCGATGCTGGTCGCGAAAACTGGACATCCAGGCGCCGCCCTGCTTGCCGGGGCGCGCGAAATAGTCGGCATAGAAAAGCCCGATCACCTGGCCTTCGCGGACCACGTCCCAGGTCTGCACATCGGGATGATAGACCGGCACATCGTGGCGGGGGCGGAAGGAAACACCGAACAGCTTGCCGGCGGTGAAGAAGGCGGCCTCGATCAGGTTGGATAGCGTGAAATAGGGCTTCAGGGCTTCGGTATCGAAGTCGTATTTTTCCTGCCGCAGCTTTTCGGCGTAATAGCGCCAGTCCCACGGCGCCAGGCGGAAGTTGCCTCCTTCGCGCGTGATCAAGGCCTGAAGCGCATCGCGTTCCTCCAGCGCCCGCCGGCGCGCCGGCTCCCACACTTCTTCCAGCAGGGCGCGGGCCCGCTGGGCCGTTCCGGCCATGGAATCGGCCAGCTTGAACGCGGCGAAATTCTCGTAACCCAGAAGACGCGCGCGCTCGGCACGCAAGGCAAGCATCTCGGTGATGATGGCGCTGTTGTTGCGGGGATTGTCATTGTCGCCGCGCGAGACCCAGGCGCGATAAAGCTGTTCGCGCAAGGCCCGGTCGTCGGCGAACTGCAGCATGGGCTCGACACTGGAGCGCGCCAAGGTAATGGCGAAGGGCATATGCTCGCCCAATTCCTTGGCCCTGGCGGCGGCGGCATCGCGCACCGCGGGCGGAATCCCGGCCATCTGCTCCTCGGTCAGGGTCAAGACCCAGTCTTCCTCGTCGCCCAGCACATTCTGGCTGAACTGGGTGCCCAGCACGGCCAGGCGCTGGCCGATGGCCGCCAGGCGATCGCGAGCCTCGCCCTTGGCCTCGGCCCCGGCCCGCACGAAATCCAGGTGATAGCGTTCCAGCACACGCAGTTGTTCGGCTTCCAGGCCCAGCGCGGCGCGCTTCTGGAAGAGCGCGTCCAGCCGCGCGAACAGCGCCGGATGCATGGAAATGGCGCTCCAGTGCGCGGACAGGCGCGGCGCCATTTCCAGTTCGATGGCCTGCAACGCCTCATTGGTGGCGGAAGAGGCGAGGTTGGAAAAGACGCTGTCCACGCGGGTCAGCAACTGGCCGCTTTTCTCCAGGGCCACTACTACATTCTCGAAGCTGGGCGGCGCCGGATTTTCCGCGATCGCTACGATCTCGGCGGCGTGCTCGGCCAGGGCCCGGTCGTAGGCGGGTGGAAAATGCTCCGGCCGGAACCGGTCCAGGGGCGGGGCTTGGTAAGGCGCCGTCCAGTCTTCGAAAAAGGGATTGGTCATGGGGAAAATATAGAGAGAGTCAGCGGATTTCCCATACCATGGCGACATCGGCGCTGACGCTTTGTTCGCCCGCCGCCATCGGAGGCACCGGTGCCGCGGCCATGGCGGGCGCCATCCGGTACATGACCGGCCGGGGCGCTTCGCCGCCGCTGTCGCTGATGGACAGTATGGTTCCAAGGCTCACACCCGCCGCCTTGGCATAGGTTTCGGCACGGGTGCGGGCGTCGGCAATGGCCTCGGTCCTGGCCCGTTCCAGAACGGGTGCGGGGTTCTGGATCGAGAAGCTGATCCCGTTCATCTGGTTGGCGCCGGCCGCCACCAGCGCGTCCAGGGCGCCGCCCAGCTTGGTGACATCCTCGAGCCGCACGGTGACGTCGTTGCTGACCTGATAGCCGGTCAGGCGGCGCGCCGTGTTGTTCTCACCATTGGTGTATTGCGGCGAGACATAGAAATTCGTCGTCTGGATATTCTTTTCCGGCACACCCATCTTTCGCAGGGCCGCAAAGACGCTCTGCATGCGGGTGCTGTTGGCTGCCAGCGCCTGAGCGGCGGTGGGGGCAGTGATGGTGACGCCGGCCCGGACCTCGGCCAGGTCGGGAACGGCTCTGACCTCGCCATGGCCGGTGGTGGAGATGGTACGGGGATCGGCCCAGACGGGGGTGGCGAGCAAGGCCATAAGGGCCACGGCTAGAGGAAGGTTATTTTTCATGACTGTCTTTCCAAATCAGACGCCCGTCCGGCACGCATGGTGGTGAAAAAGCAGGGCGAAATCTTGGCGCCTCAAGGAATGGTTGGCGGGACGAAAAATCCTGTTATACGGAGGCCGGAAAGGGCCTGTAGCTCAGTTGGTTAGAGCTGACCGCTCATAACGGTTAGGTCCCAGGTTCGAGTCCTGGCGGGCCCACCACGTTCTGCTACACCATTATTTCCGGTCGAGTCACTGCCGTGGTGGCCCGCCAGGTTTTTTTATTGTGCCGCTTCGCGGCACGTGGGCGGGCCCACCAATGCACATTGAATCACGATCGGTTGTGATGGCTCGTCAATCCGACGGGATAGCCCATTTTGGCACCGATGAGGCTCCCCAGGCGGAGCGGAGATTCTCTGCCGGCGCGCTGACGCTGGTTCTCTCGGATGGTGCTATCCGCGGCCTCTCCTGGCATGGAACAGAAGTTGTCCGCGGTATCTTCTGTCCCGTTCGGGATGCGAGCTGGGCCACCTACGCCTCGGTGCCGGTTGATGAAACGGTAAAGGAATCGCGCAACGAATTTGAAATCTCTCAAGTCCGCCTGGTTGCAGATGGCGCACTTCGCGTCAATCTTTTCTACAAGGGGCGTTCGGACGGGACTTTCAGCGCGACAGCCGAGATTTCTGCGCGCGGTGAGTTCATCACCAATCGCGCCGGTTTCACCTTGTTGCATCCTCTGCGGGATGTTGTCGGGACGCCGCTGAGTATCATTCATCCGAACCGGTCCGTCACCTCTTCTCATTTCCCGGCGTTGATTTCTCCCGAGCAAGTTGCGGCCGGAATCGCCGGCCTTCGTTATGGCGTAGACGGAATCGACACCGAGATAACATTCCAGGGCGAGGTCTTTGAAATGGAGGACCAGCGCAATTGGAGCGACGCCTCCTTCAAGACCTATTGCCGGCCATTGTCGCTCCCGTTCCCCTATCGGCTAAGCGCCGGAGAAATTCAGCGCCAGCAAATACATATCCGGCTTGCGGGAATTCCCCACGGCGACGCGGCCAGAGCGACGGCCGGGCCTCAAGGCACGCTTGAACTGCAGCCTTGCGCCGAGAATGTTCCGTATATCGCTGTCGCCATCGATGACAATTCGATTCCCGATCAAGCAGCGCAAGTTTGTGCCCGCGCGATCAATCCGCGAATATTGCAGTTGAGGGTGACGCCAGACACGGCGTCGCGTGTTTGCCAATGCGCCAGCAAATTGAATTTCGCTCACTCCGCCGAGATCGAACTGGAAGTCATAGTTCCCGCAACGGACAATCCTGACATATCCTTCGCCAAGGTCGCGGCCGTGTGCAAAGAGGCTTCGCTCGCCGTCACGCGTGTTCTGGCGCTTCCGGAAAGTTACCTGCGCAGCTATCAGCCGACTGGTCCATGGCCGGTTGGCCCTGCGCCACAAGACCTTTTCGAACATACGCGCCGGTCATTCCCGGGCGCTGAAATCGGCTCAGGCGTGCTGACATATTTCACGGAGTTAAACCGCTGCCGCCCGGCGGCCGCCCTGTGCGATTACATCGGACACGGCGTAACCGCGATTACCCATGCCGCCGATGATCGTTCGGTTATCGAGGCCCTTGAGGGTCTCTCGCACATCTACCGAAGCGCCGGCGCGCTGGCCGATGGGCGGGATTACAGATTGGGCCTGGTGGCAATCGGGATGCGTTCGAATCCCTATGGCGCCGGTGTCATGGAGAATGGCCTGCAGAACCGGATTGCGATGGCCGGGGCCGACCCCAGGCAGCGCGGCCTCTTTGCGGCCGCATGGGCCGTTGGCGCCGTTGCCGCCACTGAGGGGCATAATGTGTCCTCATTGGCATTGTCGGCACTGGTCGGACCGTTTGGCGCAATACATCGCCAGGAAGCCTGGGCGCAGCCTGGCTATCAGGAGGACGGGACAGTGATGGTGTACCCTGTCTTTCATGCCCTCCGGTTCATGTGCATGATGGGCGGCGCGCCAAGGTTGTTATTGCGTTCCGCAGGACGTGGGATCGTGGGCGTAGCTTCGCAGGGTCATTCGGACACTCGCCTCATAATGGCGAATCTTGGAACGGACGTCTCCCACGTCCGCTTTCCCCATGACGCGGAAATCCGGTCGCTGAATGCCGACACTTTTCAGTCTGCGATCCGAGATCTGCAATGGCTCGACGCCAGCGAACCCGATCACGGGTCCGATGTTGCGTTGACGCCATTGAGCGTTGCTTTCGTGCGCATGACGGTGTGATCGCATTCCCATCGCGAGGACAATTCGCGGAGCGGGGTTGGCCTCTAGCCCACTATCTCCCGCATGCGGGTAAGTCCTTGGCTGAGAGACCGCTGAAGGAGCAGATGGTCCACACCGTATGCGATGATGCGGAATCCCTTCGCCAGATAGTCGCGCGCCCAAACATCATCGGCCGCCATGAAGCCCGCAATCTTGCCGTGCCGTCTGGCGGCTGCAACGATGGTATCGACCGCTCTCAAATAGGCCGGATTCTCGAACTGGCCCGGTATGCCCATGAAATTCGTCAGATCGAAATGGCCCAGCCAGATCACATCGATTCCGTCCACGGCGGCGATTTCGTCCACGGCCGCGACGCCGGCTGCGGTCTCAACCAGGGCGATCGTGAGCGTGCGTTCATTCGCGGCCGCGATCTTCTCGGGCACCGGACCTGCCTCGTAATCGTCATGCGCCATGGCGAATGCCGCGCCGCGCCGGCCCGCGGGCGGATAGCGCACCGCCGAGACGAACTCCCGCGCCTGGGCCGCCGTTTCGACCATGGGGACCATGATGCCCATGGCGCCCATGTCGAGGCAGCGGGCAATGAAGTGATATTGCAGCGCGGGAACGCGGACCATGGGCGTGATGCCGATGCCCCGGCAAGCCGCGAATTGACCCTTGAGCGTTTCAATGGTTACCCCTGAGTGCTCCATATCGAACAGGACGAACTCCGCTCCCGCAGTCTTGGCGATTTGCGGCATGCCGGGCGTGAAGAACTCGAACACCATCGTGCCAAAAGCGAATTTGCCCGCCCGCAAGGCCGACTTGACCGGGTTGCTTCTCATCCCATTCCCCATGACATCCATTCGCTTCACGGCGGATAATGCCGGACGACGTTCATTCGTGATTGCGATCCGCAGCGATCCAGGACCGCTTATAACTTGCTCGATTCCGGCATTTTCGGCAACATGACGCGATATACCGGCCGCTCGATAAAATACCGCAAAGCAGCAAAAGCGGGTACCGGGAGGGGGAAATCAGGGTCATGCATTTCGTGGTCTAATGCGGATCGGCGCGTGATCCGCCATCCCCAAGACTTACGTCATCGCAATGAAATAGTCCGGAGTAATCACAATGGCGGAGAAATTCCGTGTTGGGCTTTCAGGTGACTTCCGCAACGCGGACGGATCGCCGACCTTCCGCGATTTCGATCTGGCGCCCCTGACAACCGATGCCGGTGTCGAAGTATCGTTCCTTGCGCCGGAGAGCGTACTGAGCTCCAGTCAGCTTGAGGACCTGGATGCTCTTGTACTTCTGGGCCATAGATTTGGGCGCAGCAGCGTCCCGAAAAGCGGGCGCCTTGGCGTCATCGCACGGTTCGGCGTTGGCTACGATACCGTCGACGTCCAAGCCTGCACGGAGGCCGGCATTGCCCTGGTCATCACGCCGGAATCGGTGCGCCGGCCGGTCGCCGTGGCGATCATCACCTTGATGCTGGCAGTGACGGGAAAATTGGCGACCAAGGAGAAACTGGCTCGGGGGGGCGCAACGGGATATGCGCAACGCGGCGCGAATATGGGGTTCGGGCTGGTAGGTCGGACCTTCGGTTCCTTGGGTGTGGGCAATATCGGCGCCGAAGCTTTTCGTCTGGCAAAGCCGTTCGGCATGAAGCTGATTGCGCACGACCCCTTCGCCGACACGAAATTGATGGCCGATCTCGGAGTCGAACCCGTCAGCGTTGGAGACCTGTTTCGCCGTTCCGATGTCCTCTCGATCAGTTGTCCTCTGACCGACACCACTAGGCACATTGTCAGTACGGAATTGTTGGCGCTCATGAAGCCCACAAGCTATCTCATCAATACGGCTCGTGGGCCTGTTGTCGATCAGAAAGCGCTCACGAAGGTGCTTCAGGAGCGCCGCATCGCTGGGGCGGGCCTGGATGTTCTGGAGCAGGAGCCGCCCGATCCCGGCGACCCCATACTTGCGCTGGATAATGTCATCCTGACGCCGCATGCGCTGTGCTGGACCGATCAATGCTTCGCCCATATGGGGGCGCTCGATATTCAGGCCGTCCTTGAATACCGCGACGGTCATGCTCCGTCAGGAGCGATCGTCAACAGGCCGGTTCTAGACAGCCGGGCCTGGCAAGATCGTATTGCTGGACTGCGCAGCCGGCTGAAGGCCGATACCTGAAATGACGGCGGCAATGAGCTTTCATCGGGTTGGGCTTGACCGGTATTCCTTTTACCTGGTTGCAGTGGCTTTGGCAGGCTGGTCGCTCGCGTCTTATGACGTAAATCTGCTGGTACTGGCGCTACCCGCAATCGCCAAAGATCTGAATATCAGCCAGGCGGGCCTTGGCTTTTTGGGCCTGTGCGTATTCGGCGCCCAATTCTGCATCACGCTTTTTGCCGGCTACGGCATGGATACTTTGGGCCGCCGCCGAATGTGGATGTTTTGCCTGGCCGGAAGCGCGATTTTTACGGGGCTGACTTACTTTGTGAACGAATTCTGGCAGCTGTGTGTGGTCAGGGCGTTGGCGACAGGTTTTGCCTATTCCGAGGTGGCGGTATCCATCACCATCGTCAGCGAACAGGTGCCGGCTTATCGGCGCGGCTTTCTATATTCGATTGTTCAGGGCGGATGGCCTTTGGGGGTTTCCCTTGCATCTGCTGTCTACCTGTCTTTTGGATATTTGGGGTGGCGTTTCGTTTTTTTGCTGGGCGTCCTTCCGCTGATCGTCGTCATACTTGGGCGAATATTCATTCGCGAGTCCGAACGTTTTTCTCATCTTCAAGAGGTGCGCAACGCACACCGTTCCGGCGATAAGGCACGCCTGGATGCATTGCTCGAGCACCATGCGGTTGCGGTGAAAGAGCTCGACCGCGTTACCCTGGGACAACTTTTCAGCGGCTCCGGCGGCGTGCGCCGCCAGCTCGTCCTGCTATCGATCATCTGGATTTTCTACGGCGCCGCGATTGTGCCCACGAATTTCTATATCACCTACTGGTTGACCAACTTCAAATCATTCAGCCCGGATCAAGCGAGCGAATTGCTCTTGATCTGCGGCGGCATAGGGTTCTTCTTCTATATCCTGGGCGGTTTGCTTGGTGAACGATTTGGGCGGCGGGCGGTCCTGATCGGCACCGGAATATTGGTTGCTCCGCTGAGCCTGGCTTTTCTATACGCTCACGCCGTCTGGGCGGTATGCGTGGTGTATTTTTTCCTTTATCAGGCCACGAACGGCACCTGGTCCGGGGCCGGCTATGCCTATCAAGGCGAAAGCTTTCCTACGCGGATTCGAGGCACAGCGGTGGGCTTTCTCTCCGCTGTGCAAATCGTGGGCTTTCTGGTCGGAACCATGTTGTGGACCTTGCTTAGCGCAACCTCCACGCCAGATATCCTTTGGCTGGTCGTCGCCGTCATCCTCCCATTAGGACTCTGGGCAACATTACTCCTTCGAAAAATAACCCCAGGTCAGGAGCTGGAGCAAATCAGCCAGTAGCGGATATTTTTTGCCGGTTGTTGCGGCGGGACATGAACAGTCCGCAATCGCGATGCGGCCGCGCCTTCGTGCAACGGCTCTTTGATGGGGCGGACGGCAGCAAACTCGAATCGGTTGTCGTCGTCGGCAGCGGCCAGACCCGTTCGGTTTCGACCCTGCTGCCGTCGAACCTCACCGCGCAGCCGCCCGGCGCCAGCGTGCAGAAATCGCTGAATATCCTGCCGGGGGTGAGCGCACAGTCGATCGACCCGCTGGGCGTCAACGAGCAGTCCATGACCCTGCAGGTGCGCGGTTTCAGCACCACCCATCTGGGCTACACGCTCGACGGCATGCCGCTCGGCGGCGGCGCAAAAGGCCCTCGACCTGGAGCGTCTGGCGGATAGCTGGGTAGATGCCGCGCTGGCACGGGGCGCGCCGGACAATCTTTCCTTTGTCATCGTGCGGGTGAAGGCTGCGGCCTGACGCCCGGTCGCGGTTGAATCCGTTCTGTCACGAAACGGTTCTATAGACCACGTCTCCCCGCAGCCGCCTGTCGCGGCCGCTTTCTCGTGGCGATCCGATGTCAACTCAGCTGTTCGATCTGGCGGTGGTCGGCGGCGGCGTGATTGGTCTTGCCCATGCCTTTGTCGCGGCCGAGGCTGGCAAGCGCGTGGTGGTGATCGAGCGCGATATCAGGGCCAATGGCGCCTCGATCCGCAATTTCGGCTTCATCACGGTCACCGGCCAGGAGCGCGGCGATAGCTGGCGGCTGGCGCGGCGCACCCGCGACATCTGGGCCGAAGTGGCCGGAGCGGCGCATATCCCGGTCGAGCAGCGCGGCCTGTTGCTGACTGCCCGCTCGTCCGAAGCCATCGCCGTGATCGAGGCTTTTCTCAAGACCGAGATGGGCGAGGGCTGCCGCCTGATCGAACCCGCCCAATTCCGAGCCCGCACCGGCGGGCTGGGCGGCTCCGATCTGATGGGCGCCCTGGAAAGTCCGCATGAGCTGCGGCTGGAATCGCGCAATGCCATTCCGGCGCTGGCGGCGTGGCTGGAAGAGACGCTGGGCGTCACTTTTTTTCGCGAAACCGTGGCCTTCAGTACGACGCCGCCCAGACTTCAAACGTCCCGCGGTGTGATCGAGGCGGGTGCGGTGGTGGTTTGCCCTGGCGGTGATTTCGTCACCCTTTATCCGGACCGGATCGCCGCCTATGGCTTGCGCAAATGCCGGCTTTCCATGCTCAAGCTGGCCGATCCCGGTTTGCGCCTGCCATCGGCCCTGATGTCGGATCTCAGCCTCACCCGCTATCGCGGCTATGCCGCGTTGCCCGAGGCGCGGGCACTGGAAGCAAAGCTTCGCCGCGAACAGTCCGTGCACTATGACCATGGCGTGCATCTGATCGTCGCCCAGGGTGGCGATGGCGGCTTGATCGTCGGTGACAGCCATCATTACGACCATCTGCCTGGGCCCTTTGCGCCTACGGCAGCAGAAGCCGCCATCCTGGATGAATATCGCCGGGCCACGGGGCAGGACGCCCCGCCCGTGCTGGAGCGCTGGACCGGCATCTATGCCGTGGCCGACGACCGCACCTATCTGATCGACACGCCCGAGGAAAATGTCCGCCTGGTGATGGTGACCAGCGGCACCGGCGCGTCCACCGGTTTCGGCATCGCCGAACGGGTGCTCGGCGACCTGATGAACCTGAAAGAGGCAGCGGCATGAGTTTTCCTGTCAAGGCAGTGATTTTCGATTGGGCCGGTACCATGATCGATTTTGGCTGCATGGCTCCGGTACATGCGCTGATCGATGTGTTCGCCGAAGAGGGCGTGGAGATTTCCGCCGCCCAGGCCCGGGCCGATATGGGCAAGGCCAAGCACGATCATCTCACCGCCTTGATGGCAGATCCCGGCGTCGCATCGCGCTGGCGGGCCGCGAAAGGCGACGCCGCGGCGGCGGACGATATCGAGCGGCTGTATCGGAAACTGGTCCCGGCGATGACGGAGGCGGCGGCCCGC
>Ga0310811_10004439_pt1 | contig 17613 bp, 8 predicted proteins | sample YCmetagenome_FD_207642 | JGI IMG/M metagenome (GOLD analysis project Ga0310811, IMG submission 207642) | Soil microbial communities from experimental microcosm in Duke University, North Carolina, United States - YC | ecosystem: Engineered > Artificial ecosystem > Soil microcosm > Unclassified ...
CGATCATGTCCATCGAGTTCCAGAAGTCCGGCGTTTTCATCTGGTACGCGACGTCCTTCAACATCCCGTTGAGCTTTCCGCCCTTGATCTCGTAGAACACCTGGCCGCCGAATTGCGCGTTGTAGCGCTGCTGATCGATCGAGAACGAGCCATCGCCGATGATCGCGATGCCGCGGTCCGTCGCCGCGATGACGTCATCCCAGCTCGTGTCTTTCTCGCCGGGCAAGAGCGATACGTTGGGCATGCGCTGGAACTGCACGCTGCTCCAGTTGTCGGCGTTGCAGCACCCGTGCGACTTGACCGGCATTCCGTTCTTCTTGTAATACCACTCCAGCCACGGCGCTTGCTCGCGGCTCGTCTGATAGTCGCTGAAAATCCCGTTCTTGATGATGAGGAACGACTCCGCCTGCACGCCGTCGTCGTCCCACCCGATCGTTCCGCAGCCGCCTTCCTGCGTTCGATCGCCCTGAATGTTCATGATCTCGGGACCGTACTTGAGCGTGCCGAGCACTTTCTCCGGCGGCGACACGAAGCTCGTGCCCGCGTAGTTGGCCTCGTACCCCATCGCTCGATCCAACTCGGTAGGATGCCCGATCGACTCGTGGATCGTGAGCCAGAGGTGCGACGGATGGAGCACGAGATCGTACCGGCCCACTTCCACCGGTTTGGCTTTGAGCTTCTCCGCCGCCTCCTCGCCCCACTTCCGCGCGTTGCCGACGAGATCCGCCGCAAGAATGAACTCCCAGCCGCGTCCCGCGGGCTGCACGGTGTTGCTCCGCGATTGGAAATCGCTGAAGTCGGGCGATACCGCGGTCGCCGTGAACGGCACCCAGCTGCGAATAACCGTCTGGGTGATGACGGAGCCGTCGGTGTTGGCGTAGTTGCGGTCTTCGCGAATGAAGAAAAGGAAGCTGTTCACGAATTTGACGTTCGGAACCTTCATCGCTTCCGTATTCGCGTCGATCAGCAGCTGCGCCTTTTGCTCCACCGGGATCGTGAAGGGATCCACCGTGTAGGAGCTTTTCCATGTCGCGTTTGAGAACGCGGGCGCCGGCGCGAGCACGACAGGCGCCGCCCCGGGGATTCGATTCGCTTTTGCGATCGCCGCCGCTTCACGCGCCGCCGCGGCGACGCCGTCGCGCGTCAACGTTTGCGACGCCGCGAATCCCCACGCGCCGTTCACCAACGCGCGCACACCGATACCGATCGAATCGGTGTCCCCCACTTGCACGATTTGTTTCTCGCGCGTGCCCACGAAGTTCTGCCGATATCGCCCGATGCGGGCATCGGCCCACGAAGCGCCGGCGCCCTTCGCCGCGCTGAGCGCGTCCGCCAATAATTCCTTGATCGGCAGCTCCTCGAACGTCCCCACGCCGCGCGGATAGACCGGTTGCGCCGCGAGCGCGCGAGAAAAAACAGGAGATAGCGCCGAGTTCGCGGCCGCGATCGCCGCGGCGACGCCGGTGTTCTTGAGAAACTCTCGCCTGCTGGTCATTGGTGTGCCTGGGCTGAGTGAGCGGGCCCCAGTCTGTTGCCGGCCATCATCGGAAACTGGCAGCGGTGTCCGTCGCCGAGCAACGTCTATAGTTGACGCGTGGTGTTTAGGAACTGTACGGACCGCGGGATATCTTTCGACCGGTGCCGATATTCCTGGCGAGCATCGCCGCGGCCGCTCTCGTCCTCCCCTCCGGACGCGATCTTGTACGCTACATCCGCTACTTCGGAATGCCGGCGTCGTCGCGACTGAATTCTCTATCCTTTATTACGCGCTAGCCGTATGGCGTCGCAAGCCGTTTGCTCCGGCCCGAGCGCGCGCCTCCTCAAACCACAGAAAAAACGGTCTACTCGCCCTCTTGTACACAGTATTGGCGACCGCCGTCATCGATCCGCACTGGAATTCCTTCTCCGCGCTTCACCTCGTCGCCGCTCACATCTTTCTTGTCGTCGACGCGTTCGCGGTCCTATGGATTCTCGGATACGCCCGGGCGGGCGATGATGCGTCAGCCGAACGTGCCGATTACCCTGACCCAACCGCTCGTCGCCACCGGCGCGTACGGCACGACGCGCACGGTCACAGAGGTCGGTTTCGCCGGAGACGATCCGAGCACTTTCTCACTTGCTCTCGCGCAAGCACCAGCGTAAGGTTGCGCCATAGCGTGTAACGCTGGTGTAACGCTGCTCCGAGTCGTGCACGACGCCCGCGCAACCGACCGCGAACCCACCCGTCGCGCACGATTCACATTTGCTCACCGCCGCTCCACCATAGCGGCCTTGGCTTCCCCGCTCAGGAAGGGGTCTCATGATCGCATCGATGTTTCGATCGACTCGCCGAACATTAGTTCGCGCGAGGCACACCCGCATTCCGCAGTCGCTGTTCGGCGTCTTCGTTGCGGGATTGACGCTCGCGATGGCGCCACACGCGGCTCGCGCCCAGGATAATTCCGTTTCCGGCCGCGTCGTCGCGGCGGGATCGAATGAGGGGCTCGCCGGCGCACAGATCACCGTGAGCGGCGGCACGCAACGCGCCGCCTCCGACGCCGATGGACGCTTCCGCATCACCGGCCTGACCGGCACCGATGTCCGGCTCGACGTCCGACGCATCGGCTACCGCACCGTCCAGGTGCCGGCGCGCGTCGGCGCGACGAACCTCATCGTCTCGCTGACCAGCAATCCCACCAGCCTCGAGGCGGTCGTCGTCACCGGCACCGTCGGCGCGTCGCAAAAGCGCGAGATCGGAAACGCGATCGGCACGATCAACGCCTCCGAAGTCGTCGCGACGGCGCCCGTCATCAACATGCAGGGGCTGCTCAACGGCCGCTCGCCGAGCATTGTCGTCATGCCGACGTCGGGTCAGGTCGGCACCGGCTCGCAGATCCGCATCCGCGGACAGGGCAGCCTCTCGCTCGGCAACTACCCGCTCATCTTCGTCGACGGCGTTCGCGTCAACAACGATCCGGCGACCGGACCGGTCAGCCAGGCGTTCGGCTCGTCGCCGATCTCGCGCCTCAACGACTTCAACCCCGACGACATCGAGTCGATCGAAGTGCTCAAGGGACCGAGCGCCTCGACGCTCTACGGCACCGAAGCGGCGAACGGCGTGATCAACATCATCACGAAGAAGGGCGTGAGCACCGTGCCGCGCTGGAACGTGACGTCGCGCCAGGGCTGGAACTACTTCGCCGATTATCGTTCACGCTTCCCGGTGAACTACGGCGCGCGTCGTCTGGCGACGGATGCGCCGTCGGCGAGTCCGTCCGGCCCCGTCGAGGCGGTCAACTTCGATTCGCTCCTCGTCGGCGCCTGCGGCGATTCGATCGCCACGCGCATCGGCAAGAAGTGCGACATCTTCCGCACCGGCCGCCATCAGGAGACGGATGTCGCCGTGTCGGGCGCGGCGGGTCTGCTCAACTACTACGCGAGCGGCAATCTCCTCAACGACCAGGGCGCCGAACCGCGCAGCAGCCGCGTGAACTACAGCGGCCGCATGAATCTTTCGATCTCGCCGTCCAAGACGGTCACGATCGGCGCCAACGTCGGCTACGTCACCGGCCCGACGAACCTTCCGTGCGACGCCGGCTGCGGCGGCTACACGTGGACGACGCTCTCCGCGACGCCGAACAACTACAACCTCTCCAACCGTCACGGCTTCCACAGCAGCCTGCCCTACCAGTACGATCAGACGGTCGTGCTGTGGCAGGACGTGGATCGTACGACGGCGAGCGTTCGCATCGAGCATCAGCCGACGTCGTGGCTGTCGCAGCGTTTGACGCTCGGCGGCGACGTGACGCGCGAAGGCAACAACGAATACGATCCGCGCGTCGACTCGCTCCAGTCGCTCGGCTTCCGCGACATCAACGAGCGTGACGTCGTCGATCGCTCGCTCGACTACTCGGCAACGGCGACCTGGAATTACAACCCGACGTTCCGTTTCACGACGTCCGTCGGCGCGCAGTACTTCACCGAGAGCATCCACTCGGTCGACGCCAGCGGCTCGGTCTTCCCGACGCCCGGCCTCAAGTCGGTGACGTCGACGGTGAACCGTAACTCGCCGAGCGAAGGCTTCAGCGATAACAAGACGCTCGGCATTTTCGGGCAGGAAGCGATCGGCTGGCGCGATCGCATGTTCGTCACGCTCGCCCTGCGCTCGGACGATCACAGCGCGTTCGGCGCGAACTTCAATCGCGTGCTCTTCCCCAAGGCGTCGTTGAGCTGGGTGCTGAGCGACGAGCCCTGGTTCCATGTACCGTTCGTCGGCAGCAACTTGGGCGAGCTCCGCTTCCGTACAGCGTACGGTCAGTCGGGTAAGGCGCCGGTCGCGTATTCGTCGATCAAGACGTACTCGCCGACGGCCGGTCCGGCCGATGCCGCCGCCGTCACGCCGAACACGATCGGCAATCCGAACCTCGGTCCGGAGCGCGGCAAGGAGCTCGAGATGGGTTTCGACGCGAGTGGCTACAACGACCGCGTCGGTATCGAATTCACCTATTACAACAAGAAGACGATCGACGCGATCCTCGACAAGATCGTCGCGCCATCGTCCGGACAGGCCGGCACGCAACCGATCAACATCGCCGGCATCCTCAACCACGGCTTCGAGCTGACGCTACGCGGTACGCCGTTGCGCCGTCAGAACCTCAGCCTCGACCTTTCCGGCGAGTTCTCGACGAACGACAACGAAGTCACCGACATCGGTATCCCGGGCCAGTACTTCGTCGTCGCCGGCACGTTCGCGCGGCATCAGGTCGGGTATCCGGTATTCGGCTGGTTCGAGAAGCGCGTCGTCTCGACGAGCATCGACCGCAATCCGGCGAGCAAGACGTTCGGCGTCGCGACGAATCCGATGTGCTCGGATACGATCCCGGGATCGCACGGCAAGGAAGGCGGCGCGCCGCGTCTCTGCGCCGGTGCGGACGGTCGCTACGGCACGTCCGACGATGCGCCGTCGGTGTACCTGGGTCGCTCCATTCCGCCACGCGAACTGTCGTTCAGCGGCACGCTCGGCCTCTTCAAGCGCTTCCACGTCACCTCGATGGTCGACGTGAAGAACGGCGCCAAGAAGCTCGACGGTAACACGCGCGTCCGCTGCGGCATCTTCGGCCGCTGCCAGGAGAACTTCCCGGCGACGTTCGGCGCGTCGATCGACTCGATCCGCGCGGTCCAATCGCAGTCGAGCAGCAACCTCGTCGACTTCCTCGTGGCGCCGAACAACTACGCCCGCTGGCGCGAGCTCACGGTCACGTTCGACGTTCCCGAGCGCTTCTCGCAGAAGCTCAACGCCTCGCGCGCCACGCTCGCCGTCTCCGGCCGCAACCTCGGCATGACGACGAATTATCAAGGGTTCGAACCCGAGGCGATGTTCCTCGGCGGCACGCGCGGTGGTAACACGTCGTGGGAGCAAACAACGTTGCCCCAACTCAGAACGTGGATCGTCTCACTCAATCTGAACTTCTGAGGATAGCGCACACATGACACGCATCTCTGAAACGATCATGCGAGCGCTCGCCGTCACCGCGGTGCTCGGAACTGTGACCATCGTCGGCTGCGACCTCGGCAAGACACTCGAGGTCCAACCGGCCAACCTCATCCCCGCCGTCACCCTCGAGACGCCGGAAAACGCGGCCCTCTTGGTCGCCGGCGCGGCCGGTGATTACGACTGCGCCTTCAATTCCTTCGTCGTCGTGGGTGGGCTCATCGGCGAGGAGCTCGAGGACGCCCTCCAGACGGCCGATCGCTGGCCCTACGACCAGCGCAGCGTGGCCGCAAACCAAGCTCGCTACTCACAAAACGGGTGCACCGCGCTCGGGCTCTATCAGCCGCTGCAGGCGGCTCGAGTGTCGGCCAGCAACGTTCGGCGGTTGCTCGAGGGCTGGACGGACCTTCAAGTACCGAACCGTCAACTCAGCATCGCGCGCATGGCTGCGTACGAAGGCTGGAGCAAGCTGCTGATCGCCGAAGCCTTCTGCTCGACCGTGTTCTCGACGGTGAAGGGCGAGGAGATCGACTTTGGCACCGAGATCTCGCGCGCGCAGGCGCTCGACTCGGCCATCGCTACGTTGACCACCGCCATTTCGACGGCGCAATCGGTCGGCGGCGCCGCGGCGGACAGCATTCGGTACTTCTCGCTCGTCGGCCGCGCTCGCGCCTATCAGGACAAGGGCGACATGGTGCACGCGCGGGCTGACGCCATCGTCGTGCCCGCGGCGTTCGTCTGGAACGTGACCGCGTCCAACACCAACACCCGCCGGCAGAATCGCATCTTCCAGGAGAGCAACCCGGCGACGACGCCAAGCTCCTCGGTCGGCGCGCGCTACCGTCAGGCGAGCTACACCAGCGATCCGCGCATCAAGGTCCAGAACCTCAACCGCCTCAGCAACGGTACGAATGTGCCGCTCTGGGCGCAGACGAAGTACACCGCGGTCACCTCGTCGATTCCGGCGGCGACCGGCACCGAGATGCAGCTCTTGATCGCGGAAGCCGACATCGCGTCGAATCGCGCCAATACGCTGGCGATCATCGCGACGATGCGCGCCGCGGGAAGCCAGCCGGCGTACACCGGCGCCACGGCAACCGATGACCTGAACGAGATCATCGATCAGCGTCGTCGCGCGTTGTTCCTCACCGGCACGCACCTCGGCGACATCATTCGGTACAACCTGACGGTGACGCCGGCAGCCGGAACCAACACGCCGTGGAACCAGACGTTCGGCCCGGATAAGGGCAGCCAGATGTGTCTGCCGCTGCCGCAGGTGGAGTTCTTGAATAACCCGAAGCTGCATTAGTTCGGTGAGTACGCGCGGCTTTCGCCGCGCTGTTGGTAACATCAACTTCAAGGGGCGCCTCTCGGCGCCCCTTGTCGTTTTGTGCGGCCTTCAGCTCCCGATTCCAATGCGACCGATTTGTCGTCTGGTCTTGTTCTCGGCATCCGTCGTGGGATGCGCCGTCTTTCGTCCGTCGACGGTGGCCGGCCCGAAGAACGCGAACACCCGGCTGGCGCGTTCGATCGATTCGATGATCGGTTCTCGCGACTTCCGGAGCGCGAACTGGGGAATTCTCATCGTCGACCCCGAGCGAGGCGACACACTCTACTCGCACAACGCCGAAAAGTTGTTCATTCCGGCGTCGAACCAGAAGCTCGTCGTGAGCTCCGTGATGCTCGAGCGCTCCGGGCCCGAGTACCGCTACAAGACATTCGTCGTGGCGCAGGGCCGCGTCGCAGACGGGACGCTCGACGGCAACCTCGCCGTCATCGGGCGCGGCGATCCGACATCGAGCAACCGCATGAAAGGCGACGCGATGCTGCCGCTCCGCGCGATGGCCGATTCCCTCTGGCAGCGTGGAATTCGTCACATCACCGGAGACATCGTCGCGTTCGGCGACGCGATGCCCGGTCCTGTCGCCGGCGGGGGCTGGCCGTGGGACGCTCTCGACGGAAACTCGTACGCCGGCGTCGACGAGCTGTTGTTCAACGAAGGGCTCACGACGATCCGTGTGCGTCCCGGTCCGGGGATTGGCTCGCCGGCGGTCGTCGAGACGGGTCCGGCGAAGACGTATCCGGTCGTACGCATAAACGCGCTGACCGTTGCCGCCGATTCGACTGCGTCATCGACTGCCGGACGTGGTGGTCGCGGCGGCGGACGCGGCGGACGCGGTGGCGCCGGAACGCGGCTCACTGTCCACAACGACACCGGAAGCGCGACGGTCACGCTGCGCGGTCAAATCGCGATGGGCGACAGCGCGACGCTCACCATTGCCCAACACGATCCGGACGCGGCGTATGTTGCCGCACTCGCCGAGGCACTGCGCGATCGCGGCATCGTCGTCGAACACAACAAACCCGAGCCCTACGCGGGGCGCGCTGACACGCTGCTCACGCTGCAGTCGGTTCCACTGCGCGAAATTCTGCCGGCGATCATGAAGCCGTCGCAGAACCAGATCGCCGAGACCTTCTTGCGAACCATCGGCCTCGAGGGAACCGGCATCGGAACCGCCGATAGCGGCCGTCGCGTGATCGAGCGCCAATTCGCCGACTGGAAGATCGCCCCCGACGGTTTCGTGGTGCGCGACGGCAGCGGCTTGTCACGCAGCGATCTCATCTCGCCGGAAACGATCGTCCGCATTCTCGACCACATGCGTCGCTCGCCGAACTTCCAGATCTTCTACGACGCCCTCCCGATCGCCGGCGTCGACGGCACCATCGGTACCCGCATGCGGAACACTCCGGCCCAGGGCAACCTCCACGCGAAGACGGGCACCCTCCAGATGGTGCGCTCTCTCTCCGGTTACGTGACCACAGCCGACAAGCGTCTCCTCGAGTTCAGCATTCTCTGTAATAACTGGACGACCCCGCAGGCCGACGTCGATCGGGTCGGAGATGCGATCGGGGCGATGCTGGCCGGCGAGGGCAGGCGGTGAGTGCGGCGAGTTGGCGCGCGTGAGTGCGCTCGCGTTGCTCGCTGTGAGAACGGCCGCTCTCGCGGCCTGTGAGGACGCTCGCTTCGCTCGCTGTGAATAACACCAAAGGGCGCCGCAAAGCGCCCTTCCTAATTCGGCGCAGTTACCAACAGCGCGGCGCCAGCCGCGCGTCCACACAGCGAGCGCAGCGAAGCATTCCCACAGCGAGCACCAGCGAGCCTTCCCACACCTAAACAAACCCCTTGCCCGCCAGCCTAAACCGTATTACCGTCTATCCAGATAGACGGATATATGACCACTCAAGTTCTCGACCGCCTCAGCATTCTCGCCGACCGGACCCGCAGCCGGATCCTGTTACTCCTTGACAGGAATGAACTTACAGTCGGCGAGCTCTGTACCATTCTGCAGCTCCCCCAGTCCACCGTTAGCCGGCACCTGAAGACCCTGGCGGACGACGGCTGGCTCATGGCGCGCGGCGAAGCGACAACCCGATTCTATAAGCTGGTCGCCTCACGGCTCGACGACGACACGAAGGACCTCTGGGCGCTCCTCCGCGCGAAAATGGCTGGTTCGGCCAGCGCGAAGCAGGACGTGCAGCGCGCCGAGGGCGTGCTCGCCAAGCGTCGCGACAAGGCGCTCGTCTTCTTCCAGGACTCGGCCGGCTATTGGGACATGATGCGTACCGAGATGATCGGTGCGCGGACAGACTTGTTGGCGCTGCTCGATCTCCTCGACGAGAACTGGGTCGTCGGCGATCTCGGGTGCGGCGCCGGTCATATTAGCGATGCCCTGGCGCCCTGCGTGGCGCGCGTCATCGCCGTCGACGAATCCGGACCAATGCTCGCCGCCGCCGAGAAGCGTCTGGCCGGTCACTCCAACGTCGATCTCCGCGTCGGTACGATCGAATCGTTACCGATCGAAGACGAAACGCTCGATGCCGCGGTGCTCTTCCTCGTCGCACACTTCATCACCGATCCGGCCAAGGCGATGCGTGAGATTCGTCGCGTGCTGAAGCCGGGGGCTCGGTTGCTTGTCGTCGACCTCATGTCGCACGACCGCATTGAGTACGTCGTGCAGCTCGGCCACGTGTGGCAGGGCTTCGATGGAGAGCAGGTGAAAGAATGGCTCGAGCGGGCAGGCTTCAACGCGTGTCGCTACCGCCCGCTCCCCGCCGATCCCGAAGCAAAGGGACCGTCGCTCTTCGCCGCGTCGGGCAGAAAGAAGTAGGAACGCAGGACGCGACGCGCTGCATCGTCGCGCAACCACTCAACCGAAAGAGGTTCGTTTCAATGGGCGTCGCCGAGTTGATCGAGCAGCAGCAGACCACTGATCGTCCGCCGTTCAAAGTCCACGACCTCTCGCTCGCCGAGTTCGGGCGCAAGGAGATTCGCCTCGCCGAGCAGGAGATGCCGGGCTTGATGTCGATTCGCGAGGAATACAAGGGCAAGTTCCCGCTGCGCGGCGCGCGCATCATGGGCTCGCTGCACATGACGGTGCAGACGGCGGTGCTCATCGAGACTCTCACCGATCTCGGCGCCGACGTGCGCTGGGTGTCGTGCAACATCTTCTCGACGCAGGACCACGCGGCGGCCGCGGTCGTCGTCGGCCGGACCGGGACGGTCGAGAATCCCAAAGGTGTGCCTGTCTATGCCTGGAAGGGCGAGACGCTCGAGGAGTACTGGTGGTGCACGGAGCAGGCGCTGATGTGGCCCGACGGCGGCGGCCCGAACATGCTGCTCGACGACGGCGGCGACGCGACGCTCCTCGTGCACAAAGGCGCCGAGTTCGAGAAGGCTGGTCGCATCCCCGACTTCAATGCCGATCAGGATCCCGAGGAGTGGGGCGTAATCTTGGATCTTCTGCGCGGCGAAGCCGCGAAGAACCCCGGTCGCTGGACGAAAGTCGCCGCCGACATCAAGGGTGTCACCGAAGAGACGACGACCGGCGTGCACCGCCTTTATGAAATGATGAAGGCCGGCACCCTGCTCTTCCCGGCGATCAACGTCAACGACTCCGTCACCAAGTCGAAGTTCGACAATATCTATGGGTGTCGGCACTCCGTCATTGACGGACTGAATCGCGCCACGGACGTGATGATCGCCGGCAAGCTCGCCGTCGTCTGCGGTTACGGCGAAGTCGGGAAGGGCTGCGCCGAAGCGCTTCGCGGCCAGGGGGCGCGCGTCGTCATCACCGAGATCGATCCGATCTGCGCGCTGCAGGCATGCATGGCCGGTTATCAGGTGGTGACGCTCGAGGACGTCGTGAGCTCGGCCGACATCTTCATCACGGCGACGGGCAATTTCAACATCATCACCGCCGACCACATGGCGCGGATGAAGGACAAGGCGATCGTCGGCAATATCGGCCACTTCGACAACGAGATCGACATGGCCGGCCTGAAGAAGGTGAAGGGGATCGAGCGGATCAACATCAAGCCGCAATACGACGAATACGTCTTCCCCGACAAGCACTCGGTCATGATTCTCGCCGAAGGACGTCTCATGAACCTCGGCTGCGCGACGGGACACCCGAGCTTCGTGATGTCGTCGAGCTTCACCAATCAGGTGATGGCGCAGATCGAGCTGTTCGGCAACCCGAGCAAGTACGAGAAGAAGGTGTACGTGCTGCCGAAGTGGCTCGACGAGAAAGTGGCGCGGCTACACCTCGGGAAGCTCGGCGCGAGACTGACCGAGTTGTCGAAGGAGCAGGCGTCGTACATCGGCGTGCCGGTGCAGGGCCCGTACAAGCCCGACCACTATCGCTACTAGCCGCCCGATCTTTGGACGAAAACGGCGCCCTCACGGGCGCCGTTTTTTTTGCGCGCGCGACGCGGCTCGGACAACGGGCGCAGCGCTCGCCACTTGCGTCGTCGTGAGAAACGTCATCAACGCCGCGTCGAATTTGTCCGGTGCTTCGATCGCGGGGATATGGCCCACGTCCGGCAGCTCGACCATTGTCGCGCCCGGAATGAGCTTGGCCAGTTCGCGCCCTTGCGCGATCGGCGTCACCGCATCCGATTCGCCCCACAGTATCAACGTCGGGACGCCGATGGATTCATACAGGGGGCTCATCACCACCATCGATCGTTCGTGATTCAGCAAGAACGGTCGCAGCCAAGCGCCGAACGACGCCGTCGTGCGTTCGACGGTGAATTGCCGCTGAAACATCGCGATGTTTTCCGGCGTGACCGCCGCCCGGTTGGAGACGAGACGGCGAAGAAGTCTTCCGGTGAGCGCCGGATTCGTGAGGGTCGCCGCGACAAGTGCGTTTCGCAACGGCGCGATGGCCAGCACCGTTCGCAACATCAGCCGTTGGGGACGCACCTTGCCCATCTCGTCGAGACCCAGCGCGGCGTCCACCAGCACGAGCCGGGAAAAGCGCAGCGAGTCGAGAAAGTAGGCTTCCATGGCCGGCCGGGCTCCGAACGAGTGACCGACCAGCGTGATGCCCGTGAGATGCAGTGCCTCGGCGACGTCGAGAATCCGGCGTCCTTGTGCTTCGTCACTGTAATCCGCGTTCTCCGGTCGTTCGGAGAATCCGAAGGGCGGCATATCGACGGCGACGACGTGAAAACCGCTGGCGGCCAACGTGTCCATCGTGCGTCGCCAGATTTGACTCCAGGCTCCCGTGCCGTGAACGAACAGGACCGTCCGACCTTCCGGTGGGCCGTCTTCCTGAACGAACATCTGGAGGTCGCCGGCTTGGACGAAACGACCGTTGAGCGGGCAAGCCAACGACCGCTTGAGGGTCTCTCGATCGGCCGCTGCGAAGCGGAACCATCCGAGCGTGACGATCACGAGCGCGACGGCGATCGCCGCGATTCTCGTGATTTTCCGCTCTAGGGTTCCCAGTCGCCGCATCGTGACCGCCGTTCGAGACAGTTCGTCTTTTCTAATGAGTGTCGATCAGGCCGCGACCGGCGCCGCCGCCACGACTGCCTCACGCTCGGCTTCACGCGGCGACAACAGGTAAACGATCGTCAGCATGATCGTCGACAGAATCACATGCGGCGCGTTGAGCGCGATATTCGAGAGGATCGGCCTGTGATTCAGCGCACCGTCGATGAGGTAGAACACCGCGTCACACGCGTAGTACCAGCCGAAGGCGGTGAAGGCGAGCGTCGCCGCCTTTCGGGAGTGCAAGGCTCCGAGCAGGAGCGCGACCGCCGTGACGCCGTGGGTTACGTCGTCGAGTTTGCTCATCGCGAATAGGCCCCACATCATCCGCTCAGGACCGTCGGCCGTCATGTGCATCGACGTCGTCGTCTGAGGCATCCACCCCGATGCGACTACCAGACCGAACAGAATCGCAAAGCCGAACGCGAGCTTTCTCACCATCGTCGCACCCTCCTGCGTCCCGGAAGCCCGGGAATGAGAAGTCAAAGGACACTTCTCATAAGACGACCGGGAACCGGCCGAAGGCACGTTGGCGCGCCATGCGACGGGTGGCGAAAACCGGTGGCATCGCGCTCGGCGGGACGGTGCTCCTCGCCATCGTGATGGGAACCTGGGGCATGGTGCATACGCCCGTGACCCATCCTGCGCCGCCCAGAACCGTCAACGACATCACGCGGCTGAATCCCATCCCCGTCGCGGACGTCATTGTTCCAACGACCGTCGAGCAGATCGTCGCGGCGGTGCGCGCGCATCCCGGGCCCGTGTCGATTGGTGGTGGGCGCTACAGCATGGGTGGTCAGACCGCCGTGCGCGGCGGCATCCAGATCGACATGCGGAAGTTCAACCGCGTGCTGGCGTTCGATTCGATCCACAAGACGATCACGGTGCAGCCGGGCATCCGCTGGCGAGACATCCAGCGGCGTGTCGATCCGGCGAATCTGTCCGTGAAGATCATGCAGACGTACGCCGACTTCACCGTCGGCGGCTCGATGTCGGTCAACGTCCACGGCCGCTACATCGGTCTCGGTCCCCTCGTGCTCTCCGTTCGCTCGTTCAAGATCGTCCTGGCCGACGGCTCGCTCGTCGAGGCGAGCCCGACGACGAACCCGGAGATCTTCCGTGGCGCGATCGGCGGCTACGGTGGGCTCGGCGTGATCGTCGAGGCGACGCTCGATCTGGCGGACAACGCGAAGGTGAAACGCCACAACGAGCGGATGCCGATCACCCGGTACTACACCTACTTCAAGCAGAACGTCCGGGACTCGAGCAAGGTTGTCTTTCACAACGGCGACATCTATCCGCCGGCGTACGAGCGCGTGAATGCGGTCACGTGGTCGGAAACGAGCGATCCGGTCACCGTGCCGGAGCACATCATGCCCGAAGGCCGCTCCTATCGGCTCGATCGCTTCGTCTACGGAATGATGTCCGAGTGGCCGTTCGGCAAACGGATACGCGAGCACGTCGTGGATCCGCTGCTCTTCCGCGGCACGCCGGTCGAATGGCGCAACTACGAGGCGAGCTACGATGTCCGGGAGCTGGAGCCGGCGTCGCGCGAAAAGTCCACGTACGTGCTCGAGGAGTACTTCATCCCCGTCGAACAGTTCGACGCGTTCGTTCCGAAGATGCGCGCCGTGTTCCAGAAGCACCGCGTGAACGTGATCAACGTTTCCATCCGCCACGCGAAAGCGGACACGATGACGCTTCTCTCGTGGGCACCGCGCGAGGCCTTCGCCTTCGTCGTTTACTACAAGCAGGGCACGACGGCGCCGGACCGGCGCGAGGTCGGCGCCTGGACGCGCGAGATGACGGACTCGATCCTCTCCGTCGGCGGTACGTACTATCTCCCGTATCAGCCGTGGGCGACCGACGCGCAGTTCCTAAGAGCATATCCACGCGCGCCGGAGTTCTTCGCGCTGAAACGTCGGCTCGACCCAACGAACAAGTTCCGTAATACGCTGTGGGACAAGTACTATCTGCCGCGCCTCGATGCTTCGCGTGCCGACCTCGATCCACGGACGCGCGATCGCATCGACTCGGCGGGCACCTATCGGCGCGACGAAGGGCAGACATTCCTCACACACCCGGAGTGGTACATCGTCTATAGCTCCGATGAGTACGCCGCGTGGCTGCGCGACAAGTTGCCGACCGAGTTTCCTTATGCGGCGTCGATCGGGCAATTCTGGATCGATTACCGCGAGGCTTACCGACAGACGCGCCATGCCTACCCGTTCAACACCGGCTATCACGTCATGCTCGGCGTGATCGGAACGAGCTATTCGGCCGAGCTGGCGCTGAAGGGTCTATATGAGAACACTGTCGGCCGTTTCTCCGGTTGGACGGCCGATCATCAACTGAGCGACGAAGACCACTACGCCGCGGAAGTCGCCGCCGACTACGGCAAGTTCATTCACATCCGGCCGTGGTACGAGTACTCCTTCGCATCGAAACTGGGCCACGTGTGGACTGGACTCCCCGCATGGGGAGCGAGACCGTTGCGAAAATGGGAGCGAAAGATGTTCCTCTCCATGGAGTACGGCTTCAAAGCCGTGTACGCCGAGGCGATTACTCTGGCGACACACGCCGCCTACACGCCTCAGGATGATCGGATGCAGATGGTCGTCACCGGTTGGAGCGATAGCGTCGCGTCGCGCTATCCGACGATGAAGACGATGGCTCGTCTGGACGCCGTGCACACGCTCGTCTCGTCGCCGCGCTATGACGAGTTCCGCGACGCGTTGCTCGCGCTGTCGAGGGGCGACACGAGCGTTCGCCTCACCGAGATCGCGGGCAACAGAGAGATCCTGCTGACCGGCGTCGTTCCGGCAAACTGGTCGTATCGCGGAGCGGGGCGCGTTCTCTACACGCTCCCACTGCCGACGGACCGTCGTCGAAAGCGATACGCGCTACGCGTGCCCACCGAGGACTTGCTCGTCGCGCTCCGTCAGCTCCCGGGCGTCGATCACATCTACGACTACTAGTCGTTTCGACGGCGCTCGTCGAGCGCCGCGTCCATCGCCTCGATCAACACTTCCGCGTCCTCCAGCCCGAACGGCATCGGCGGCCGGATCTTGAGCACGTTGTGGTACGGCCCGTCCGTTCCGATCAGCACTCCGCGGTCGCGCATTCGATTGACGACGAACGACGCTTCTTCCGTCGCGGGCTCCAGCGTCGTTCGATCGCGCACCAGCTCGACGCCGAAAAAGAGGCCCGATCCACGCACGTCGCCGATCACGGGGTAGCGCTCGGCGAGTGCTCGAAGATCAATGAGCATTCGATCGCCCACGGCCCGCGCGTGCTCTTGAAGCTTCTCCTCCCGAACGACGTCGAGCACGGCCATGCCGACCGCGCACGAAACGGTATTCCCGCCAAAGGTGCTGAAGAATTCCATCCCGTTGTCGAACGCGTTCGCGATCGCCCGCGTCGTCGCCACTGCCCCGATCGGATGACCGTTGCCGAGCGGTTTCCCCATCACGACGATGTCCGGAACGACATCCTGATCCTCGAACGCCCAGAAACTCGTCCCCATTCGACCGAGACCCGTCTGCACTTCATCGGCGATGCACACGCCGCCCGCCGCGCGCACGTATCGATACACATCGCGCAGATACCCGCTCGGGAACACCAATTGGCCGCCGACACTCGGGCACGTCTCGGCGATGAATCCAGCCAGTCGCCGGTTTCGGGCCCGAAGTGAGCCGATGATTTCGCCGACGACCGCCGCGTACTTCGCTCCAGCCGCGGGATCGTTCCGCTTGAACGGTCCGCGATAGTCGTCGGCGATCGGCGCGACGTGCACCCAGTCGGGCGCGCCGCTTCCGCCCGGGCCGGCGTGCTTGTACGGGCTAATGTCGATCAGCGACGTTGTGTTGCCGTGATACGCCGCCTCGAGCACGATCATGTCCTTCGCGCCGGTGTACGCACGGGACATCCGCAACGCGAGCTCATTGGCCTCGCTCGCCGAATTCACGAAGTAGCAGACCTCGAGCTCGCGCGGCAACGTGGACAAGAGCTTCCCGGAATACTCGACGAGCTTGTCGTGCAGGTAGCGCGTGTTCGTGTTGAGCACCCGCATCTGTTCGACACCCGCGGCGACCACTCGCGGATGACAATGGCCGACGTGCGGGACGTTGTTGTATCCGTCGATGAAACAGCGGCCTTCGTCGTCGTAGAGGTACTGCATCCAGCCGCGGACGATCTTCACCGGCCGTAAGAACGCGAGGCTGAGATTCCCGCCGATTCGCTCGCGACGCGCCTCGAATGTCTTGGTCGCCGTCTTGTCCGGCGCCGGGAATCGCGAGGCCGGCACGCGCACGAGGAGGTTGGGATCGGGGCAGAGCTCGGTCCAACCGTGGCGCTTCGACGGCGGCGCGACTCCGGGGAAGTCGGTGCCGAGGCCGAGGAGGTCGAGGATGATCTGCAGGTGGAGATGCGGCGTCCAGCCGCCGTTCACGTCCGGGGCGCCGAGTGTCGCGATCGGCGCTCCCGCGTGAACCCGGTCACCGACGCGCAGCTCGCGAATCGATTCGCGGCTCAAATGCCCGTACAGCGTGAAGAACTCGTCGCCGCCGTCGGTCTCGTGCCGGAGAATGATGACCGGACCGTAGTCCTGCGGAAACGCATTGTCAGCGAACGCGTGGACGGTTCCGTCGAGCGGCGCAAGGACGACCGTCCCCGCTTCGGCAAACAGGTCGAGGCCGATGTGAATCGTGCGATGTTCGTCGGTCGGTCGCGGGCCCAGTGAGAATGCGGGCGCGACATAAACGAGTCGCGGCTCGTCGTAGCCGCCGACGGCGACCTCCACTCCGTCGTCCGCCATCTTCGCGAACAGCCGCTTGGTGAGCGTCGGTTCATCGTTGTCACGCGGGTCGCCACTCAGCAGCGGGCTATCGATCGACAGATCGACGATCATCACCGGCTCGTCGCGAACGTCGAGCTCGAGCACTTGCGCCGGGTCCGCCCGACGCAGGAACTCCAACACCCGCTCACGCTTGGCGACCGCAGGCCGTCCCGCGGCGTCGCGCAGCGTGACCTCCGCGAACCCGAACGGGATCGCGGCCAGCCGAGGAAGCGTTCGGCGAATCGGCTGCTGGCTCACCGCGAGATATTCATTCTCCGGCTCGCGGCGCGTCTGGTCGGCGGCGATACACACGCTCGCGCAGAGACGCATAGCGGCGAGCAGATAGACGGCCGCCAGCTCGACGTCGTCGAGGCGAACACGCTCGGCGAACCCGCGCACCATTGCCGCGGCCACATTCAAGGGATCGTCGGCGTCGAGCATCGAGTATGCGACGGCGATCGCCAGATC
>Ga0310811_10004440_pt1 | contig 17605 bp, 14 predicted proteins | sample YCmetagenome_FD_207642 | JGI IMG/M metagenome (GOLD analysis project Ga0310811, IMG submission 207642) | Soil microbial communities from experimental microcosm in Duke University, North Carolina, United States - YC | ecosystem: Engineered > Artificial ecosystem > Soil microcosm > Unclassified ...
GCGAATATATCGATGCTGCGCGAACATTGCGCGCACGCCATCCCGAGGTGCGATTTCAGTTGCTGGGGCCCGTCGGCGTGGACAACCCGAGCGCGATTTCGCTTGACGAAGTGCGTGCCTGGGAGCGTGAAGGAATTGTCGAATACCTTGGCGAGGCGCACGACGTTCGCGCCCACATGACGCAAGCCGACTGCGTCGTGCTGCCGTCGTATCGTGAAGGCGTGCCGCGGACGCTGATGGAGGCCTCCGCGATGGGCCGCCCCATCGTGGCGACCGACGTGCCGGGCTGTCGGGAAGTTGTCGACGATGGCGTCACAGGCTTGCTGTGCGAGGCGCGCAGTGCGGCGAGTCTTGCCGAGAAGCTTGAGCAGATGATGACCATGAGCTGCGACGAACGGCAAGCGATGGGCGAGCGCGGCCGAGCGAAAGTTGCCGCGCAGTTCGACGAAACGGCTGTCGTCGAACGGTATTTGAAGACGTTGAAAGAACTTACCGGCGTATCACTTTGATCATTTGAGGCGGAGCACGACGATGGCGAAGAAAGGCACGATTCTGGTTACGGGCGGCGCGGGGTTTATTGGCTCTCATACCGCAGTGGAGTTGCTTGAAAGCGGCTATGACGTGGTCATTGTCGACAACCTCGTCAACAGCAAGCGGGAAGCCGTGCGCCGTGTCGAGAAAATCGCGGGGCGATCCGTTTCCTTCTACGAGACCGATGTGCGGGACAGGCTCGCCCTCGAGCGGATCTTCGATGCCCACCCGATCGAGGCGGCCATTCATTTCGCGGCGCTCAAGGCCGTCGGCGAATCCGTCGCCAAGCCGATCGATTACTACCGGAACAATCTGGATGGCCTGCTGGTCTTGCTCGATACGATGCAGGCGCGAGGCGTCAAACGATTCGTGTTCAGCTCGTCGGCAACCGTCTATGGCATTCCCGAGCGTTCACCGATCGACGAATCCTTTCCTCTATCCGCCACCAACCCGTACGGGCAAACCAAGCTCATGTCGGAGCAGATGCTGCGCGATATTGAGCGTGCCGATCCCGATTGGCGCATTGCCATCCTGCGCTATTTCAACCCTGTGGGCGCGCACGAAAGCGGTCTCATCGGCGAAGACCCAGCCGGTATTCCGAACAACTTGATGCCCTATGTCGCGCAAGTTGCTGTCGGCAAACTCGAGAAGCTACGTGTGTTCGGCAGCGACTACGACACGCCCGATGGCACGGGTGTGCGCGATTACATTCATGTCGTCGATCTCGCACGCGGACATACGGCTGCGCTCGACGCACTGACGACACGCAACGAGAGCTTTACCGTAAACCTCGGCACCGGCTGCGGCTACACAGTGCTCGAAGTCGTGCGTGCATTCGAAGCGGCATCGGGTCGACCGGTGCCGTATGAAATCGTCGGGCGGCGCCCTGGCGACGTGGCTTCGTGTTTCGCGAGCACAGGGCACGCGTTCGAATTGATGGGCTGGCGCGCCGAGTATGGGATCGAACGCATGTGCGTCGATCACTGGCGCTGGCAGTCGGGCAATCCAGATGGATTTGTTTAAAAAACGCTGAAGAAGAGCAAGCACTGCTGAGTGCGACGGAGCCCAACGGCGAACCGGTGTACGATCACGGCCGTCCACTTCACGATTGTTCGTTCAGATGACCATTACCCTTCACACCTGGAATACGCCGAACGGGCGCAAGATCAGCGTCGCGCTCGAGGAAATGGAACTGCCGTACACGGTCAAGACGGTCAACATTTCGAAAGGCGAGCAGCACGAGCCGGATTTCCTGCGCGTCAGCCCCAATAACCGGATTCCGGCGATCGTCGACCCGGACGGCCCCGACGGGCAGCCGATCAGCGTCTTCGAATCCGGCGCCATTCTGCTTTACCTCGGCGAGAAGACCGGCAAGTTCTTGCCGACCAACTTGCGCGAGCGCGTGCCCGTTCTCGAATGGCTGATGTGGCAGATGGGCGGTTTTGGGCCGATGCCGGGGCAGGTGCACCACTTCCGGGCCGTGGAGCCCGAGGCTGACCGCCGCTATGGGCTCAAGCGCTACTCCGATGAGACGCATCGTCTCTACCGCGTGCTGAATCAGCGGCTCGGGCAAGTCGAGTTCGTCGCGGGTGCGCTTTCCGTGGCGGATTTCGCCATCCTCGGTTGGGCGTGGCGACACGAACGCCATCAGGTCTCGCTTGACGATTATCCGAACGTCAAGCGCTGGTATGAGACGCTTTTCGCGCGTCCTGGCGTACAGCGCGGCTTTGCCGTCAAAATGGACGACGCCTGAAATTAACGGCCCTTCCAGTTGAAAATCCGGCGCGACGCCGGACTTTCAACGGTGTCCGCAGTGCCACACCTGGCGAGCGATCGCACGCTCTTTTGCGTGCTCGACTTGTACCGCGCTTTAAGCGCCATGCTAGGACGGAAACACCTGTAGCGGATCGAGTGCCTCAAGTGCCGCCATGTAGCGGTATTGGGCCATATCAGCCTCGGCGTCACGCCGCACATAGCGATCGGTCAGCCGTGTGCCGCGCTGCGCATCAGTGCAAGCGGGAGCGAATTCATCACCTCGTGCTCGGGCATGCTGCTGATGCGCGCGGTTACGCTGCTCATTGGGGAAATCGCGGTTGAGGGTAAGCGCGATGAGGTGGCGCCACGCCGCCAAGTGCACCAATCCCAGCTGGCTAAGGACGTTACCGAGGTTGTGATGACCCTCGGCCCAACGCGGCCTGAGTGCGACAACCCTTTCCAGACAAATGCGGCTTTCTTCGAGCTGGCCTGCGTCCTGCAAAACCAAGCCGAGATTATTCCAGGCCGGTGCCAGATTCGGATCCGTCGCCACCGCTCTGCGCGCGGCTCTTTGCGCCTCGACGAAGAGGCCCTTGCGACGGTATAGCTCCGCCAGGTTGCTTGAATAAATGGCTGGGGAGTACGACGACAATGATGCGTCGTATAAACACTCGATCGCGAGGTCAATGTCGCCACGCGCATCGGCGATCATACCCTGCAAATGCAGTGCGTCTGCATGGCCAGGCCAAGCCGCGAGCACCTCACGGCAACAACCTTCAGCTTCGTCGATTTCACCGGCGTTCCAATGAGTCTGCGCGCGCCGAAGCACTTCATCGAACTTGTCAATTCTTACTGCGATGGCTGGTGACATTAGCCCCCTCTGCCGACGCGATGAATCGTGACAAAAATGAGCCGTACTGATCTCCACAGTACGGCTCCCGGCCCTCGCTTTGTTATATACCCCGTATGTTTTTGTGTGGTTAATAGCGGGCGATGAATGCAGAGCGAAGTCTATCGAATGTGGTTCTAGGGAATCGACTTGCGCCTCAAATTTTTGGTAACAATCTCAAGGCAAACGTTTGCGCGTTGTTTTCATGCCAAAGGGATAGACATGGAAAATTGGCCTTGGTATGCACAACCCGCGAACACGATCGACAACCTTTTCGAGGGGCATCAGAAACCAACGGTTGCCGCTGATCGAACGACCGGCGGCATCATTGCCGCTTCGCGTTTCGATCGTGTCGGGCGCCGATGGGCCAGCCGGTATAATTTTGTATTTTCCGCTACGCCCCGCGTCATGCTCAGTTTCGCGCTCGGTTTTCTCGTCTCGCTTTTTGTAACGCTGCTGATCGTGCGCTATGCGCATTCGCACGCGAAGTTCTCGACCGACACCGATCTTGCCGGTGTACAGAAGTTTCACGTGCGGCCAGTGCCTCGCGTGGGAGGCATCGGTATATTGATCGGGCTGGTCGCATCGACGTTGCAACTGCTTGGTCCTTATCCGGCTGTCTCGCGCGGCATCCTTGCGCTGATCGCCTGCGGTATTCCCGCGTTCGCTTCAGGGCTTATTGAAGATCTCACCAAGCGAGTCTCGCCCACCGTTCGGCTCGTGGCCACCATGGGCGCCGCTGCCCTCGCCTACTTCGTGCTTGATATTGCCGTGGTGCGCATCAGCGTGCCGCCGCTTGATTTCCTGCTGTCTTACGCGGCGATTTCAGGCATCGTGACCGTGCTGGCCGTGGCGGCGCTTGCCAATGCCGTCAACATCATCGACGGCTTCAACGGCTTGGCATCCATGGTCGCCATGATGATGTTCGCATCGCTCGCGTATGTGGCGTTCCGGCTCTCTGATCCGGTGGTGCTCTCAGCATCGCTGATCATGATGGGCGCGGTGCTCGGGTTTTTCATCTGGAATTTCCCGGCCGGGCTGATTTTTCTTGGCGATGGAGGGGCTTATTTCATCGGCTTCATGCTGGCCGAGCTCGCCATTCTGCTCGTCATGCGGCATCGGGAGGTGTCAGCTTGGTATCCCGTGCTGCTGTTCGTGTACCCCATCTTCGAGACGTGCTTTTCTATCTACCGGAAGAAGTTTGTGCGTGGCATGTCGCCGGGGATTCCGGATGGCGTGCACTTGCATATGCTCGTCTATAAACGGCTCATGCGCTGGGCCGTGGGGGCGAAGACGGCGCGTGAGATCACGCGGCGAAATTCGCTGACGTCGCCGTATTTGTGGCTGCTATCTTTGATTGGCGTAATTCCCGCGACGTTGTTCTGGCAGCATACGGTGCACTTGTTTGTTTTTGTTGTGCTGTTTGCCGTTACTTATGTTTGGCTTTATGTGAGTATTGTCAGGTTTAGGGCGCCGAGGTGGTTGGTGGTTAGGCATAAGCAACCTCAACGGTAGACCCAAGCGGCGCCCTGCGGCGCCGCCTGAAGCCTCAAGTCGGCTATGCAGTGCGTGCTGCCACCGTGACGGAAGCCTGCACTGCTTGGAGCACCGGGGCGACAGCTGGCTGATATTCGGGTACCCATTGCCTCAAGTCACGGCGCACCTCGTCGTCGGACAGAACCCGATGCTGCATTAGCCACGGCAGCAAATCGTCGAGCAGGTGATCCGGCACTTCTCTCGCGCGGGCGATGCGCAGCTTCGGATGAACCGTGCGGGTCGTCGTTTCATCGTCCGCCAGCAGCTCTTCGAATAATTTTTCGCCGGGGCGCAATCCGGTGAACTCGATCCGGATCTGTTCTTCCATATATCCGTAGAGCCGAATCAGATCACGTGCGAGGTCAACAATACGAACTGGCTGCCCCATATCGAGAATAAAAATATCGCCGCCCTCTCCCATGCTGGATGCTTGCAGCACCAGCTGCGACGCCTCGGGGATCGTCATGAAAAAACGCGTGATTTCCGGATGCGTCACAGTCACGGGACCGCCTTTGGCAATCTGCTGCTGAAACTTCGGAATGACACTTCCGGCGCTGCCCAGCACATTGCCGAAACGTACCGTTTCAAACCGTGTGACCTTGCTCGTTTGCTGCAACGCCTGACACGCCATCTCCGCCAAACGTTTGCTTGCGCCCATAACGTTTGTCGGATTAACCGCCTTGTCCGTGGAAATCAGCACGAAGCGCTTAACGCCATGACGAATCGCCGCGCGCCCAACACGGTAAGTGCCAAGCACATTATTTCGGACTGCTTGCCAAGTGTTCAGCTCCTCCATCAGCGGCACGTGCTTATAGGCAGCCGCATGGTAGACGATGTGCGGCACGTAGCGCCCCATGACCTGATTGAGCAGCAACGAATCTTTCGCGTCGCCAATAATTGGCACTACTGACAATTCCGGAAAGCGCTCGCGCAGCTCTTCGAGGAGACGGTACATGGCGAACTCGGACGCATCCAACGCCACAAGCTGAGCCGGAGCAAACCGAAGTATTTGTCGGCACAGTTCCGAGCCGATCGACCCTCCGGCACCTGTGACCATAACCACGCGGCCACGCAGCAAAGCTTCCACGTGCGCCGTGTCAATGCTGACCGGTTCTCGGCCAAGGAGATCCTCGAGGTCGATCTGCCGCACCTGGGAGAGAACCGCCTGCCCAGGGACAAGCGTAAGTGCAGGCAGGACCATCGCGCGCACGCCAGCGCGAACGCACAGCGTGGCAACGCGCCGCTGGGCTTCGACGGAAGCCGAAGGAATCGCAATGATTGCGTGCTCGGTTTTGAGCGTAGCCGCAATGCGCGGCAAATCGCCGATCGGCCCCAGCACCTTATAGCCGTACACTTCGCGCCCGTGCTTGACCGGATCGTCGTCGAGCAAGCCAACGAGACGCCATTCTTTAGACCGCGACAATTCGCGAGCAAGGCTAGCCCCTGCGGCTCCAGCTCCCAACACTAACACTGGCTTGCCCTGGGCGATAAGCGCGCCGTACAGGTAGAACTCCTTGATCGCCCGATATGCCGCGCGCGCACCACCCATGGCGAGAAACAGCAGCAGCGGCGAGACAAGCAAAACAGAACGCGGGGTGATGGGTAGCGGTTGCACCAGCACCGAAGCAACCATCGCCAACGCCCCGCCCGCGACGACTGCCTTTGATATACGCATCAAATCAGGCAAGCTCGCGAAGACCCACATACCGCGATACAGGCCGAACAGGCGGAACATAACGCCGTAAATCGGCAGTACCCAAAGGAGCGACTTCAGCGACCCGGCCAAAAAATTCGATGGGATCGAGCCGTTAAAGCGAATGAAATAGGCCGTAACCCACGCGCCTGCAACCGCAAGCAAATCGAATAAGAACGCGCAAGACGACAGCAATACGGCCTTGTTTCGTCTGAGCATTGACGTCACCCTTCAGCTTGTCCCGTTAAACGGAAACGGCGCCAACGAACATCAATCGCGGCACCGACCACTAGCAACACGACAGCCCATGAGACGACTACAGCCCACTGAGTCATAGCTGGACGGTCGAGTGCCCAAAGGGCAAACATTATGCCAGCCAGCATAAGTAGATACCAGCATAGAGCGGTTCGAGCGTGACCGAGCCCAGACCGCACCATGCGCTGATAGTAGTGTTCGCGGTGCGCCTGCCAAAACTTCTCGCCGCGGGCAAGGCGCCGCAGCAACGTGACAGACGCGTCCGCAATGAACGGTGCGAAAGCCATGCCGGGAAACCAGATCGGCCATACCCCAGCGTAACAGCCCCAATACCCGAGGGCTCCTGCTAAAAATCCGAGTGGAATGGAACCGGCGTCGCCCAAAAATACACGTGCCGGGTGAAAGTTGAAGACGAGGAAGCCCGCCGCGGCGCCCGCTATCGCCGCGCAGACGAAAGCCAACTCGGGTACGGATCGCTCAGCCAGCAATGCCGCCACTGCGTAGCCGCCGAAACCGAAGAACGTCATCCCGCCTGCGAGACCATCGGCACCGTCCATGAAGTTGTAAAGATTAACGAGCCAAATCATCAAAAATGCCACTGCGGCGACTATCCACCACGGCACTGCGGCCGGATAGGCGACGACGACGGTAACCACGGCGACCATATGCGCGGCAAACCTTACGCGAGCCGGCAAGCCGCGACGATCGTCGATCTGCGAAACCGCGGCAAGCAACACCGTGCATACCGCGATGGGCCAGAAAGAAAGCGCAGCGAAAAATATCGCGATGAGCGTTACCGGCACGACCCCCCACCCGCCGACGCGCGGCGTCGGACGCTGGTGCAGCGAGCGCTCGTTAGGAATGTCCGTCGCCAGGCGCCAAGCCAAGCCTGTTTTGAGCAAGAAGCCGAGGATCGCAGCGCAGCCGGCTGCTGCGGCAATGGATACGGCCAAAGCCAAGAAGAACAAATAAAGCGTGTTGTGCTCGATCACGATAGCCAATTCAACGAGTCGAAGTACGGTACCAACGGACCGTCTCTGCCAGTCCATCGTCAAGGGAAGCATCGGGTCGCCAATCCAACCTCGCCCGAATGTGCGCGTTATCGACGCGAAGGTTGCTTGTGAGCCGTTCGACTTGCGGCAAGCGCCCAGTCATACGGCCCACAAGGCGCAGCCAAGCCGAGGGTACGGGAAGAAGCCGCACCGGCCTTTCCAAATGCTTGCCGATTGCACAAGCCAGTTCGGCTACCGTCGGTGCCTCGTCGTCGGCCACATGGAAGCATTCGCCGGCAGCTCTCGCATCCGTCGCACAGCGCAATAAGGCATTGGCAAGGTTACCGACATAGACGAGGCTGCGCCGCGCATCGACAGCACCTAACGGTAGCGGGATTCCGCTGGCAATTGACTGCATCAGTGACAAGAAGTTGGCGCGTACGCCCGGGCCGTACACAAGCGGCGGGCGGACGATGGTAACTTCCAAGCCCGATTGTTCACCGTATTGCCGCAGGGCAACTTCGGCTTGAAGCTTGGAGCAGCCGTAGGGATCTTGCGGTGACGCCGTATCGTCTTCACGCAGCGGCCGCCCCGGATCGACCTCGGCGACGGCCTTGATGCTACTCGCGAACACGATCCGGGAGACGCCACGTTTATGTGCCGCTTCCGCCACGCGGAGCGTGCCACCAACATTGGTCGCACAGAAAGCCGCCTGCGGGTCAGTGGACTTTTCGTGGACGACGTGCACTCGTGCAGCGAGATGAATGATGCAGTCAGCATCTAATCCAGTAGGCCATGCTCGCTCAATACCATCAAAATCCGGCGCATTTAGCACCCATTCGCGGACGCCGGCGATGCAGGTGCCCGACTGCCGCACCACTCCGGTCACGCTATGCCCCGCGTCAATGAGCGCGCGACAAACCGCACGACCGACAAATCCATTGGCGCCGGTCACGACAATATGGCTCATAACCATTTCCAACCGAACCGGTTATAAAACTTGAAGGCCGAGGCGACGAACATACGGATGTGTGCCAGGCCTTTGCGAGCTGCGCCCCCGCCGTGATGCACGACTCGTACCGCAGGTACATAAGCGACATGCGACAGTTCATGTGCACGCAGGCTCAAGTCATAGTCCTCAAAGTAAAGGAAATATCTTGGATCGAACCCGGCAAGCCGCTTGAGCAGATCCGTGCGAAAAAACATAAAGCAGCCGCTTACGATCGGCGGATCCCAGTGGATATCGTGAGCATTGATTACGTCACGCATTTCGTAGCGGCTTAGACGACGGGCGAAGCAGCGCCGCATGCCACGGGGAAGGAAACCGCGCACAAAAAGATCGAGTACCGTTGGGTAGCGGCGGCATAGGTATTGAATATCCTCCCCGTCGTCGTCGATGCGAGGCGTAACAAGACCTGCATCCGAATGTGCCTCCAGAAAGTCCACGGCCTTTAGCAAGGCATCGCGATCCATATCGATATCGGGGTTGAGAATCAGGTGCCAGCCGCTCCGCGCCTGCTCGATCGCCAAATTGTGGCCTCGCCCATAGCCGACGTTTCCGTGGCCACTAATTGCGGTATGAGAAATGCCTTGTTCGGCCAACCATTGAAGCAAACGAGCAAGGTCGATTTCAGGAAGCCCGCCGTTGTCCACGAGGTAAATGTGCATGGGCATCTCGCCTCGCACTTCCCGTAGCCGCTGATACGCCAATCCGATGCTTGTTAGCGTTCGGTCGAGAAGGCGGACGTCAGGGTGATAAACGACCACCGAGACGGACAGGCCACGGTCGTTCCCGGACGACGCTTCAGAGTCACGTTGACTTGGAAGGTAGCTTTTACGCATTAAGTGACTACAGACCGCCATCATTCAAAAGCCGCAAGTGTGCTGAAGATCCCGTGATGCGGCAACCGCTGTTACGTCTCATTGCGAAGGATACAAGCCCCATGCAAAAGGTTGTGCATAAAACAAGGAAATAGTAGAGTAACGCCCGCCGACCTGTCGGCAAATGAAAGTTACCGCGTGTTCCCGCGTACTGCGCGAGCGTTAATCCGGCATCCCTGCACGTCTCGCGGCGTTTCTAATAATCGCGATTGCCATTCCCCGGGCCGAATTCGATGTGCAGCAAACCACTCGTCGTCGACCTAGACGGCACCTTGATTCGCTCTGACATCCTGGTTGAATCGGGATTTGCCTTTGTCAAGGGTGCTCCGCACCGGTTCTACGAGCCTCTGTTGTGGCTCATTCGTGGCGGCAAGGCTGTCCTTAAGGCACGGCTTGCAGACCTTACAAACCTCGACGTCACGGTATTGCCCTACGATTTAGCCGTCGTGGAATGGCTAACCACTGAGCGAGAAGCTGGCCGCAGGCTCGTGCTCGCCACCGCCAGCCACGAACGCTATGCAAAAGCGATTGCGGACCACCTAGGCCTCTTCGATGCGACCCTGGCGACTGACGGCAAGACCAACCTGTCCGCCGAAAATAAGCGAGACCGGCTCGTCGCGGAATTCGGAGAAAAGGGGTTCGACTACGTGGGTAACTCCCAAGACGACGTGCCCGTATGGCAGGCAGCTGATTGTGCCTATGTCGTCAATCCGGAGAGCGGAGTCGAACGCGCTGCGCGTCAAGTCTGCCGTGTCGAACGTGTCATCGAATCGCGGCCAACGCTCGTGAAAACAATAAGCAAATCACTTCGACTGCATCAATGGTTGAAGAACTTCCTTATTTTCGTACCGCTGCTGGCAGGTCACATGCTCAGTTCGCCTCAGCGTGCGTTGTCAGCATTGCTCGCGTTCTTGGCGTTTGGCCTTTGTGCCTCGAGCGTCTATCTGTTAAACGACCTGCTTGACCTTGAGGATGATCGACATCACCCGGTCAAACGCAGGCGCCCGCTCGCATCGGGAAACATGCCGCTTGCTTGGGGCATCGTATTGTTCCCCATCTTGCTGGCAGCAGCGTTTGCCATTGCTTGGCTGCTGCTTCCTTGGCGATTTTCCGCGGTACTACTCGGCTACTACTTGCTGACGCTCGCCTACTCGACTTATCTGAAACGCCGTGTGATGGTGGACGTCGTCGCCCTGGCCACCCTCTACACAACGCGCATCGTCGCTGGGACAGAAGCGATTGGAACGCATTTGACGTTTTGGCTGCTGGCCTTTTCGATGTTCATTTTTTTAAGCCTTGCGCTGGTCAAGCGTTATGCCGAACTGCACGCAATGATGACGCGCGGCCTGATAAAAGCGCGGGGACGTGGTTATATTTCGGCTGACCTGCCGTTGCTGTGTCCTCTCGGAGCCGCTTCCGGATACTTGGCCGTGCTCGTGCTTGCTCTGTACATTCAAGATACGAAGACAACAGGCCTCTACCATCACCCCGAGTTCATCTGGCTCGCATGTCCGCTGCTGCTCTACTGGGTGAGCAGGACTTGGATCATCACCCATCGCGGCCTAATGCACGACGATCCAATCGTTTTCGCCGCACGCGACCGGGTTAGCGTGGCCGTTGCCATCTTGTGCGGGCTCATCTTTTGGGCCGCTACATAGCCGATGGGAAACGTACTGTCGTGGGGGCGATACCCCTATTTGCCTCAACGCACACATGCGCTCGCCTGGCGGGATGCCGCGCATGCGATATGGGATGCGGCTGCCCGCGAAGATGGCACAACGCTGCCCTTCGGAAACGGCCGCAGCTACGGCGATAGCTGTCTTGCCAACTCCGGTCATGTGCTGCACGCGCGCCATCTCGATCGCTTGATTGCCGTCGACTGGCAAGCCGGTGTATTACGCGCCGAAGCTGGTGTGACACTGGGAGAGGTACTGGAGCTGGCAATTCCGCACGGCTGGATGTTGCCGGTCACACCCGGCACCAAGTACGCTACCTTGGGGGGCGCGCTCGCCAACGACGTCCATGGCAAGAATCATCACGTAAAAGGGACGTTTGGCGGATGGGTGCGTCGCTTTGCCCTCATCCGCAGCGACGGCAGCGCCTACGAATGCGCGCCTGGAATGAACGAAGCGCTGTTCGCCGCGACGATCGGCGGGTTGGGTTTGACAGGACTAATCACCTGGGTGGAAATCCAGCTGATGCCGGTGCGCTCGAGCCTCATTGACGTTACCAGCATTCGATTTTCCAATGTCGATGAGTTTTTTGCGCTATCGGAACGTTTGGATCCGTTACACGAATACAGCGTGGCTTGGGTCGATTGCCAGAGCAAAGGCGGTGGCCTGGGCCGGGGGATTTTTATGGTCGGCAGTCACTCAGCCGACGGCCCGCTCGTTGTCGAGCAACGAAAAAAGCATACAGTACCCTTCACGTTACCGATTCCCCTATTCAATCGCACAACCCTGAGCGTATTTAACGAGCTGTACTTCCGTCGACAACGTAGCGACGAGGTTCGCTCACGGGTGAGCTATGACAGCTATTTTTATCCGCTGGATAGTCTCCTGGAATGGAATCGTATTTATGGACGAGCCGGGTTTCAGCAATACCAGTGCGTCGTGCCGCCGAACACAGCCCGGGATGCCATGCGTGCCATCCTTAATGCGATCGCTGCCAGCGGTACCGGCTCATTTCTTTCCGTACTGAAACGTTGCGGCAACATCCGCTCGCCGGGACTGCTTTCTTTCCCAATGGAAGGCACTTCACTCGCGCTCGACTTTCCACAGCGCATGCATCTAAACACACGACTTTTTGCGACGATGGATGCGATCGTGCGCGAAGCGGGTGGCCGGATGTATCCGGCTAAGGACGCACATATGTCTGCAGCCGATTTTCAGGCTGCATACCCGCAATGGGAACAAGTGGAAGCGCTGCGCGACCCTTCCATTCTCTCGCGGTTCTGGGAACGAACGACAAAGACATGACAAACATTTTGATTGTGGGTGCAACGTCCGCCATTGCTGGCGCCTGTGCCCGGCAGTGGGCGACAAAAGGCGCACGTTTTTTTCTTGTGGCACGTAACGGCGAACGGCTTGAACAAGTCGCGCAAGACCTTACCGCGCGAGGCGCGCAGCTTGCGGCTTGCTATGCGCTAGACATCAATGATGTTGAACGTCATGGCGAGATGCTAGAGCGATGCGCCCAAGAACTGGGCGCGCTCGACATCGTATTGGTTGCGCCGGGCACACTGCCAGATCAAGCAGCTTGCCAAGCAGACCCCGAAGTGGCTGTGCGAGAATTCACGACGAATGCGACGTCGGTCATTGCTCTGCTCACCCCGCTTTCCAATTTGATGGAAGTACAGCGCAAGGGCGCCATTGCTGTCATATCTTCGGTCGCAGGCGACCGGGGCAGGCCATCAAACTATCTTTACGGCAGCGCGAAGGCAGCACTCAGTACGTTTTGCGCAGGACTTAACGCTCGACTATTCAAGTCCGGGGTGCATGTACTGACTATCAAGCCCGGGTTTGTTGCCACGCCGATGACAGAAGGTCTTCCACTACCCGGCCCGCTTGTCGCAACGCCCGAGAAAGTCGCGTCGGATATCGTTCGCGCGATCGAAAAGCGAAAGAACGTCCTTTACACGCCAAACTTTTGGGCCGTGATCATGACCATCATCCGGCTCGTGCCCACTTTTGTCTTTAAGCGTGCATCGCTATAACGATCTCGGCATGAAAAAGACACCGATCGACTACGGGTATCTGGTCCTGGCATTAGGATTAATCACAGTAGTGTCGACCGTTTACGGTGTTTGGCGGCATTACTCGCCGCTGCCGTTCAGCGATCAATGGGACGGCTCGATTGGCCTTTATCTGCAGGCGTTAAAGGACCCTTGGCATGCCTTTTTTGCACAGCACAATGAACACCGCCTGGCCGTGCCTGGGCTCTTGTTCTTCGCCGATGTCCGGTACTTCGGTGGCAGGAACGTACTGCTTCTTATTGCCAATCTAGTACTTGCGGGCTTGCTCGCAATGACATTCGTTCGTATCGCGACCGGGCAAGGCACGAAGATGGGACGGCCGGCGGTGCTAGCAATCACAGGCGCCGCCTTGGTATTTTGCTTCTCCTGGATACAAGACGAGAATTTCACCTGGGGCTTCCAAATCCAGTGGTTCGCCGTTTACTTGTTTGCTTTGACGGCATTCTACTCATTGGAGATCGCGACTCGGGTCAACACGAACGGCGGAGCGCTTCACTCATGCTGCCTGTGGCTAGCCACAGCACTTTTGTGCGCAACGCTGTCCGCATATTCGATGTCTAGTGGCGTGCTGGTGTTTCCGGTGCTTGCTCTTCAGGCGCTGCACGCGCGGTGTAAACCTGCCGTACTAGGATTGATTGTTTTTGTCGGTACGCTTGTCTGGGTGGCCTATTTCAACGACTGGCATTTCTCAACGAGCAGCAACACTGTTACCGCCGCATTGCAGCAACACCCCTTGGACGGCTTGCGGTATGTGCTCCTGTATCTAGGCGCACCGGCCCGCACCGCCCACTTAGGCATGGTGACCGCGTACGCGTTCGGCGCGCTAGTGCTCATCTCGATTCTGACGTTCTTTATAAAAGCAGCTATCTCGAAGCCAAGCAGTGTACGCGCAGCATCATTGCTTGCGTTCGTAGTATTCATCACGCTTAACGCTGTAGTGACGGCGGGAGGCCGGCTATGGATCGGTCTGCAGTACGCGTTGGCGTCACGCTATACGACTGCCTCTTTGGCTGCATGGTTAGCCCTAATCCTTTTCGCCGCACTAAACAAGAAATCTGCCAAGGCAAACCGATGGATCTCGATCGCTAGCGGGATAACCATCCTCGTCGTTTTTTCAGCCCAACGCTTCGTCTTACATGACGCCCAAAGCGAGATCTATTCACGCCTTGTCGCCGGACTTGCCTTGCGAGCTCATGTCTATGATCCGGAAGTTACACGCGCCATTTATCCGTTTCCAGACCAGCTCGTCGTAGATGCAAAGGCAGCCGAGGGCGCTCGAGTGACGATATTCTCGCCTGAGCAGGTTGACTATTTGGTGCCGCCCAAGCGTTTGCACGCCACTTCGACATGCGATGGTGCAATCGACACTATTTCACCGACGTTGACGCCTGGCGTCTATCGTGCCACTGGCTGGATCTACGACAAGGAAGATGGGCGCGTACCACGCGACGTCATTGTGACGGATGCCAATGGCATCTCGATCGGCACTGGGGTGACGGGGGGCATCAGCAGCGAAGGAGCGAATGAGGCTGGTCGGCGCGCCAGGTATAGTGGCTGGACCGCGTTCTTCCAAAAACCGGCGGCAGGCGATGCACAGTTCTCTGCTCGGATCTCCGGCGGGGATTATTGCCGCATGAAGTTGGGAGCGATCCGCACAGCAGCAACCACACCTTTGTCGCTCGACTGAGCGGGATTACTTTTTGTCACATGGCGCTTATTGCTAATGGACAAAATACACACAATTGAACGCATGAATAACACCCGTATTCTTCTGCCGGGCGGTGCCGGACTTGTCGGGCAAAATCTCATTGCACGACTGAAAGCACACGGCTACACGAACCTTACTGTGCTCGACAAGCACGAAGCGAATGTCGACGTCCTACGGTCCGTTCATCCTGACGTTAAGGTGGTCGTTGCCGACCTCGCGGAGCCTGGCGATTGGGCAACGCATTTTGAGGGCGCAGACGTGGTCGTCATGCTGCAAGCACAAATTGGCGCCCCGACGCGCGAGCCATTCGTGCGGAACAATATCGATTCGACTCGCAACGTAATTGAGCTCATCAAGCGGTATCGGGTTCCGTACACCGTGCATATCAGCTCGTCGGTCGTCAACTCGGTCGGCACGGACTGGTACACCGAGACAAAGCGAGAGCAGGAGGAACTCGTCGTGGCCTCGGGAATCAATTGCGTCGTGCTCCGGCCGACGCTGATGTTTGGCTGGTTCGACCGCAAACATCTTGGCTGGCTGTCGCGATTCATGCAGCGGGTGCCCGTGTTTCCGATTCCTGGCCACGGGCGTTACATGCGGCAACCCCTTTACGTCGGCGATTTCTGCAATGTCATCATCAGTTGCATTGAGTCGCGCGTAAACAACAATGCATTCGATATCACGGGGCTGGAGAAAGTCGACTATATCGACATCATCCGGCAGATCAAGCGTGCGACGCGGGCGCGCTGCGCAGTCATGCGGATTCCCTATGGTTTGTTTTACATTCTATTGAGGATCTACGCGATCTTCAGCAAGAATCCTCCGTTTACCGCTGATCAACTGAAAGCACTAACGGCTGGCGATGAATTCGAAGTCATCGATTGGGAGAAGATCTTCTCGGTTCGCGCCACGCCGTTTGCACAAGCCATGCACGAGACGTTCAACGATCCGACATACAGCCACATCGCATTGGAATTTTGATCTCATCATGGCAAACAGCGCAGAACGCGTAGCAGTACTCGGCGCGGGCCCGATGGGCCTGGGTGCGGCCTACCAACTCGTGAAGGACGGACGCAAGCCGATCATCTTTGAAGCAGACGATCGCGTTGGGGGGATGGCTGCATGCTTCGATTTCGGCGGGCTCTCCATTGAGCGCTACTACCACTTTCACGCGATCTCGGACCATGCTTTTTTTGAGGTGCTGCGAGAATTGGGCATCGAAGACAAGATGCAGTGGCGGGAAACCAAAATGGGCTATTACCATCGCGGCCGCGTGCAGCCCTGGGGGAATCCGATAGCTCTGTTGAAATTCAAAGGGTTGAGCCTGTCCGCGAAGGTCCGATATGGGCTGCATGCATTTCTCTCGACCAAGCGCAACGATTGGAAGCCGCTGGACCACATGGAGGCGACTAGTTGGATCCGGCGATGGATCGGTGAAGAGGCTTGGGAAGTACTGTGGCGTCGACTCTTCGACTACAAGTTCTACGACCACGCGTACAACCTGTCCGCGGCTTGGATATGGAGCCGCATCCGCCGAATCGGGCGATCGCGTTACGACCTCTTTCGCGAGAAGCTTGGTTATTTGGAAGGGGGCTCTGACACGCTGCTGCTGGCGATGCGCCAATACATCGAAGCGAACGGCGGAGAGTTCAGGCTCGGTGCGCCGGTCGAAAAGGTAGTGCTCGAGGACGGAAAGGTGACGGGCCTTGTCGTGCGGGGCGAACATCACGCATTTGAAAAGGTCATCAGTACGATCCCTCTGCCTTACGTCCCCCGTGTAATTCCGGACTTGCCCTCCACCGTCCTGGATGCATTCAAAGGCGTCAAGAACATTGCTGTCGTATGCGTCATCGCGAAGTTGAAGAAAGCGGTGACTGAAAACTTTTGGCTCAATACCAATGACCCGGAGATGGATATCCCCGGCATCGTCGAATACACGAACCTTCGGCCGCTAGACCATCACGTCGTCTATGTGCCCTTCTATATGCCCGGCGAGCATCCGAAATACCAGGAAGCTGATTCGGTGTTCATCGAGCGGGTCAAGCGCTACCTGATGAAGATCAACCCGGGCTTGTCGAAAGATGACTTCATCGACATTCGTGCGAGCCGCTATCGGTACGCGCAACCGATCTGCGAACCTGGCTATCTCGACCGGCTCCCGCCAATTCAACTGCCCGTGAGAGGGCTTCTTGTCGCCGATACGTCCTACTACTATCCCGAAGACCGCGGAATTTCCGAGAGCATCGGGCTGTCGCGCAAGATGGCGAAGATGATATGACCAGGGCGAGTGCCATCGAAAAGCGGACGCTCGTCTCGAAGGAGTTCCTTATGTTCCTGGTGACCGGTGGCTTTGCCGCCGCGGTCAATTGGGGCAGCCGGATCCTCTACAACATTTGGATGCCTTACTCGGCAGCTATCGTTGTCGCGTATGTCACCGGAATGGTCACGGCGTTCGTGCTCGCGAAGCTCTTCGTGTTCACCGAGAGTAAGCAGTCGACCGGGCGATCTGCCCTCTTCTTCACGCTCGTCAACCTAGTTGCCGTGATCCAAACTTGGCTTGTCAGCGTTGCACTCGCCTACCATCTTCTCCCGCTGATTGGCGTGAGTTGGC
>Ga0310811_10004441_pt1 | contig 17604 bp, 19 predicted proteins | sample YCmetagenome_FD_207642 | JGI IMG/M metagenome (GOLD analysis project Ga0310811, IMG submission 207642) | Soil microbial communities from experimental microcosm in Duke University, North Carolina, United States - YC | ecosystem: Engineered > Artificial ecosystem > Soil microcosm > Unclassified ...
CCCAGGATCTCGCCATCGGCGGCATCAATCCCGAAGCCGTCAAGCGCATGGCCGACATGAAGGGCGGCTATGGCCGCATTGTCTGGCTGCCGACCTTCGACGCCGAGAACCAGGTCAAGGGCAAGGGGCCGGAAGTCAAAGTCTCCGCGAACGGCAAGCTGCTGCCGAATGTGCTGGCGCTGCTCGACTACATCGCCACCCGTAAGCAACTGACTTTGGAGACCGGCCACGTTTCCGCCGAGGAAGCGCTGATGGTGATCCGCGAGGCCAAGGCGCGCGGCATCCAGCACATCGTGGCGACCCATGGCATGTCAGGCCCCACCAATTTGTCCGTCGCCCAGGCCCAGGAGTTCGGACGGTTGGGCGGCTATATCGAATTCGTCTATGGCGGCACCTTGGAGAAGGGCAGCACGCTGACTCTCGAAAAATACGTCGAATGGATCAAGGCGGTCGGGCCACAGCATTGCATCCTGTCCACCGATCTTGGCGGCGCGCGCCCCTACCCTCGCCCGATGCCGACAGCCGGGATGCTGGAATTCATGCAGCGCTTGAACAAGCTGGGCATCTCGGTCGCCGACATCAACCTGATGGCCAAGACCAATCCGGCAAAGGCGTTAGGGCTGGAGCCCTAGGGTGCGCAGGATAGCGCTGATTGCACTTACAGCTTTTCTCGCAAGTTCTGCATCAGCACAGCCGAAGATGATCCCGCGCGCGGAAGATCATCTGGAACCCCAGGCATCGATTCTGGGGGGCGCTTGGAATATCGGCAAAGAAGACCTAGCCCTGCGTGAGGCATTTGACGAGATGTTTGCGCGTGACATCGCGGTGCGCGTGATGGTCACGCCCGCATTTTTCCCGCAATACGCCCTGGCACTTCGAAGGACCACACCTGCAAGTGGTACAACATATCGGATATTCGCTCTTACCCTCACAAAATGGCTGCAAAGTATCGAGCCTGTCACGATAGACAAAAGTGGCCGTGTGAAGGCGCCTCCACTCCCATGGAAGCAAAAACTCAATCGCTGTGAAACCCCGATCAAGGACGGGTTGGGAGAACGTATCACAGAGGTGTGGCGTAAGATGCTGATGCAGACACGATACTCCGCGCAATACGCCGGTGGCTTGGACGGCGAGTTTTACGATTTCAGCATGGACGTGCGCGGTCTTGGCCCGATTTCCGGCAAGGTCTGGTCTCCAGACCGCAACAGCAGAACTGGCAGGCTGGTCGCTTTGGCACACGAAATGTACTTCATCTGCACCAAGGAAAAAGGTGCCAGCATGGACAATCTGGAAAAGCTGACCGCCGAATTGGAACACCGGTTGAAGTAGGACTGGGCTCAGCTCTCAAGAATCACAAACAACTCGTCATGGCCCGGCTTGTCCGGGCCATCCATAACCCCCTCACCGAATGGATGGCCCGCATAAAGCGGGCCATGACGATTGGGGTTGGATTGATTGAGTAAATCCTAGATCCGGCACCGCAAGGACGCAGACCTTAGCCGCCCACAATTTCCCCCAGCGCCGCCAGCAGTGTTTCAACCTGCTCGTTTGTGCCCACGGTGATGCGCAGATGGTCCGAAATGCGCGGCGCATTGAAGTGCCGCACGATGATCGCCCGCGCGCGCAGCTCTGCGGCCAGCGCCTTGCCCTCATGACCGGGATGGCGGGCGAAGACGAAGTTGGCGGCCGATGGCAGCACCTCAAATCCCAGTTGCGCCAAGCCGGCAACCAGCCGTTCCCGCCCGGCGATCACTATGGCCCGGCCCTGCTGGAAATAGGCTTCGTCCTTGATGGCGGCGATGGCGCCCGCCTGGGCGGGCCGCCCCAAGGGATAGGAATTGAAACTGTCCTTGACCCGGTTCAACCCTTGGATCAGGGCCGCATCGCCCAACGCATAGCCGACCCGCAGCCCCGCCAGGGCGCGCGATTTCGACAAGGTGTGTACCACCAGCAGGTTCGGGTGGGACGCGATCAGCGGCACCGCGCTTTCCGCGCCGAAGTCCACATAGGCCTCGTCGATCACCACCGGGATATCGGCATGCTCATCCAGCAACTGCGCGATCTGGGCGCGTGACAAGGCCGTGCCCGTCGGCGCATTGGGATTGGCCAGGATGATCGCACCACACTTGCGGCGATAGTCGGCGATCTGCACCTGCATCGCCGCATCCAGCGGCACCGTCTCATAGGCGATGTCGAACAAGCCGCAATAGACCGGATAGAAGCTGTAGGTGATGTCGGGAAACAGCAGCGGGCCGCTCTGTTTCAGCAGCGCCGCAAAAGTGTGCGCCAAGACCTCGTCCGATCCGTTACCGATGAACACCTGATCCGGCGTCAGGCCGTGATAGGCGGCCAGGGTTTCGCGCAGCGCCGTCGCCTGCGGATCCGGATAAAGGCGCAAGCTGTCACCCGCCTCGGCGCGGATCGCCTCCAGCGCGCGCGGCGATGGCCCCAGCGGATGCTCATTGGTGTTGAGCTTGACCAGATTGGGCATGCGCGGCTGCTCGCCCGGCGTATAGGGCGAGAGGCGATGCGTCAGTTCACTCCAGAAGCGGCTCATATTTGTTCCATAGACCAGTTAGCGGGCGGCGGGGCGGCGCAATTTGCCGCCATGCTTCTGGGCCCAGTCCTGCATCGCCATCAAGACCGGCTCCAGCGACCGGCCCAGCACTGTCAGCCGGTAATCCACCCGGGGCGGGATCTCGCCATAGTCGCGGCGCTCGACCAGGCCGTCGGTCTCCATCTCCTTGAGCTGCTTGGCCAGGGTGCGGTGGGTGATCCCGGCCAGGTCGCGCTGCAGCTGGTTGAAGCGCCGCTCGCCCTGCAGCAGCCAGTAGATCACCATCACCTTCCACCGGCCGGAGATCACTTCCAGGGTGGTTTCGGTGGGGCAGCCCACCGTTTTGGCGGTCTTTTTGGCCGTTTGGCGGGGCATCTGCGGTATCCTCAAAGACCGTACTTGAGATGGGATCGTACCATCCCAAAATAGCGTGGTGGGAGAAACCACCACTATATTCAAGACGCCGACCAGTCCGGCGCCGGAGACATGACATGAAGAAGATCGCACAAGTCCTGCACGCCCATGGCGGCCATTGGGTCGGCGACGGCTTTCCCGTCCGCACCCTGTTTTCCTATGACGGCGACGCCCAGGCGCTGAGCCCCTTCCTGTTGTTCGACTATGCCGGCCCGCACGTCTTTCCGCCCGCCATGCGTCCGCGCGGCGTCGGCCAGCATCCCCATCGCGGTTTCGAGACCGTGACCATCGTCTATGACGGCGAGGTGTCCCATCGCGACTCCACCGGCGCTGGCGGCACTATCGGCCCCGGCGACGTGCAGTGGATGACGGCCGCCGGCGGCATCATCCATGAGGAATTCCATTCCCCCGCCTTCACCAAGACCGGCGGTCCCTTCCGGGTGGTGCAGCTGTGGGTGAACCTGCCGGTCAAGGACAAGCTCACCACACCGGGCTACCAGTCGATCACCAATGCCGACATTCCGGTGGTCGCGCTTGCCAATGACGCAGGCCGTGCGCGGATCATCGCCGGCGACTTTGGCGGCACCAAGGGCGCCGCGAAGAGCTTCAGCCCGATCAATGTCTGGGACCTACGCGTCAATCGCGATGCGGAGGTCACGCTGGACCTGCCCGAAGGCCATACCGCGATGGTGGCGGTACTCACCGGCCATGTCACGGTGGGCGGCAAGGACAATGTCGGCGAAGCGGAAATCGTCCGTTTCGAACGGGAAGGCTCGAAGGTGACGCTGCGCGCCAACGCCGATTCCATGCTGCTGGTGCTGACGGGCACCCCCCTGGGCGAGCCGGTCTATGGCTATGGCCCCTTTGTCATGACCAACGAAGCGGAGATCCGCCAGGCCATCGACGACTTCAATGGCGGCCGCTTCGGCCAGGTAGCGTCATGATCGACCGGGCGGGGCCCCAGGCCCCGCCCGGTCGTCGGCGGAGGGCTCTGCCAAAACCGGACGGTGTTTACGCCGGGACCGGCTTGAAGGCCTCCCGGCGGCTTAATAAAATTGCCTGATCAGATAAGGAGCGGAGCCCAAGGCAAGGGGTCAGCTCCGGCCATGGAACAAATTTCTGCCGGAATGCGTATACCAAGAAGTTTTGCGTGGTGAGGAGGCCATGCTCAACCCACTGATCACCAAACTGAGTTGCCTTTACGGACTGGAGCCTGCCGACTACAGCGGACTGCGCTTCGGGGAAGCCCATCTTGCTGCACCGCATCAAGAGATATTGTCCGACGGCCAGATCGTTTCCCATGCCGGACTGCTGCTGAGCGGGGTCGCCTGCCGCTACAAGGCGATAGGTGACGGCCGCCGCGCCATCATCGCTTTCCTGCTGCCGGGGGATTTCACCAACCAGCAGATGCCGGAACGGCAAAGGCTGGATTTCGGCGTCGCCGCCCTGACCGCCTGCGAGTACGCCAATGTTCCTCTGGCAGCATGGCGGGATTTCAACCGTCAAACCCGTCTTTCCCACGCTTTGTCCCTTTGCACCATGACCGACATGGCCATCCAGCGCGCCTGGCTGGCCAATATCAGCCAGCGGCCGGCGGACAGGCGCCTGGCGAATCTTTTCTGCGAGCTGCGGTACCGGCTTGCGCTGGTGGGTCAGGCCGACGATCACAGCTTCCGACTGCCGCTGATCCAGCAGGACCTGGCCGACGCCCTGGGCCTGTCCACCGTGCATGTCAATCGCGTGATGCAGCATATCAAGGAGCTGGGGCTGATCCGCATCCGTGACCGCGTGATCCTGATCGGCGACCTGGCGCGGCTGGAAAAATTCGCGGAATTCGATCCCTCCTATCTGCATCTGGAAGGCACGGTTCCGCCGGCAAGAGTGTCTCTTGGATCCTATCCGGACGTCAGATCGGCAGGCCCCATGGCCCTGAACACCTGATCTGTCAGGCGAAGTTGACATCGGCTGCCTAGCTTTTGACATCGCACCGGCAGCCGGTTTTGCGTTAGACTCTGTCTGACGAGGGAACTTCCATGCCGCGGTTTTTCTTCGACTTCGTCCAGGCTGACCAGCGCACTCCCGATTCCGAAGGCGTCGAGTTCGCCGATGTGGAAGAGGCCTATCTGGAAGTCTTCAGGACAGCGCAAGAAATGTGGAGCGAACTTCTGAAGCAGCGCCGCGATCCCCACCTCTGCTCTTTCGAGGTGCGCAACCATACCGGCGACATCTTGCTGGTTTTCCCGTTCCGGGAAGTGGTGGATTGCTGCACCGACCGCGCCGGCATGCGTGCGAGCTGACGCAATGGATGTCTTCCTCGAAAGCTGACGCGGCGATGAGCAAAGCCGGCATCTTCAGCCTTGCTGTGTTCCTTGCATTCGCGCTGGGCGGATTGGTGCTGTTCTTCCTCATTCACCCTTGGGTGTTGGGCGCAATCGCCTTCCTGTTCATGGGACTGACGGGAATGCTGGTCGCCAGCCGGGTGTTCAACAGGTTCGCTGCACCGGAGGAAAAACGGCGGGACCTGGAAGACCGCGTCCGCAATTCCGATCTGTAATCGGCGGGTGGGCGCGGCCAATTCCCCGCTTGCTGGTCCTTGAAGCACGATCAACCGCGTTTCATTCCAACACCTTGCGAGCCGGGACCTCGCCCGATCAGCGGATGCTGACGTTGTGTCAGTCGGGGCGCACCGCATTGCCACTGTAATACGGATGTGCCTGTATTCCATTAGGCGGCTATTGGGGGCTGCGTGGCGGAAAAGCCGGAAATTGCTGAAGCGGGCGCCGAAACGCCCGGTCCCGACCCCGCCGCGATAGCCGTGGCGCTGGGTGTGGCCAGCCGCGAGCGGGCCGACACCTTCCTGGAAGAACAGACGCGGCTGGTGCGGCTTCAGGCCGAAGAACTGTCCCACGAACTCAATGTTCGGCGCTGGTCGCTGTGGGTACGCCATTTAAGCGGCCTGTTGAAGCTGACATTTGAAATCGGGCTGGCGGTGGTGGCACTGGGTGTCGCCTGCTTCATCGCCGCCGCGGTGTGGAATGCCGCGCATTCCGAGGGAACGGTGATCGAAAGCTTCAGCGTCCCACCGGACATGGCGGCACGCGGTCTCACCGGCCAGGTCGTGGCCAGCCAGATGCTGGACCAGTTGACCGCGATGCAAAAGATCACCCAGTCGGCACGCACGGGCCGGCCCTATGCCAGCGGCTGGGGTGACGACCTGAAAGTGGAGATTCCTGAAACCGGCGTTTCCATCGGCGAGGCCTATCGTTTCCTGCGGCGATGGCTGGGCAACGAGACCCATGTCAGCGGCGAGCTGGTGCGCACCCCGGCGGGTGTCGCCATCACCACACGCGTCGACGGCAATAGCGGGGCGACCGTCCGCGGATCGGAAAGCGATCTGGACGCGCTGCTTGTCCAAAGCGCGGAGCATGTCTATCGCGTGGCCCAGCCGGATCGCTATGCCCGCTACATCTTCTTTCCCCGCCCCGGCCTGACCAAGCCACGCTTCGAGGAAGCGCGCGCCATACTCAATCAGGCAGCCCGTGAGGCTGTTCCGGCCGAGCGGGCCTGGGCATGGATCGGATTGGGCGTTCTGGGCCGGTATCGCAGCGACTTTAGGGCCGCAAGTATCGCCTATCGAAATGTGACGAGCATGACGTCTTTCCCCCTGACGATCGGCCCGGCCGTAGTGGAGGCTGAGATCAGTCACCCGGAATACGCACTTTCCTGGGCGCAGACCTTCCGGCAGGACCGCAATTCGCTTGATGGCATCGATCCCAATTTTGTTGTCGGCATCCGAAATACCCGCCGCCACCTGATTGCATTCCTGCAGAGCGACTATCAGTCCGCGGCCGCAGCGGCGCAAACGGGCATACGCCTGGGTGGCGGCTTTTCCTTGTCGGGCTCTGACGAATATCGCAACAAACTGATGGAGGCCTTGTCGCTGCTGCACGACGGCATTGGCGTGCGCGCCACTTGGAACAGCTTACCCCCGCTCGATACACCAGCGGACAATGCCCGCCGTGCCATCGCACGCGTGGTCGCGGAGGGTGAGCTGGGGCACTTCCAGGCTGTGGTTGCTTTGGGGCCCGACGCGGAAAAGACCGCCAGTGCGGTGGGCGAGACCTTCGCCGCCAAGGATGCGCTCGAAATCCATCTTCGTCCCCTGCTCGCCCTGGCCAAGGCCAGGACCGGCGACATCGCCGGCGCGCAGGCGCTGATCGCGGCATCGCCGCTGGATTGTTACGATTGCCTGCGGATACGCGCCCTGATTGCCGCGGAAGCCAAACAGCCCAAGCAGGCGGATGATTGGTTCGCCCGCGCGATCCGTGACGCGCCATCCATCCCCAGGGCCTATGCGGACTGGGGCAAGGTATTGCTGGAACGCGGCCAGCCCGATGCGGCCATCGCGAAATTCCGGCAGGCGAATGAAAGAGGCCCCCACTTCGCCGATCCGCTGGAAGGCTGGGGCGAAGCCTTGATGGCGAAAAACCAATCCCACCGGGCGCTGGCCAAATTTGCCCAAGCCAACCAATACGCCCCCAGCTGGGGACGCCTGCATCTCAAATGGGGTGAGGCGCTGGTCTATGCGGGCAAGAAAGACGAAGCCCGTAAACAGTTCGCCCGCGCCGCCCAGCTTGATCTCGCGCCTGCCGAAAAATCCGAACTGGCGAGGTTCAACCGTGTCTGAGGATGCCGCAGCGTCACCCGGGAGCATCGATCCCGCCGCGCTATCTCTGGCGCTCTCCGGCGCCAGCCGCGAAGAAGCCGATGCCTTCCTGCGCGACCAGCGCCATCATATTCACGAACAGCTCAAGCAGATTCATCTGGATATTTTCGAGAAATGGCTGGGCGTGGCCCTGCGGCTGGCGACTCTGATGGTCGGACTGACAGTGGCTGCGGCACTTGCCATCGCCGTCTGGAGCGCGAGCCAGGCCGAAGGCACGGTGGTGGACGCCTTTTCGGTTCCTCCCCAGCTTGTGCAAGCCGGCATATCCGGTGAGGTCATCGCCACCGACTTGACCGAGCGTATCACCAGCATCAGCGATATCGCGCAGAACAACTCGCTGACCAACTCAAAGGTGGTTCGTCAGGAAACCACCGAGGTGAAAGTCGAAATCCCTGAGACAGGCGTTTCGCTGGGGCAGGCCTGGCGCTATCTGCGGCTGTGGCTGGGCCATGAGCGCCATCTGAGCGGAACAGTGCGCCTTTTGGGGGATGGCCAAATCAGATTGACGGCTGCCCTGGATGGTCAGCGTCTTACCACCGTCAGCGGCGCGCTGGCAGACCTGGACAAGCTCGAACAGCAGGCTGCCGAACAGGTCTTCGCCAGTGTCGACCCCATCAATATCGTGCTCTATCTGCGGTCAACGGGACGCGAAGACGAGGCCTTTGCGGCGGCGGCGCGCAGGACCCAAACCACAAGTGAACCAAGCGACCGTGCCCGGGCCTTCGGCCTGTTCGCGTCCATGACCCGCAGCCAGACCGGCAACATGCCTCTGTCTCTGCTGCGCGGCCAGATAGCCGCGAATACCAACCCGAAAATGATCATCGGTTTCCGGGAGATGATGTGGGCCCACATCTTCATGGGGCACGACGAGCAAGCCCTGCGTCTGGCGCAGCAGATGCCGACATTCCGGGAAATGAACCAGCCTTACGGTCAACAGGGCCTGGGACTGCGTGCGATACAGCTGGAAGGCGCCTTTGCGCGTGACATGGCGCTGGGCGATTTCGCACAAGCCGCGGCGGAAGGCGGTTGTCTGCGCTGTCCCTTGCCGCACCAGCTCACCTTTCGCGCCGAGGCTCTGGCGCGCGCGCATGACGCACGCACGAGCCGCACGCTGACGGCCAGGAGCATGGCTGAACCGCCTTCTCCGCCGAACCGGGTCAATCCCAGAGGCGTCTACATGTCCAGGGCGCGCACCTTTCAGGACGCGACGGCCGGGGACTGGCCGGCAGCCATCGCCGGCGCACATGCCTATGAAGCAGAAGTCAAAGCGGACGAGACCTTAAGTCCGAGGGGCGAAGCGCTCGTGCGGCAGATTCAAGTCGCGCCATTGCTTGCTTATGCCCTGGCTCGCAGTGGCGATATGGCCGGCGCGCGGGCGGTCATCGAAGCAACCCCGGCAGATTGTTATGATTGTGTCCGCACCCGCGGGCTGGTCGCGGCGGCGGCCGGACAGTGGGACGCGGCCGATCGCTGGTTCGTGCGCGCCGTGCATGACGGACCCTCCATTCCTTTCGCTTATACCGATTGGGGGCAATCCCTGCTCGCGCGTGGCCAGCCCGATGCGGCCATTGCCAAATTCGCTATCGCACATCAGAAAGGCCCACGTTTCGCCGATCCGCTGGAAGGCTGGGGCGAAGCCCTGATGGCCAAGAACCAGTCGCACCTGGCGCTGCCCAAATTCGCAGCTGCCAATCAATACGCGCCCAATTGGGGACGCCTGCACCTCAAATGGGGTGAGGCGCTGGTCTATGCGGGCAAGAAGGACGAAGCACGCAAGCAATTCACCCGGGCCGCACAGCTGGACCTTACGCCTGCTGAAAAAGCCGAACTCGCGCGGCACCTATGACCGATTGACGGATATTCGACCACGCCGGAGAAAAGCGGCAGGACCTGGAAGACCGCGCCGCAATTGCGATCTGTAATGGCGATCGATCCAGCCATTGATGGCCGCGTCAATCGAGGCTGATCAATTGGAGTCCGATCAATCGGCTCCGAGCGCGCGGACGACAAAGGCGGTGAGGTTCTTCACCAGCTCATCGCGTGAACGTCCCGAACGGTGGCTTTCCCAGCCCGCCAGATGCAGCGCACCCGCGATCGCCTGGCCGGCGATCTCGGCATTGCCGCGAACCCTGCCGTCATCGCGCACCATCTGCGCCCATTCCGCACCCCATTTCATCAGGAGCGGCTGCACGTCCATGCCTTCGGCATCGATCAGCCGGCCATCGGCAAAGGCGGCCCGCATCACGCCAGGATGACTATCGGCATATTCGTAGAGCGCGTTCAGGGTGGAGGCGATGTGCTGCTCAAGACTGGCATCGGCAGCGCGGCGCATCTGCACATGCTTGTCGAGCTCCAGCCGCGCCTCTTCGACAAAGGCGAGGAAGCAGGCGCGCTTGTCGGGATAGTGCAGATAGAAAGTGCCGTGTCCCAACCCGGCTTCGCGCGCAATGTCCTGCGGACGCGTCGCGTCGTAACCGCGCTCGATGAAAAGTTTTCGCGCAGCTTGCTTCAGCCGCACAAGACTTTCCGGTTTGCGGCGCCCAGTGCGCTCGCTCTCAATGACTAAAATTTGCCCAGACATCACAGCCCCGTATGCGCATGACTTTCCGTGCGCAGAGCGATGCTGTCAACGTCTGACATGGGCTAAATGTATACAACCGCTGGCTAAATACGCGACACCGCGTTCCGCCATCCGAGATACAAACGATCCCGTTCTTGCGTCTTCATCGCAGGTGTGAAGCGGCGATCCAGCGCCCACCGTACAGCGATATCTTTTTCGTTCTTGAAAATGTCAGCGCCCAATCCGGCGAGATAAGCGGCGCCCAGCGCGGTTGTTTCGGTCACGCGCGGCCGTTCGACGGGAAGGCCGGTCAAGTCAGCCAGGCGCTGGCAGAACCAGTCATTCGCCACCATGCCGCCATCGACTTTCAATGACTTGAGGCGCGCGAGACCGGCCGATTTCATATCGCGGCGCATGGCTTCCAGCAGATCGCGTGTCTGATAACAGACAGAGTCCAGCGCGGCGCGTACGATTTCGCACCGCCCGGCATCGCGTGTCAGGCCAACAATCGCGCCACGCGCATCGGGCCGCCAGTAAGGCGCGCCCAATCCCGTGAACGCGGGAACGATGTACAAGCCTTCTGCCGGTTTGGCCCGCCTTGCCAAGGCTTCGCTTTCCGCAGCCGTCGCCAGCAATCCGAGTTCGTCGCGCAGCCATTGCACCACGGCGCCGGCGACAAAGATGCTGCCTTCGATGGCGTACTGCTTCTCAGCCAGAGCGGTTCCCAGCAGACGGTTTATAGACCTGGGCACCCGGGTGCCGGTATTCACCAGCGCGAAACACCCCGTTCCGTAGGTGGACTTCACATCACCAGGTGAGAAACAGGCCTGTCCGAAGCTGGCAGCTTGCTGATCTCCCGCCACACCCAGGATCGGAATGGGCGCGCCCAGCAGCATGGTATCGGTCACGCCGTAATCGTCCCGGCTTTCACGCACAAGTGGCAGCACAGCGCGCGGCACACCAAAGAGTTTCAAAAGGCGCGCGTCCCAGTCCCGTGTCTTGAGATTCCACAACATGGTTCGTGACGCATTTGTGACATCGGTGGCATGCACCCTGCCCTTGGTCAGATTCCAGATCAGCCAGCTGTCGATGGTGCCGAAGGCGACGTCCCGCCCTTTCAGCCCCTTCACATTCTTCAACAGCCATTCCAGCTTGGTCGCCGAGAAATAAGGATCCAGCAGCAGGCCGGTCCTGCGTGTGATCTCTTTCTCCAGGCCGCGCTGCTTCATCTGTTGGCAGCGCTTGCTCCCGCGCCGGTCCTGCCAGACGATAGCGTTGTAGAGCGGCGCGCCGGTCTTCCTGTCCCAGATCAGGGATGTCTCGCGCTGGTTGGTGATGCCGATGGCGGCGACGCCGTCCACCTCTTCGCCCTTAAGCACGGCGCGGCAGCAGTCCAGCGCGGCCTGCCAGATCTCGCGCGGGTCATGCTCCACCCAACCATTGGCGGGATAGATCTGGCGCAGCGGGATGGCATGGCTTTTGACCGGCCTGGCCTGATCGTCGAACAGGATCGCCCGTGTCGAGGTTGTGCCCTGGTCGATCGCCAGCAAACGGGTTTTGCGCATGGCGCAAAAGGCACACCTTTTGCGCGACCAATGCAAGCGCAGCGGAAGGGGTCAGTCCCAGGTCAGTCGCGCGCCGCAATCATGGACGCGGTGGATTTGCGCACGCCATCGCCTGCGGGCGCCGCCGCGGGATAAAGGCTCAAGACCACCAGTGCAGCGGCCAGGCCCATGGCGACCAGGCTCAGCACTATGCTGAGATCGCGCTTGAGCCGCTGCGGCAAGCTCTGGCGCGACAGCCAGCGTTTGGCGGCCCGCCTGTCATGCGGCGGCAGTCCGAAAGGATGCGGGGCCGCGACCAGACGATGGACACAGGCGGGACCCAAGGATTCGAACACCGCTTCCAGCGCCTTGTCGTTGTCATGACCGCCACGGCCCCAGTCTCCCGGAGAAAAGATTCCCGGCGGCAAGACTCCCGGCCATGTCCGCTCTCCGGTCTCCCCCACTGCCCAGCTCCCATTTTTGCGGCCGAAACTCTAGGCAACCGCCGCGCGTATCTCACCCTTGGAGCGGACTTATGAACATCTTTGGCGGTGGCTTACCAAAGGGACTTACCAGAGGTTGTAGGCACTGTTAACTTGTCACAAATCCTAGATGCGTACGGTGGGCGCAGCATCTCTGGATACAGACACCTTGCACAGAAAAGACAATATCGCCGGCAAGCCCGCAGAGCGCCGGCCCAAGTCGCGCAAGCAGGTCCTTGTGGGGGGCATCGTCGCCTTTGACGGCGGACAGCGCAGTTTCGACTGCACCATCCGCGACCTGTCGGAGACCGGGGCCAGGATCGTTGCCGCCAAGGGGGCGGAATTTCCTCCCCGCTTCTACCTGATCAATATTCGCGACCGCGTCGCCTATGACGCCCGGCCGGTGCGCAGTGACGGCCTGGAGGCCGGCGTCGTCTTCCAGAAGACCCTGCCCCTGTCGGGCCTGACCGATCCGGCCCTGGGCTTCCTCAAACGCATGTGGCTGTCCAAGGCCGCCCGCTGAACCGTCCCTATACGGATGGACGCCGGAAGAAGCGGAACGAAAAGCGAATAAGGTTCCGCTGCTTAATCCGCTGTTAAGGTCCCCTCTGTTAGAAAATTGCGCGAGTGGCGGCCGTTTTCGGCTGCCGGTGCAGAATGCATGGGGCGAGAGCAAGTGGGGCTTACCGCGCACGATATGAGCGACATGGGTCGTCTGGCCCAGCTCGCCATGAATCCGCAAGGCCAAGGCGCCAGCCGCGAAGAGATCTATCTCGCGGTGGCTTCGCTCTATCGCATCCAGGGCGCAGGCCTGAACGAACGCGAACGCGAACTGATGCGCGAAATCCTGCGCCGGCTGACGCTGGACGTGGAAATGGCGATCCGTATCGCGCTGGCCCAGCGCCTGGCCGACGACACAACCGCGCCGCATGACCTGATCCTGCTTTTGGTGGATGACCGTATCGAAGTCGCCCGCCCGCTGATCCTCAATTCCCCGCTGCTCACCGAAACCGATGTGCTCAAGCTGATCGCGAGCTGCGATGCCGCCCATCAGGCCGTGGTGGCGGCGCGCCCGCATATCGGCGTTCCCGTCACCGATGCGCTGGCCAAGTCCGACAATGAATCGGTGCTGATGGCGCTGGTGCGCAATGCCACCGCCAAGATTTCCGATTCCGGCTACCGCACTCTGGTGGAAAAATCGCGCGCCCTCACCGGCTTGCAGGAACCCCTGGTCCGCCGTCCCGACCTGCCGCCGCAGCTTGCCACCAGCATGTGCGACTGGGTGTCGGATGCGTTGAAGACCTTCATCACCACCAACTATCGCATGGCCCCCAAAAGCGTGACGGTCGCGCTGAACGAAGCCACGCGGATGGTCAAGATCCCGGCGCCCTCCAAGGAGGCTCCCGCCGAAAGCGCACAGAAGCTGATCGACAAGCTCGCCGCCAGCGGCCAGCTCAAGACGGGCTTTTTGATGCGGGTATTGAGCCAGGGCCAGATGGACCTGTTCGATCTCGCCTTCTCGCGCCTGCTGGAGATCGATGCCGCCAGCTTCCGCACGATTTTCTATAGCGGCGGCGCGCGCATCGTGGCGCTGGCTTGCCGCGGCGTGGGCATCGACCGCGCGGTGTTCGCCACCGTATTCAACCTGTCGCGCCAGGCCCGCGGCCAGCAGACCGCTCTGGCCCCGGCCGATTTCGAGATCGTGGATTCGGTCTTTTCCAGCACGACCCGCCAGACCGCGCTGGATGAGCTGCGCGGCTCAATCGCTTCGCATTAGACGCATCCCTGCCCCGCCTGTCCAAAGACCTTGGACGTGTTAGGGTGCCCCCATGACCAAACTGCATTTCACCGCCACGCCGCAGGCTGAAGAAGCCCTCGCCGTTTTGCGCGCGCGCTTTGGCGAGTCCGGGCCGGACAATGCCGAGATTGTGGTGGCGCTGGGCGGCGACGGCTTCATGCTGCAGACCTTGCACACCTTCACCGGCCAGGGAAAACCGATCTATGGCATGAACCGCGGCACCGTGGGTTTCCTGATGAACGAGTATCACCAGGACGACCTGATGGAACGGCTGGCCGTCGCCGAAAAGGCCGTGATCCATCCCCTCAAGATGACAGCCCATAACCAGAAGGGCGCGGTGGAAGCACGTGCCTTCAACGAAGTCTCATTGCTGCGCGAAACACGCCAGGCCGCCAAGATCCGCATCCTGGTGGATGGCAAGCCGCGCATCTCCGAACTGATCTGCGACGGCATCCTGGTCTCCACACCAGCCGGCTCCACCGCCTACAATCTCTCCGCCCACGGCCCCATCCTGCCGATCGATGCCGATCTTCTGGCGCTGACACCGATCTCGGCTTTCCGGCCAAGGCGCTGGCGCGGCGCATTGTTGCCCCATCGCGCGCGGGTGCGTTTTGAGGTGCTGGAAAGCGGCAAGCGGCCGGTCAGCGCCGTGGCCGATGATTTCGAAGTGCGCGACGTCACCGCCGTGGACGTGATCGAAGACCGGACGATTTCCATGACCCTGCTCTATGACGCGGGGCATAATCTGGATGAGCGGATATTGTCTGAACAGTTTTCGGATTGAGATAAATCCACTCTGACCCAATTACTCCTACTAAGTGTGTGAGTTACGCCAGCACTGCCGCCACCAGCATGGGAATTTCATCTAGTCGGGTGGACCGTTTTTCCTTCCGCGGATGTCTCCTGTTAGGATCGCGCCGACGCATAGTGGCACGAAACTCAGCCAATATAAGACCCACAGACTATCGAGTATTTTTTCCTGTTTTGTCGTCACATAAAAAACCGCACTGCCAAATTGCTGTCGGGAAGGCCACCCTGCCGATGGCACAGGGTGCGTGCTATCGCCAGATGCAAGCACCTGTAAAAGCACGAAATACGCAAGCAGTGAAATTCCAGCCACACCCATCAATATATAGCGCGTGTAGTGCCAGATTTTCACGGTATAGAGCCTATAATAAGGGTCGGAGTAAGAATTGGGGTCAGAGTGGATTTAATTGCAAGAACGCCAAGAACAAATAGAGCTGGATTTAAGTCTACTCTGACCCTGTTTATTTTAGGCCTCTGACAAAAAGTCCGCGTGAACGATTTCGATCAGCGCATCTCTCCCAATCAGATTGGGATCAGAAGGAAACTTCGTCAGCCGGCACCTGGACAAACTAGCGGACCAAAAATCATAACGGTCCCATTGAAAGAATTCGATGAATTCGCCTTCGATTCCAGCGGCAGCAAACACCTTCTCCGGGGCCCAATAAAAATTTCCCTCACCTGAAGGCTGCTCGATCATGAGGGGCACGTCCAATAAATCGTTCTTCGGGCGCACGATCAGTGCGGGCAACGCATCAGCGCCCAAAACGTGCGAATTCGGAAACTGTGTTCCGATGCGGTCGCAAACGAGGGATTTGAACAGCAGCCGATCAATAGCCTCAAAGGTATCCAAAGGCTCACAGTCACGCAGATTTGTCACGTGCTGTGCAAATCCCGAATTCCAAATGTGCTGCTTCATATCAAGGTATGTCAGCAATATGGCCCGAACGTCTTTCATATGGTCATCTCATATTCGATGTGCGAAATTGGGGGTAGAATAAATTTAATTGGTACATGCCACACCCATTCGTGTGTCGCCGGGAGCAGAGAATAAATCGACTCTGACCCCAATTATCGGCTTTGCCCGTAGACGCCCATAGCCGTTACGGCGGATCGTTCGATAGCGATTGTGATCAGCAATCACCAACGCTTATGCTCGTACTTCGCGGCTAACCATCCGCACGCCGTAAGCAGAACGCCAAAAAAAATAGCAGCAAGGACGTCTATTTGTTTGTTCAGCAGCTCCGCGCGCAAAACGAAAAAAGCAAAAAAATAGAGTGTTGGCGTGCCGTACCAGTAAATACTCCATTTCAAAATACCAGCCAGGTATGGCACCCCCAGCCCTACGAAAACTCCGAGTATCCACCCAATATCGACAAGTATGTTCGGCATGTTCCCGGCTAATTGGTGTTGTAATTTCTGTCTAACCAGAACAGCCAGGTAATGGTGTAGAAGACCAACCCCATTATCACCGCATTTCTCACAATCGACGTTTTCAATACACCGAGAGAGTGAAAACCTGCCGCACCGATTACTCCGTACAGCGGCGCAACCAAGTGGAAGAGTGCGTTACGCCACCCGAGCCAGCTGATGAACAGCGCCAATCCGAAGCCTGCCAACAAGTATATGGTGATGAGCATCGGGTAGCGCCAAGGTTTGATCTATTATAGGCAGGGCCACCGCCCTCGCTAGCTTCACGAAGCCTTAACGCTCATTAAACTATACACTGACAACGAGTCAGTCTCGCCGGGGGGCCAGCGGGTTAGTGGGGCATGAGCGAATACCGTTTTGACCGGCTGCGCGTGCTGGTGGTGGACGACAATGTCCACATGCGCAAGCTCGTCATGACCATCCTGCAGGCCTTCGGCATCACCCAGATCGCCGAAGCCGAAAGCGCCGATCGCGCCTGGCAATCCCTGCGGGATACCAACCCGGACGTGATCGTGTTGGACTGGGTGATGGAAGGCATGTCGGGCGTGGACCTGGTCCGCATGATCCGCAGCAATCCCCAGGCGCCCAATCCCTTCGTGCCGGTGATCATGCTGAGCGGCCACACCTCGCTGGAGCATGTGCGCCAGGCGCGCGATGCCGGCGTCAACGAATTCATCGCCAAACCGGTCTCGGTCAAGACCATGATGTCCCGCCTGGTGGCGGTGATCGAGCATCCAAGGCCTTATGTGCGCACCGGCAGCTATTTCGGTCCCTGCCGCAGGCGCCGCAACATCGCCGCCTATCAGGGATCGGAACGGCGCAGCGAACAACCCCAACAGCAGGTCGCGGTGTAGCCATGGCGCGCAAGCAACCGATCGAGCTGTTCATGCCGCCCAATATGCTGAAGGCGAAAGTCGGCGGCGGGCTGGGCGGCCCCGACATGGCCGCGATCCAGCGTGCCGAGGAAGCGATGGCCGCGCTGGAAAGCGAATTCGGTGACTGGATCGCCACCGATGTGATGGCGCTGACCGATGCGCGCCAGCGTTATTCCGAGAAACCGGACGCGTCGGCGCGGAATGCGCTTTTGCGCGCTGCCCATGACATCAAGGGCCAGGCGCCCACTTTCAACTATCCCCTGATCGCGCGCGTTGCCGGCTCGCTGTCGCGCATGATCGGCGAACTGCCCCCTGATGCCGCCATCCCGCTGCACCTGGTGGATGCGCATGTGAATGCCATCATGGTGATCCACAAAAACAAGATGCAGGACACCAACGACCGGACCGCCCAG
>Ga0310811_10004443_pt1 | contig 17601 bp, 7 predicted proteins | sample YCmetagenome_FD_207642 | JGI IMG/M metagenome (GOLD analysis project Ga0310811, IMG submission 207642) | Soil microbial communities from experimental microcosm in Duke University, North Carolina, United States - YC | ecosystem: Engineered > Artificial ecosystem > Soil microcosm > Unclassified ...
TTACAAGATAATTGGTCATCACCCCATAACCGCCTTTTACCCGGTGCTGCTCATCGTCGTCTTCGCTTTGCCATTCTCGTCTTAGCGCAAAAGCACTGCCTTTAAAAGGATCTGCGGTATCATATCCGGAAACGAAACGGGTTACCCAAGCCCTTAAGGTTGTATATTTTTCATCGCCAAACTCCTGCTGCAGAAAATCTCCGATACTGATATCTGTCTCTAGTTTATTGAGTTTTTCCATCAGTAAATCCCAGTGCTCAAATTGCTCAGCATTCTTTGAAAACTTACCGTCGCGGTTGTGCCACATTTCGCCTGATGCTGGGATGGCTTCAATATTTGCTTCTTTAAGCAATTGTAAAGTTACTGGCAGATCGCCATGAATAAACTCTGCGCCTAGTTCTGTGTTCAGGTCATCTTCCAGGGTATGCATTCTTCCACCCAAACGATTACGCGCTTCCAGTATAACCACCTGTTTTCCTGCTTTGGACAATTCATAAGCAGCCATCAAACCCGCTGCACCAGCGCCTATAATAATTACATCTGCGTTTTTCATAATTGACAATGCAAAGTAAGGTGATTTGCATTAAAAGTGCGTTGTCATTCTAAGCCTGTTGAAGAATATGGCGCAGAGGCCATACCCACCATGCTGCGAGTGCCTCAGCATGACACCCAATAAAAAGCAAATGTATTCTACTTTTTTGCGCTATTATTTCTCAGCACGATCACCGGTAAATGCTGATCCCATTGAGGTTTAAAACCTTTCTGATTCAGCAGTCCACGGCCATGAGTTGAGAAATTACCGAGAATAATATCCTCATTGCCGTCCTGGTCAACGTCTCCTATCTCCATCGTCAGCCAGCGGCCATATTGATCGATCGGTAACTCGTGAGCCGTAAACTGATTCGGCCTGGTTTGTTCCAAATAAGTGAAGCCGGCTGCTGGATGAGATTTAAAATCTGCAAAGAAAGCGATAGTAGCTATATCCAGATCACCGTCATGATCAAAATCAGAAGCGATGGCTTTTGTGGCACCATCGATATGATAAAAATAGGTCTGCTTAAATTTCCAATCACCCTGGTTGGTGAAAATATAAACTCCGTGATATGGCTTCAAGACTTTCGAATAATCGCTGTTGTCACCACAGGTATATAAGATATCTGGCTTACCATCATGGTTAAAGTCGACCAACTGGAAGCTGCTCGAACCATAAACCGCCGGAAAGTGTAGCACATTTTTAGTGATAAAGCCCCCTTTGTGATCGTTCAGGAACATCCAGATACCTTCATCAGCTTGAGCAAACAAGCACATCACATCGGGCCAGCCATCGTTGTCAAAATCACCGGTTATTAACTGCTCGCCTCCTGGTATGCCTCTTATCATAGTTTTCTTAAACGAATGATCGGGCCTTTGCTGCAATAAAAACAAGCCACCACGTTCATGCCCAAATCCACATACCACGTAATCCATCAAACCATCTTTATTAAAGTCAGCTGCAACGGACTGAACTGCCCTTGGCAAACTGTCCGCAAATACTTTCTGCACTTTGCTTTTTGCACTCAGGTCAATCTGTACTACTTGTCCTTTTTCAATATCCAGCGGTGGCAGCATACCTATACAGGTCAATATAGCCTCATTTGCTTTTTCCGGGAAGATGGCTCCGGTAACCGCTGTAGGCATTTTTTGGATCAATTTCGATCTCAGATTCTTATCCCATTGATAAAAATTTCCTATCGCATCGCCGCTATAAAACTGGTGATCGTTATTATCGTATGCCAAAAGAGTAGTCATGGCAATAGGCGCCTTGATGTCCTCCACAGGCTTAACCAAACTAAATACCGACCAATCCCTTAAGGCAGCCATTGTTGGTTTAGGAATCACCAAATTAACCGGCGCGCTATGCTGATAATAGGCAAATATCTTTTGCCACTCCACAATATTTAAAACCGAATTCTTATCGGTAAAATATTGGCCCATATAATTGTGCACATTAAGTCTTTTTGCCATGGCAGGCAAAACCCCACTCACCCAACTGGTACTGTCTATCAATGCAGGATCCGGCAATTGGTGACAGCTAACACAATATTTCTTTGCAAGCTCCTTTCCATCAGCCACATCACGTTTAAGCCTGCCTTCCGGAGAATTATCGGTACAACTGTAGGCAACAAAAACAATTGCAGTAAAAGCTGATACGATCAGGAAACAAAGTTTATTTGAAGATAGTCTGAATTTTGCGGGCATTTGGTTTAAGGATTTATAATGGTCAACGGACAACCACCTAAAGGCAATAATACCTCTAAACGGGGGCTTCTTTTTTCTTATTGATTGTAATAATTTTGATACCTAAAAATATAGTCGATAAAACTCACTGGTCCTCGCTCCCTTTAAATCAGATACGACAATGGGCGATTATGCGGTTGCTTGATCAAATAAATATCCTGGCTTTGATTCATTAACATCAAACCTATTCTTTTAGTTCTATTTAGTTGAAAGCATTAGATATATAACCGGAATATGTAGACGAAACACCGGTTGTAGCGGACGAGCGCCGGGGAAGGTTAACAAAAAAGCCTGTATGATTTCTCACACAGGCTTTTTTTGCAGATCGGATTATTTATTTCTTATTATGATTTTCTAAAACGATCAACGGAAGTTTGGTATTCCAAAATGGTCTTAGCATAGGGTCGATAGACATACCTATCGCATAATTTCCTAATACAATGTCAGGGTGTCCATTAGCCTTACTGATAGTATCCATAGTCATCCAGCGTCCATACTGGCTTACAGGTATAGCGTGTGGTTTAAAGCTCAGTGCTTTATCCTGTTCAAAATAAATAAATCCCTCTCCGGGTTTATTCTTCAAATCAGCGAAAAATGCAGTAGTGGCAATATCAATATCCCCGTCGCCATCAAAATCAGTTGCAATAGCTTTGGTACAGCCGTTTATCGGGTAAAAATAGCTTTGTTTAAAATTCCAGTCGCCCTGGTTGGTGTAAATGTATAATCCATGATACGGTTTAAATATCCTCGAATCATGGAAATTATAACCACAAGTATAAACCAGGTCCAATTTGCCATCATGATTCATGTCGATCAACTGAAAACTGGTTGACCCATAAACCGGCGGGAAACGTAACAGGTTTTTAGAAGTAAAGCCACCTTTCTGATCATTTAAAAACAACCACAGGCCTTCATCCCCTGAGCCAAACAATACCATTAAATCGGGCCAGCCATCATTGTTAAAATCACCAACCCGTGCCTGTACCGCACCGGCTTTATCAATAATAGAGCTTTGAGCGTATGAATGATCGGCTTTTTGAGTCAGTAAATAAACTGCGCCTTTCTTCTTTCCTTGCGAACAAATAACCCAGTCAGCCAGGCCGTCCTTATTAAAATCACCGGGTACGGTTTGTACAGGACGCGAAATCTCGCTAGCTACTATTGTGGGAACAGTGATCTCCGCCTTATCATTCAGGCGCACTTTAACCAATTTGCCATTGGGGAAATCCATTGGTTTATACTCACCAATACAAGTAACAAGGGCCTCTTTGCCCCCTTTGTCATCATTAACAAAATTGATGTCAACACCAGGAGAAGGAAGCTGAGCCACATTGCGGGATTTTAAATTCGAGTCCCATTCGTTCAGCTTTGTTGTTAATAAATCGCTGCTGTATATTTTATGGGTGGACTGATCTACTGTTACCATTGAAGTATAACTGATAAGACTGCCTTCAGCTGGCTTGCGTACGGTAAATCCTGCCCAGTCATCTAACAATGGTGTTGGCGCGGTTGCAACAGGCAAATCTTTTGGCGCTGCTTTTTGATAGTAGTCCTGTATTCTTTGCCAGTTGTCAAGCGATATACCACCCGTATCCTTTGGCCCTTTGAAGTAAGAAGTCCCATAAACAGAAACTTTCAAATAATTAGCCATACCCGGCAGTGTATGGAATCTCCATACGTCCTTGTTTAAAGCATCAGCGGGTACTTCGGCATGGCATTTTACACAATACATAGCCACCAGTTTCTTTCCATCGGCTATGGTATCTCCGGTGGGTGTAAAATTGTCGCCAGTATCTTTTTTGTTTTCTTTACAGCCGTTAAAAAGTATTGTTCCTGAAATCAAAAAAACAAATGATAGCAGGTAGATAATAGATAATCCGGTTTTGGTTAGTCTCATAATTGGTTTGTAGGGTTATCAGTATTATTTAGTCAGTTTTAGTTTTTGCCAGATGTATTCGCCCACCTTCTTGCCCTGCTCTGCTCCCATCAGCGAGCTGTTCTTGAAGTGGATACCGCCATAGAAACGACTCATCGCTTCCTCTTCGGCCGCTTTGTTGAATGAGTCAAAATGTCTTTGCATCCCGATGTATTTCAAATCGCTCGTATCCTGGAAAGCATAGTTATCACCAAACACGTGGGTCAGCACCACTGCTGATGCTGCACTGATGGTGCTGTGACCTGCCGTATATTCCGGGAACGGCGGCGTTTGCAATAGTGGCAACCAGTTATGGTCGATCTTCTCATTGATCACCGTTACCGGTCTTTCTGTGCTGAACTTATATTTTACCTGCCAGCAGGTAATAAATGATTCAAACAGTGCTACAGAGGTCAGTGCATATGCCTGTGCAGTTTTTATCGCATCAGCATGACTTTGTTTGCAGGCGATTGAAGTAATTCCCATCCAGTGTCCTCCGGGAGTGATCTTTTTATCAGCAAACATCATGTGACCATTGTGCTGCACTACAAAAGGATTATCATCCCAGTAACTGGCTATAGTTTTCTGTTCTTTGGTCAGGGCTTTATTTTGCTCGTAGGCTTCTACTGCCTGTTTAAAGAAAGCACTGTTTTTATCATCACTGTAAGCCGGTGGTGCTGGTGCAGGGAACATGCCTGATGAGTCGAGCAGCAGGGTATGCATCTCTCCCCAGCAGTATTCTACCCCATCCATATAATCCGGTGGGGTTGGCCGCCATTTACCCGGATCATCACTGCCCAGGTATTTGGGTTTACCACGGGTTTGCGGGTAATGGTCTACATTGGCCCTTTTCAGGATCATAGTACCTACCTTTTCGCCGAACGCTACCGAGCGGTTATAGGTTTCTTCATCCAGGTTATCTTTAAAGCGGGCGTATACTTTATCCTCGTACTTTTTAAGGGTATCGATAGAGAAAGTCACTTTATGGGCCACCGTAAAGAAGGCTTTGGTGGCTGCCAAAGTATAGTTATACTTTTTGCCTGCCTCTGGTTCCGGAGCCTTATCAAAACCCCTGAGCTGGTTGGTAATCGAGTTATACTTCGGATCAGCATAACGGATGGCTTCATAAGCCGCCAGCGAGGTATAGCCATAAATACGGGCTGCTACCGGCGGGGTGAACACATCATAGATGATCACATTCGTTAGCTGGGCCTCGTTCTCATGCAGAACGGCCGCATCGTCGATGGGACCACTGGATGATTTTTGTTTACAGGATGTGGCTAATATTACAAAAGCGGCACAAACAGATAATATTTTCAGGGTTCTCATAATCAATTTTATTTTACCGGGATATTCCTGGTATGACCGGAGTTATCCGTAATAGTAACGGAAGCCATTGTATCATCAATATTCATAAACCTGCCGGATTGCGAAAGGAACGAATCGCCATAGTAAAACTCTTGCTTGCTGATCTTTCCGTCTTTATACTTGATAGTAGCAAACATATCCATCGGTTGAAGCTTAATTATGTGAATATTGCGCTTCATCTCGAATATCTTCATCACATCCCTGTTTTGACTGGCGGCAAGCAGGTAATTTCCATGCGCTCCGGCTACCTTAGCCAAAGCCTTACCATTGCCCGGAATATAAATACCCGATTGCAGGATGCTTAAAGGTTTGAAGTTGCCCTTTCCATCGCCTTTCAGCATCAAACCGTTGAAAGCATCGTAGCGGCCCGTTGTGAGCTCGGTTCCGTAGTCATTGCCATTTGCTACCACGTCCAGGTTACCATCGCCATCAAAATCATCTACACACATACCGCAAAGCTCGGACAGCTGCGCCTGGGTTGGCAGATCTATCATCGTAAACTTACCGTTCCCGTCATTTCGGAGGTAAACCGATTGTAAGGTATTCGCTTTGAGTCGTAGTGCGCCTTTACGCATTTCCGGAGTCAGCACTTCGTCCATTGTTGCGGTGGCAAACGACTTATAATTCTGGAACTTCACACGCATGCCTATCATCTGCTTCACAATGTCATCACGTGTGTGCACCGGGAATTCTTTCATCTTCCCATCCTGGTCTTTCAGATATACCGAAGGGAAAGCATCATAACTTCCATTGTTGTCAAAATCCTTAGCTGTTATGAAAACAGGATATTGATCGCTTGCCTTAAAGAAGGTGTTCAGGCCTGTATTGCCAATTATGTAATCCGTCCTTCCATTATGCTCAAAATCGCCGGCCGCAATAGTATTCCACCAGCCTAATTTATCGCTGATACCTGTATTGGCAGTCACATTTTTAAATACACCATGATCATTTTTCAGGAACATTACCGGCATCCATTCGCCAACCGTTACCAAATCGGGCCAGCCATCGTTATCAAAATCGGTAAAAACGGCATCGCAGATAAGACCCGCATCCTTCAGATCCTTGGCTGCAGATGAAGTGACATCTGTAAATTTCGGATGCCCGTCTTTACTATCGTTCCTGAAAATAAAGCTTGAGACAGGTTTCGGGTAATTCCACGGATCGACCCTACCCGATACGAACAAATCAAGTTTGCCATCTTTGTTGTAGTCAACAGCGCGGACGCATAGCTTGCTGGTCGTGTTATGAGGCAGTGCGTCGGTCGCTTCCGTAAAGTTTCCTTTACCATCGTTGATATATAGCCTGTCCTGGTAATAAGGAGATCCGGGTTGATTGGAATAGCCGCCGCTTGCTATGTATAAATCGAGTTTACCATCACCATTGGCATCAAAAAGTAATAAACCTTCATCTTTAACCCGCTCGGTAGGCTTTGCAGGTGTCGACAATAAATTGCGCTGAATAAACTTCCCATCAGCCTGCTGCAGGAATAATTGCGCCGGGTATTTTGACGTTCCCCCTACTATAATATCATCTAAGCCATTCCCATCCACATCACCTACAGCCAGACCCGGAGAATATTCTGATAGTTTGTGCGGCAATAGTTTCTGAACGTTAAAGTCGATGTAATCTACATCCTGGTTTTTATAATTTACACCCAGCATCTTTGTTACCTCGCGGAATAAAGATTGCTTATCTATTTCAGGCAATTTAAATGAATAAGGATCGCGGGCATTGGCTATATCTGCTTTCAACACCTGGTCGGCCTTTACATTCTGAAAGGTTTGTTTTTTGCCATTTTGCCAGCGTATTACTACCGAATCAAGTGTAGTAACTTTGCCGAGGCCAAAATGTGCCATATTTTGAATGGTAGATAAGTAACCCCTGTACGGTGTGTTCTCATATACCTGGTGTTTGCCCCGATCGTAATAAATATCAACCCATGCACCAATTCCGCCGATGTTATTAGGGCCGCCTTTAAACGTAACATGCAGATAATGACTATCGTTCGGCTCTTTTTCTCTTAATGTATTTTTATAGATCATCGCCTCATCGTCAATATTGTTGATGATGACATCCATATCCCCGTCATTGTCCAGATCGGCATAAACCGCTCCGTTTGAGAACGTAGGAACATTAAAGCCCCAAGCATCTGTTACATCGTCGAACTGCAGTTTACCGGAATTTTTGAACGCGAAATTCGGGATCTTCACGATCGGAATCTGATCGAGTATCTGCTTCTTGGTCGCTACAAAATATGATTGCGCCCTGAAATTCATAAAATCATGATCCGTTACATCCCTCGGATACCCATTTGTAATGATCAAATCACGGTAACCATCATTATCAAAATCGGTAAGCATAGGCCCCCAGCTCCAGTCAGTCTGCGAGATATTGGCTAAAAATGCTATTTCGCTAAAGGCCGGATCTCCGATGGTGTCATTTTGCCCGACTCTTGGCCCCTGGTTCAACTGCAAGGTATTGCGAGGATATTGGTACTGATGTCCGTAGTAATCAAAGTTTTGGAACTGCTGATAACTGTCGGCGCTCATGAACATTTTTTTCCGGTAGTTGTCCGGCGGATTCATGTCTAGTTCGAATACGTCTGCCAGGCCGTCATTATTAATATCTTCTATGTCCTGCCCCATCGCACTGGTCGATGTGTGCTTAAAATACTCTTTGGACTTATCGGTAAATGTGCCGTCGTGATTGTTGATGTAGAGTATATTGTCAGGTAAAAAGTCATTGGTTACATAAATATCCTTCCACCCATCCCGGTTAATATCGATTGTGGTAGTAGCGTGACCAAATCCCTCTATTTTTATTCCGGCCTGCATGGATACATCATGAAATACCCCATGCTTTAATACCGGGTCCCAGTCATTCCGGTACAATCGCCCCGTACTGCGGGCAGTACCATCTTTAATAACCGGTCTGAATTGGCTGGTATTGTCAATAGGATCAACTTCGTTAACAGTAAGATACATATCAAGGTCGCCATCATTATCGTAATCAAAGAATGACGCCATGGTCGAATATACTTCGGCATTCAAACCGTATTCTTTGGCCATTTCCTTAAAATGAGGCACACCGTTTTTATCTACACCCTGATTAACATACAGCAGATTACGTCTTTTAGCAGAATCATTTAGTAAAGTATTGCAAACATAAATATCCAGTAATCCATCATTATTAATGTCGACAACAGCTACGCCCCTGCCCCAGCCGCCTTTGCCACCAACTCCTGCGTCTGCAGTTACATCGTCAAACTTCATGTCTCCTTTATTCAGATAAAGTTTATTGGATGTGGCATTGCCAACAAAGTAGATGTCCTGCAAACCATCATTGTTAAAATCGCCTACTCCCACACCTCCGCCATTGTAAATATTTAGTTTATCCAACGGGTTTATGGTGTCATTTTCAACGATCTTGTTGTTGAAAGTTACACCCGAATGAGAGGAAGGAATTTGTTCAAACAGGGTTTTCTTTTTGCAGGAAAATAATAAAACGGGTATGGAAAAAATCAGGAGATAGCGGATGATATTCATTACGGCAAATTGTCCTTAAGCGTGCTCTTCGGATTATTAAGATAAATTAATTTACAGGGTTGTCTTGATTTAATAAGTCCTTAAAAAACCTCAAGCTAATTTATAAAAAAAGGGCAGTGATATATATCACCACCCTTTTATTTTTTATTAACCTAACTATTAATAGCCAGGGTTCTGTTTTAATTTGCCAGCCTCAATATCGATCTCGCTAAGAGGTATTGGCCAAAGCTCATTTTTAGCAGCTGTAAATGACGATCCGTTTAATACCGGGTTTGATATACGGGTATCCAACTTGATATAAGCATTCAGCGTATTAGCCATAAAGCTAGCGCCAGCAGGGCCGCCGTAAATTGCATCCTGACGTTGTAAGTCGAAGAAGCGGTGCCCTTCCATACCAAACTCAAGTTTTTCTTCCATTATAGTTGCTTCCAATGCATACGCTTTACCATTTGCAGCAAACTGGCCAGTATACAAACCTATTTTGTAGTTTGCGGCAGGTGTATTTGTAAAACCACCTTCTGGATTAGCATTATTAATGTAGGTATGTACCCAATATGCAGGATTTTGCATACGGGCACGTACAGCGTTAACATCTGCTTCGGCAGCAGCGAAGTTACCAGCGTCGATGTAGCATTCTGCACGCCACAGGTAAATTGCAGCAAAACGAATCAGGTTGTAGTTATCTGCAGTACCCTGGTTTTGTGCCCAACCTGCTGCGTTATCAACTGTAGAGCCGATATCTTTGTGATTAAACACATTTTTGGTTGGATTGTAAGGAACAATGTCACCACGAGACCAGGTTTCGCCACCGCACAGTCCCCAATCACGATAAGGGATACCGCGACGACCTAAAGTCCAGTCAATACGAGGATCTAACGCATCTGATGGCGGGGTAAAAGGATCTGTTGCGGTTAAACCATGGTCATTCGCGAGATTAACCAAATTATAATTTGGTGCATTAACTGTTGATGTTGAAGTAGTTTTATTATCAGAATTAAACGAAGCTACTGATATGGATGTAGTACCCAACAATGGCAATCCTGTTACAGGATCAACTTTAAATGAGTTAGCCAGGCTATATGATGGCTGATAAAATCCGCAGCATCCGGTATAAGTACCTGCAGGGAAGTTCAAATCATCACCCTCATTTGAGTTGTTACCACCAGAACCATCATTTGTAGTCATTTGGCAAGCAAATACGCTCTCAGGACCATTTCTCTTGATAGCGTCAAAGTTATCCTGATACGCACCTAAAGCATATTTAGCTCCCTGAGAAGTTGTACCGTTTGTAATCAAATCAGTCAAAAGCGGCAGAGCAGTAGAATACTGGTGGTCAAAAACTAATGCTTTGGCCAGGAAAGCTTCGGCTGCATAATAATTAGCACGACCGGCTTGTGGCTGAGTTTTAGGAAGATCAGCCATTGCTGCAGTAAAATCAGCCTCAATTTTATCCCAGATAGGTCCTGGGTTAGGCACATTGTAGTTACCTGCCGCGTAAGTGATGGTTTCATCAACATAAGGAGCATTTCTCCACATTTTTGCCAGCTCAAAGTGATAAACACCACGTAAGAACCTGGCTTCAGCAATCACTTCTTTACCATAGGCATCAGTTACCGAACCGTCTTTAACTAAGGGTATCTCACGGATCACGTCGTTACAACGCTGGATCGCGTTATAACAAGATGCCCATTTTTCTACAAGGTATTCATTTGATGCGTCCACACTGTGATTTTCCAGCGGAACAGCAGTCGGCTGATCGGTAGTATTTGAGCCTTTGTACGCATCATCTGACGCAATACCACCATACACCCAGTTATCTATTGACGACTCCCATGATGTACCACCATTAGGTTGGTTAGTATAACCATCGAGCATCGAGTATGCCCCGATAAGCAACCCGTCCACGCCTGCCTTATTAGCAAGCACCGCGGGTAACAAAGTTCCCACAGGTTCCTTGTTAAGCAATTTCTTACACGAATAGGTCAGCGTGAGAAATGCTATAGAACCTAGGGCAATGAATTTACTATAAGATCTTTTCATAACTCTAAATTTTTTAAAATATATGATCAATTAAAATGTCAAGTTAACACCCAAAATATACTGTTTCTGATTATTTGGATATGCACCATAATCGATACCAAATGCAGCATTTTGATACAATTGGCTACCGTTGTTCGATAATGAAGGAACTAACTCCGGATCTAAACCAGTGTATTTAGTGATTGTAAATAAGTTAGTAGCTTGTACGTAAACGTGTAGTTTATCAATACCAACACGTTTTAATACACTTGGATCAAAGGTATAACCTAATGAAGCAACACGACATTTTAAGAATGCGCCAGATTCAACATAGTATGAGCTGATAGTACTTGAACCCATAGCTTGTGAAAATGAAGCTGCCGGCAAAGTTGCGCTCGGGTTGGTTACAACATTATTTGAAACGATAGCTGCTTTATTATACATATCTAAGCTCTTACCACCCTGAAAAGTACTGTAGAAATCAGTCCAGTATTTTACGTAGTTAAAATCTTTGTTGCCATGCGATCCATATAATACCATAGCGAAGTCAAACCTTTTGTACGAAGCATTCAGGTTTATACCGTAAGTAAAATCAGGATTGGGATTACCTATCCAGGTACGGTCGTCAGGAGTGATCTTTCCGTCGCCATTCACGTCTTTGTAGATGAATGAACCAGGGGCCGCTCCTGAATAACCAGGTAAGCTGGATACTTGTGAAGCATTTTGATAGATACCTGCTGTTTGATACCCAAAGAATGCACCAACCGGATGTCCTACCTGGTTTCTTACGATATTGTTATCCCTTGATGAACCGAAATCAAAATAACCAGCGCCCGGTAATTTGGTGATTTTGTTTTTATAAGTAGTGATGTTTGCACCCACGCTAAATGAGAAATCATTTCCTACTTTACCATGATAAGTAGCAGAAACATCAATACCGGTATTCTGCACATCACCGATATTTATCAACGGAGCTGCCGCACCACCCAGAGTTTTCGGTAGTGGCTGTTGGAACAACAAACCGCTTATTGCTTTCTTATACCATTCAGCAGTGATCTCTAAGTGGTTGAATAATGAAGCGTCGAAACCGATATTCGTAATTTTATCAATTTCCCAACTTGTTTGAGGGTTACCTATCTGGCTGTTATAGAAACCTTGTGAGATAGAGTTAAGGCCACCTGTGATACCATAATAAGAAGCACCTGTACCTGAACCAAACGCATTATAAGCATTTACTGAACCGATAGAAAGAATGTTAGCGTCATTACCTGCTTCACCGTAGCTTCCGCGTATTTTCAAATCATTCAACCAGCTTACATTTTTCAGGAAGTTTTCCTGAGTGACGCGCCATGCTAAAGATACTGAAGGGAAAGTACCCCATTGGTAACCCGGGAAGAAGTCTGACACACCGTCACGACGGATAGTTGCACCTAAAATGTAACGATCATTATAGGTATAATCTAAGCGTCCGAAGAATGACAGGACTCCGGTTGGTTGGTAAATAGTGCTGGTTGGTGCAGTAACAGGTGTACCATATTGCAATTGCACATAATTAGGGTCTAAAGAAAAGTAACTCTGACCGTATGCGCTGAACTGTCTGCCATGGGACTCACGTTGCTCATAACCTCCGAAAACCTGTATGTTGTGTTTTCCGATAGTTTGCTTATAACTGATGGTGTTAGCCCAGTTATAGTTGCTGCTCATTTGCTCGTTTTCAGAACTATTGTTTGGAGAAGTGTGAGATTCGAAGTTCTCATAGGTATTATAACCTATTTGCCACCAATATTGATTGTACAAATTACCGCCGAAGGAAGTTCTGACAGTAAAATATTTCAAGAAATCAACTTCACCAAAGATATTACCCTGTACAGTAACAAAGTGAGCATTGTTAGTAGCTTGTCTTGCAAGCAATGCATAAGGGTTACTACCGTTACCCAAAGGCTCACCGTTAGGGCCATCGAAACCGCCACCATAGTTACCCTGTACGTCATAAACCGGGATAATAGGCATTTCGCGGAAGATATAAGCGATAGGGCCACCTTCCTGTTGCTGCGTTCCGTTATAACCACCATTATTCTCCCTGTAAGTCACATAACCATTTTCACCGAAACGGATATGATTGTTAGCAGTTGAGAAAACTGTGTTCACACGGCCCTGGTATCTCTTTTCGTAGTTTTCTAATAATGTACCTTTTTGATTTAAATAATTCAAAGAGAACAAATAGGTATTTTTATCATTACCACCGCTTCCGGTAACAGTGTGCGACATTTCAGGAGCAGGAGTAAATACTGAGTGAAACCAGTCGGTACCCTGACCTGTTGCAAATTTTTGAACCAGGAAGTCATTCTGTGGATTAGCCTCATCAAAATGGTAATACTGCAATATATTAGAATCGCTGGTAACGCCGGCAGCACCAAAAGTAGTTTGACCGGCAGGTGCAGCAGGACCATGGTAACCATAAGTAGGGATAATGACATTACTTGCTGTAAGTGTTCCATTATCTGCATTGGCCTTATTCTGTGGATCTGGATAAAGAACCTGGGTACCAGAGTCATTTGCCCTGAAAGCCATAACAGCTTGCTGTGCCGGACTCATGATGTTATAAACATTGCCACTTAGAGGTCTTTGGGTACCGTAAAACCCATCATAACTGATGGTAGCTTTGCCTGATTTACCTTTCTTAGTAGTAACTACGATTACACCGTTACCACCTGCGATACCATAAATAGCGGCAGAACCAGCGTCTTTCAAAACGCTGATGCTTTCGATGTCATTAGGGTTAACTGATGACATGTCGCTTGCCTGAACACCATCGATAACATACAACGGACTAACCTGCCCGAAACCGTTTACACCACGAACAAATACTGTGCTGGCTGCTCCGGGTGCACCTGAATTAATTACAGTTACACCTGCGGCCTGACCTTGTAATAACTGCTCAGAGCTTGTAGCCGGAATTTTCTTTGCATCAGCGATGTTTACAGTAGCAACTGAACCGGAGATATCCTTTTTGAGCTGGGTTTGGTAACCTGTTACCACCACCTCATTCAAGGTGCTGTTGGTTACTGCCAGTTCAATGGTACCTAACGATGCCCCTGTAACTGTAACTGATTTTGCCTGGTAGCCAATGTAGGATATTACCAGCACGTCGCCGTTGTTTGCATTTAATGCAAAGGCTCCGTTAACGTCTGTAACAACACCTACGTTTGTACCTTTAATTTTTACGGTAGCACCTATTACCGGTTGCTTATCATCGCTTCCGATGACTTTACCCGTAATCCTTGTTTGGGCTGTAACTACCAACGAGGAGAGCGCGCATAATACTATTATGCACAGCGTCCTTCCTTTTAGAAGTAAACTTTTAAACATGAGATTGAGATTTAGTTGATTAATTTATTGATTTAGTTGATAATTGAAATTCTAGCTAAGCCAGCTAACGCCGGTTTATTGACTGGGGTCAAAAAGATTTATGCGATGCCCCCTAAAAAAACTTGAGAGACGGGGGAAAATGCACATAATAGAAATAAGTAAAGTTTTTATCATTTAATATTTGATAACAAATTTTAAAAAACAATCACTGTTTCTTGCTTCAATGCATCCTGATACCATTTTCAGGTCAGAGCATTAAAAAATCACTATGTTATAATTTTATCAGGTTATATTGGTTTATCCGCAAGCCGGATAAACTTAATTGGTACTGCATCTAATTTAAACAGAGTGTATTGTATACACAAGCACAATTTGAAGATTTATAAATTAATTATTTTTTTACGATTTAATTACATGTTTTAAATAAAATTATAAGCTTAATTTAAAAATTATTCAACAAAATTGACATATAATTAAAAAAATAGCAATGTAAAAAAGCTGTTATATTATGTCCCAAAAATGCAAAACCTAATATTTTGGCTTTTAAATTTCTTATCTGACGATGGTCCCTGCATTTTTTTTGAATATTACTGCCTTATATGAGGGACCCAAAGTGTTAAAAAAGCATCATAATTATACAGCAAAGTATCAACCCACTATCGTCATAAATAAACGTTAATCAGACAGTTAATGAAAATAAAAAATATAAAAAAAAATGCCCCCCAGATTGTCCAATCAAAAAAAATGGCCGTAATTGTTTAAACAATCACGGCCGGAACATCCATTTTATTTCCCCTAAATTTTCTTTAAATTTTTGTCTGAAACGGACAAAATAATATCATTAATTTTTCACTTGTTCCACTGTAAAGATGCGGTTTTAACATCGCTTGAATTGGTGCCAATTTGCACTACAAATTCACCCGGTTCCCAATCATATTTCAGCTTGGTATTATAAAATTTCAGGTCGTTGGTAGTGATGTCAAAAGACACCTCTTTTTGTTCACCTGCCTTGAGTGATATTTTCTTAAAATGCTTCAATTCTTTAACCGAACGGCTAATACTTGCAACAGGGTCGCTGATGTATAATTGCACCACTTCTTCCCCATCCATATTGCCTGTATTACTTATAGTTACGGTAGCCTTTAGCGTTTCGTTGCCTTTCAAATTGGTTTTGCTCAATTTAATATCGCTATATTTAAAGGTGGTATAGCTTAAGCCATAACCAAACGGATATAATGGTGCATTCGACACATCTATATAATCTGATTTAAATTTAGCAGGACCTTTATCCTCAAACGGACGCCCGGTATTTTTGTGATTATAGTAGATAGGCACCTGTCCAACATTTTTAGGGAATGTTGCTGTGATCTTACCTGATGGATTGTAATTACCAAACAACACATCAGCAATTGCATTCCCTGCTTCGGTTCCTGGCGCCCACACATCCAATATCGCATTTGCATGCTCATCTTCCCAGGTCAAAGTAAGCGGGCGGCCATTAAACAGTACCAATACAATTGGTTTTCCGGTCTTGAAAAGAGCTCTCAACAACTCCTTTTGTGTTTCCGGTATGTTGATATCAGAACGACTGGCAGACTCTCCGGACATATTTGCCGACTCTCCCACCACTGCTACAACTACATCTGCTTTGTTGGCTGTCTCCACTGCTTCATCAATCATTTGTTGTGCCGGACGATTATCCCTCTCCTGTTTCATGCCGAAAAACCAGGCACGTTGATTTAACAAGGAGTCATCAGTAACATTTGATCCACGTGCATACAGTACGTTCACACCTGAACCGGCCACTTTCTTTATACCGTCAATTACACTCACTGATTTCTTTGGATCTCCGGCTATTACCCAGGTACCCAACATTTCTGAGTGATTATCAGCCAATGGACCAATTAAAGCAATAGTACCTGATTTTTTGAGTGGCAATTGTTGTCCTTTATTTTTCAACAAAACAAAAGAGTGCTCGGCCACTTCTCTTGCAGCCAGGCGGTTGGCATCAGTTAGTTCTGCTTTTGCCTCTACCTGAGCGTTGATTGATTTATAAGGGTTATCAAACAACCCCAATTTATATTTTGCTTCAAGTACCCGGCGGCAAGCCAAATCTATCTCTTGCTGGGTTACTTTTTTCTCTTTTAATGATTTCTTCAATGTCTTTAAAAACCCTTCTCCTACCATATCCATATCCAATCCGGCTTTTAATGCTAGTGCTGATACCTGTTGCAGATCACCCAAGCCATGAGCGGATAGTTCGTTAACCGCAGTATAGTCGGATACAACAAAGCCTTTAAAACCCCATTGCTTACGTAACAGATCGGTCAGCAACCACTGGTTGGCTGTTGCAGGCACACCATTAATAGTATTAAATGAGCTCATGAAACTACCAGCGCCTGCATCAAGAGCTGCTTTGTATGGTGGCAGGTAGTCCTGGTACATTTTTATAAGGCTCATATCAACCGTATTATACTCACGGCCAGCTTCTGCACCACCATATAACGCAAAGTGTTTTACACAGGCCATTACCGCATCACTATTTTTCATGCTGGTGCCCTGGTAACCTCTTACCATTGCTTTGGCGATCATCGATCCCAGGTAAGTATCCTCGCCCGAACCTTCTGAAATACGTCCCCAGCGCGGATCGCGCGCAATATCTACCATAGGCGAGAAAACCCAGTTGATGCCTTCACCCGTTGCTTCACTTGCTGCAATTTTAGCCGACCGCTCGATCAAACCCATATCCCATGTCGCCGACATGCCCAACGGGATGGGGAAAATAGTCCGATGACCATGTATCACGTCCAGTCCGAATATTAAAGGTATATGCAGGCGCGAATTTTTCACAGCCAGTTCCTGTGCCTTGCCAATATAATCGGTACCATATACTCCAAATATTCCACCGATCTCGCCCTTTTTGATCCCATCCTCGACACCTTTATTTACTACTGAACCTGTAAGTGCGCGTCCGCTCGTTACCAGGTTAAGCTGACCAATTTTTTCGTCAAGGGTCATCTTCGCCATCAGTTGTCTTACAAAAGCATCCATCTTAGCGTCACCGCTACCGCTTTGGGCCATGGCTATAGCTGGCGGTAATATCAATGC
>Ga0310811_10004444_pt1 | contig 17601 bp, 13 predicted proteins | sample YCmetagenome_FD_207642 | JGI IMG/M metagenome (GOLD analysis project Ga0310811, IMG submission 207642) | Soil microbial communities from experimental microcosm in Duke University, North Carolina, United States - YC | ecosystem: Engineered > Artificial ecosystem > Soil microcosm > Unclassified ...
AGGCTCTGCTCTACCAGCACTTCCCGTCCAAGGAGGCGCTGTTCGAGGCGGCCATCCTGGGACCGCTGGAGGAGCTGACCGCGACCCTGGCGCAGCAGTGCGCCCAGCTTCCGTCGCTGGCCGGCCCCCAACGCCGCTCCACCTCGGTGGACATCCACGCGGCCGTGCTGCGCTCGATGACCGAGATCGCCCCGCTGCTCGGGCTGGCGCTGTTCTCCAAGCGGGCCAGCGGGAAGATCTTCTACACCGAGCAGATCCACCCCATGCTCGAGCGCACGGTCGAGTCGGTGTCCAAGGCGCTGGCCGGGTGGGAACACGCGCAGGTCAACCCGGCCACCCTGGTCTCGATGATCTTCGGGACGTACTACTGGGTGGGCATGCAGGCCACCTTCACCGACACCGAGATCGACGTGAACGCGCTGGCCAGCGAGGTCACCGACATCCTGGTGCGGGCCGTGCAGCCCCAGCGCCCGGCGTCCTAGGCCGGCCGGAGCCCGGCACTCACATCGAGCCGTACTCCCCCGCGACGAACCGGTCGCGCAGCACGAACTTCTGCACCTTTCCCGACGGGGTGTGGGGGATCTCGTCCACCACCACCCAGTACGTCGGCACCTTGTACCGCGCCAGGTGCTCGGCGGTCAGCGTGCGCAGCGCCTCGAGGTCCGGGCTCGTGTCGGCGGCGGGCAGCACGAACGCGGCCACCTGCTCGCCGTAGCGCTCGTCGGGCACCCCGACCACCGCCACCTCACCGACCCCGGGCTGGGAGAACAGCAGGTCCTCGATGGCGCGCGGTGAGATCGTCTCGCCACCTCGGCGGATGATGTCCTTGAGCCGCCCGGTGATCTGCAGGTAGCCCCGGGCGTCCATCTGCCCGAGGTCACCGGTGTGCAGCCAGCCGTCGGCGTCGATCGCCGTCGCCGTCTCGTCCGGTAGCTCGAAGTACCCGAGCATCCGGCCGTAGCCCCGCGTGCAGATCTCACCGGGGGTGTCGTAGCCGGTGGTGGCCCCGGTGTCCGGGTCGACGATCTTCACCTCGGTGTGCGGCAGCGGGACGCCGATGGTTCCGGACTTGTCCTCCGGGGTGTCCTCGGTCAGCGTCATGCAGACCGTCGGGCCGGCCTCGGTCTGGCCGAAGACCATCGTGTAGTCGATGTCCAGGGTCGTCTCGAAGCGGCGCACCATGTCCGGCGGGATGGTGGTGCCCCCGGACAGGACGTAGCGCAGGCTGGAGATGTCCCGGGAGGCGAAGTCCGGGTGGTCGATCATGCTGATCAGGATCGTGGGCACCGCGCAGAGGAAGGTGACCCGCTCACGCTCGATCAGCTCCAGCGCCAGGCCCGGGTCCCAGACCGGCATGAGCACGTGCCGGGCCCGGGTGGCCATCGAGCCCAGCGCGTTGAACACGCACCCGCCGGTGTGGAACAGCGGCAGCGGGTTGAGCCAGACCCCACCGTTGGCTCCGTCGTCGGAGAGCCCGGCCCGCAGAGCGGACAGCCGGGCGTTGTTGACGATGCCGGAGTGGGTGAGCATCGCCCCCTTGGGCCTACCGGTGGTGCCCGAGGTGTACTGGATCATCACCGGGTCGTGGGCGTCCACCACCGGCAACGGCTTGGCCGGGGTGTCGGCGACGAACCCGTCGAGCTGTTCGAGGTCCAGCACCCGCTCCAGCTCCGGGCACTCGCCGCGGACCTGTTCGACCACGTCCCGCAGCGACCGGTCCCGCACCGGCGGCCCGTGGAACACCGCCCGGGACCGGGACTGCCGCAGGGCGTGGCGCAGCTCCGGCGCCTGGTAGGCGGGGTTGAGCGGTACCAGGATCACCCCGGCGCGGGCCGCTCCGAACTGCAGCAGCACCCACTCCGGGGTGCCGGTGGACCACACCGCGAGCCGGTCGCCGGGGTCGAGGATCCCGGCGATCGCCCCGGCCACCGCGCTCGCCGCCGCGTCGAGCTCGGCGTAGGTCCAGCTGCGGCCGTCCGGCCCGTACAGCAGCGCGACCTGGTCACCGCTGTCGGCGGCGGCCTCGGCCAGCAGATCACCCAGCGTCAGCTCCCACAGCTGCACCGAGGTGTCCGGCGGCCGGTACGCGGTGTTCGAGCCGACGACCCCCGTCACCGGTCGAGGAACGCTTCGAGGCGGCGGTGGAAGTCCCGGATGTTGCGCTCCTGGTACTGGGCCATGGTCAGCTCGTTCATGGTGTCGTTGTGCATGCCGCGCTGGACCTTGGGCAGGTTGACCATGTCCTGGTCGTACACCGGACCCAGACCACCGAGCTCGGCGCAGTTCGCCCACGGCTCGTCGCTGGGCAGCACCGTGCACGGCACGTCCCGGGGTACCGGGACACCGTCGGGCAGCGGAGCCATGATCATCACGTCGAACCAGCACCAGTCCGGGCTCTCGGCCGGCCGGTAGCGGTAGACCAGCGGGAACGAGAACCCGCCCCACGGGATCAGGTTCGGGAACATCTGGTACTGGATCGCGTCGAGGACCTCGGCGTCGGCCTTGTCGGAGAAGTCCAGCCCCAGCCGCTCCTTCATCGAGGCCCGCATGAACCCGGCCAGGGTGTTGCGGGCGGTGGCGCCCTCGGGGATCCGCGGCGCCTCCACCTTCACGTCGGCTTCCCGGGCCACGTCGGCGACCAGGTCCTCGATCATCGAGTCGACGGTGTCCTGGGCGGTGTAGGAGTCCTCCAGGTGCGGGCTGGCCACCCCCATCGAGGTGATCATCCGGGAGTGCATGCCGTCGAAGATGTCGTACTGGGAGTTGCAGTCGCCGGCGTAGCCGACCATCTGGGCGTGGGTGCGGAAGACGTGGTAGTCCTCCATGAAGGCCTCCATGGCGACCTTCCAGTTGCACGGGATCCGCTTGACCACGTGCACGGCCTTGTACCGGTTCTCCAGCGGCCACAGCTCAAAATGCCGCTGCAGGGTCGGCCCCACGAAGTCCAGCAGCGGCTCGCAGTCCGGGTCGAGGTTGACGAACACGAACCCCTGCCAGGTGTCGACCTTCACCTCGGGCAGCGCGAACTCACCGTCGCTGACCTTGGGGAAGTCCCAGCGGCAGGGGACCCGCTTGAGCGATCCGTCGAGCTTCCAGGTCCAGCCGTGGAAGGTGCACTGGAACTCGGAGTTGCTGCCGGCACCCTCGATCAGCGCGGTGCCCCGGTGCAGGCAGGTGTTGCGCAGCGCCTTGATCGACCCGTCGTCCTGCCGGACGATGATCAGGGTCTGGCCGACGATGGTGTACTCGGTGTAGTCACCGGGCTGGGGGATGTCGTTCTCCCGGCACGCCATCTGCCAGGACTTCTTCCACAGCTTGTCGATCTCCCGCTGCTGCCACTCCACGCTGGTGTAGTGCGCGCTGGGGATCGGCTCGAGCGGCGGGTCCTCGCCGGCCTGCTCGAACAGCGCGTCGGGGGTCCGGGGGTCCTCCTTGAGGTACTCCTCGACGGTCCTCATCGACTCCCGGATCTCCGGGCTCACGGTCATCTCTGGACTCCTAGATCGTGGTGGGTGCGGTACGCCGAGCGTTGCTCACGCCGGTGTGTAGCGCAGTGGCAGGGCGACGGGGCCGTAGGTCAGACCGCCGGTCCGCTTGATGTCGGGCGCGTCGAGCTCCAGGTCCTGGAAGCGGTCCAGGATCTCCTCGATGGTGATGCGCAGCTCGAGGCGGGCCAGGTGGGTGCCCAGGCAGTGGTGCGGCCCGGCGCCGAAGGTCAGGTGGTTCGGGGTGGTGTCCTTGAAGCGGTCGAGCTTGATCTCGTCGGGGTCGTCGAACATCTCCGCGTCCCGGTTGCCCGAGGCGTAGTGCACGACAACCCGGTCGCCCTCGGGGATGACCTGCCCACCGATCTCCACCTCTCGGGTGGTGTGGCGGCCCAGGCACGGCGCGGGCGCCTCGAACCGGAGGAACTCGTCGACCGCCGCAGGGATCCTGCTGCGGTCGTCCAGCAACTGCTGGCGCAGGTCCTTGCGGGTGGCCAGGTGGTAGATCATGTTGCCGATGCCGTTGGTGGTGGTGTCGGTGCCGCCGGTGACCAGGTTGACCAGCACCATCATCCGCTGGGCGTCGTCGAGCTCGCGGGCCTCGGTCTCGCCGCCGAGCAGCGTGTCCAGCACGTCACCGCGTGGGGAGCCGGCCCGGCGGTCGTTGATCAGCTTCATGGTCCAGTTGAAGAACGCCATCAGGACCTCGGCCGACTCGTGCGGGGCGGCCATGAAAGCCTTGAGCCACTCCATGACCTGCTCGGCGTCGTCGGCGGGCACCCCCAGCGCGACCTTGAAGAAGGCGATCGCCGGGAACCGCTCGGCGTAGTCGGCCACCAGCTCGCACGATCCCTTGGCCGCCAGCGGCTCGAGCAGCTCGACCGCGACGGCGCGGACGTCGTCCTCCCAGCTCGCCACCACCTTCGGGGTGAAGTGCCGGTCGAGCAGCCGGCGCAGCTGGCGGTGGTACGGCGGGTCGACCTCGATCGGGATCATCTTGACGTCGCCCACCCAGTCCAGCGGGATGGCCGCCGCGCCCCGGGAGTTGGTGAACGTCTTCCAGTCCCGGGTGGCGTCCCAGATGTCCTTGTACCTGGTCAGCGTCCAGTAGCCGCCGTAGTCCTCGCTGTGCGGCACCGGGCAGGTGTTGCGCATCGCGGCCAGGAACTCGTAGAGCTGGGCGGCGGTGTCGGCCGACAGCGGGTCGAAGGACTTCAGGTCGAGTTCCACGCATTACCTCCGGTGCTGGGGGTCGGGCCGGACACTGCTCTTCGATGAAGCGTCACTCGCCGATGAACCGTCACCGGCCGATGAACCGTCACCGGTCGCCGGCTCGCGGCTCGCCAGGTGGCCGGCGGCGATGAAGCCGAAGATCGACGCGGATCCGACGCCGCAGCCGCTGGCCGGGTACACCCGTCCCATCGCCGACGCGGCGCTCGACCCGACGGCGTACAGGCCGTCGATGGAGGTGCCGTCCTCGCGCAGGACCCGGGCGTGCTCGTCGGTGACCAGGCCGCCGACGGTGCCGACGTCTCCGGGATACACGGCCAGGGCGTAGAAGGGCGCCTTCTCCAGCGGCCCGAGGCACGGGTTGGGCCCGATCCGGGGGTCGGAGAAGACGCGGTCGTGATGGCTGTCGCCGCGCCCGAAGTCGTCGTCGTGGCCGGCGGAAGCCATGTCGTTGAACCGGGCGACGGTCGCCGAGAGCCCGTCGGGATCGATGTCGCACAGGCGTGCGAGCTCCGCCAGGCTGGGCGCCTTCTTGAGGTAGCCGCTACTCAGCCACGAACGCGGGGTGACACCCGCCGGGGCGGCACCCAGCGGGTAGCGGCGGCGGTGGCGCGCATCGAAGACCAGCCACGACGGGATCGCGGGCACCGTCTCGTTGCGCTCGAACATCTTCTGCCCGACGGCCATGTACGAGGTGGCCTCGTTGACGAACCGGGCACCGGAGGCGTCCACCATGATCGAACCGGGCAGCGAGCGCTCCCAGAGGTGCGGGATGGCGACCCCGTCGGGCGGTATCGACATCGGGGTCCAGATCGCCTCGTCGAGCAGCGCGGTGGCGGCCCCGTGCGCGGCGGCGGCGCTGATCAGGTCACCGGTGTCCTCGTTGATGACCGCCGTCCATCTCGCCCTGGACGCCTCGCGGTGCTTGCGGCGCAGCGTGTCGTCGCGGGCGTAGCCTCCGGCGGCGATCAAGACCCCGTGGGTCGCCAGTACCCGCGTGCCGCCGTCCCGGTCCACGACGACGCCGGTCGCGCGGCCGCCGGTGAACAGCAGGTCGGTGACCGCGCAGGCCCGCCAGATCTCGATGCCGCGCCCGTGCACCGCGCGCAGCAGCCGGGCCGCGATCGCCTGGCCCATCCCGACCAGGTGGCGCCCGGTGACCGCCGCGCCGACCGTCCGCCCGACCACCCGCGCGGCGACCTTCGCCGCCGCCGGCGTCCGGGTTGCGATGGTCATCGGCGGGGCCTCGGCCAGCGTCCGCAGCACGATCTTCTGCGAGATACCGCCCTTCTGCGGGCGGAACCACCGCTCCAGCTCACCCAGTTCGCGGGTGTCGAAGATGTCGGCGTGCAGCGTGCGGCCCCGGGTGTGCCCGCCCGGCGCCTCCGGGTAGTAGTCGCAGTTCCCGTCGGCGTAGACGAACGGAATGCCCATACGTTGCAGGAACTCGACGCACCCGCGCGCCTGCTCGACGTAGGCCCGCTTGCGCGCGGTCGACGTGCAGGGCCCCTCGTCACCGACGACGGCCTCCAGGTAGCGCAGCGCCTCCTCCGGGGAGTCCCCGACACCGAGCCCGCGCATCACGGGGTTGTCGGGCGCCCAGAACGCTCCGCCCGACCACGCCGACGTGCCGCCGAGGTACTCGCTCTTCTCGATGACCAGGGGCGTCAGGCCGAGATCGTGCGCGCGCAGGGCGGCCGTCAGACCACCGACACCTGCACCGATGATGACGACGTCGACGGTACGGTGCGCCTGCATGATCTGGACTATAAGCAACCACTTACCACTTGTCTAGAGATCTCGATCAGTCACAAGTAGCTACTGCTAAATGTCCGCTACTCATCTCTATTCGCTGATTTCTGACTTGTTATAAGTGTTTGCTCACTGTAGTCTCGGCGCCAAGCCGTTGACCGTGGGAGAAGGTGCTCTTCGTGAAGTTCGGGTTGGCATTCGAGCTGTCGGTACCGAGACCGTTCACCGGGACCGCCGAGCAGGACGTCTACCGCCGGAGCCTGGAACAGGCCAGGCTCGGCGACCAGCTGGGCTTCGACCAGGCCTGGGTCGTGGAGCACCACTTCATGGAGGAGTACTCGCACTCCTCGGGTCCGGACCTGTTCCTCGCCGCGATCGCCGCGCTGACCGAGCGGATCCGGGTGTGCCACGGGATCGTGGTGTGCGTCCCGGAGATCAACCCGGTGATCCGGGTGGCCGAGCGGGCCGCGGTGCTCGACGTGCTCTCCGGCGGGCGCCTGGAGTTCGGCACCGGGCGGTCGGCCACCTGGACCGAGCTGGGCGGGTTCGGGGTCGACCCGGAGGAGACCAAGAAGACCTGGGACGAGTACGTCCGGGTGCTGCCCAAGATGTGGACCCAGGAGCGGTTCTCCTATCAGGGTCGCAGCTTCAGCATGCCGGAGCGGTCGATCCTGCCCAAGCCGGTGCAGAAACCGCACCCGCCGATGTGGGTGGCGGTCACCGCGCCGGGCACCGAGCTCGATGCCGCCGACCGTGGCCTGGGCAGCTACGGGGTGAGCCTGTCCTCCACCCTGTCCGACCAGGAGAAGCGGATCGCGGAGTACCGCCGCCGCATCCAGCTGTGCGACCCGGTGGGCGAGTTCGTCAACGAGCAGGTCAACACCGTCAACTTCCTCTACTGCCACGAGGACGAGGAGACCGCGCTGTCCACCGGCCAGCAGCTGGTCACCGGGTTCTCCTCGGCCGCCGCGCAGGTGCTCGACATCCGCGACTCCTACCCCACCGCGGCCTACCGGGCCCCGGGGCTGCTGTCCTCGATCCGCCAGGACATCGGCGCCCCGACCGAGGGCAAACGCCGCCCCGAGGCCCTGTGTTACGGCACCCCCGACCAGATCGAGCAGTCGCTGCGCCGGTGGGAGTCCGTCGGCGTCGACCGGGTCGTGTTCATGGTCAACTACCTAGAGGTGATCGAGCAGGGCGCGGTGCTGGACAGCATGAAGCTGTTCGCCCGTGAGGTGATGCCCCGCTTCGGGGTGAAGGGCTTCGAGCTCGCCGAGCCGCCGACGAACGGGTCGGCAGTCAACGGGTCCCGGCTGGTGGAGACAGTGTCATGAGCGAGCGCCAGCGAGCGAATCATGGGCACAGCGCATCCGCGAAGCACTCGACCGAGCGAAGCGAGGTCGTGGGATGAGCACGACGCATCTGGTCGGTACCCGGGACGTGACGGCTGAGTCCGGGTTCGCCGTCGTCGAGGACCTGGGCACGCAGCCGTGGGCGCTGGGTGAGATCGACGTCGTGCACGTCAACTACGAGATCTCCCAGACCGGCATGCACACCACCATCCCGCCGGCGCTGCACCCGAGCATCCCGCCGCACCTGTCATGGCTGGTCTACCGGGTCACGACGAGCGACTTCGGCCCGTTCACGCTGGTCCAGACCCGGGTCGGCTGCCGCATCGGGATCAAACCCCGGGGCCTGCTCGTGTCGGCCGTCTGCGACAACCCGCGCGCGGCCGAGGCGCTGCGGTCGCGCTGGGGTTTCCGGGTCGCACTCGGGGACGTGCTGTTCCGCCCGCGCAACGACCGGATCGAGGTCGAGGTGTCGGTCGACGGTCGGGAGATCCTGGCGCTCGACATCATCGACCCCCGCCTGCTGGCCGGGGCCGGCGTCCCCATCGCGCCTGGCCTGAACCTGGCCGACACCCCCGAGGGCCGGCAGTTGCTGCAGGTCGACCCCGAGTACGTGATCTCCCATGCCGACCGGGGACGGCCGCTGATCCGCTCCTTCGACGCCGCCGCCTGGGGTGACGCCGACATCGTGCCTACCTGGCCCATCTCCGGCTCGCACCTGCGCGCCGAGGTCACGCTGCCCCGGCTGCGCTACCTCACCGACCCGACGGACCCGACCGGGCGCACCGTGAAGCTCCCGCAGCCGGATGCGGCCGCGTCACCTGCCCGATGACGTCGTACAAGGCGCTGCGCTGGGACCTGGATGACGACGGGATCCTGACGGTCACCATCGACCGCCCGGAGAAGCTCAACGCGGTCGACACCGCCGCGATGAACGAGCTCACCCACGTGTTCACCCGGGCCGACCGTGACGACCGGGTCCGGGTGGTGATCGTGACCGGGGCCGGCCGGGCGTTCTGCGCCGGCGGTGACCTGTCCTCGGGCACGAGGACGTTCGACGCGGTGTCCGAGGGACGGGCCTCGGACGCAGGAGACCACGTCGAGACCGGCGGGCCGCTGGCCATGAGCGTGTTCCGCAACCGCAAGCCGTTCATCGCCGCCCTCAACGGCGCGGCGGTCGGTGTGGGCCTGACGATGATCCTGCCGATGGACGTCCGCATCGCCGTGCCCGGCGCGAAGCTGGCCATGTCGTTCGTACGGCGGGGCATCGTGCCCGACGCCTGCGCCACCTGGTTCCTGCCCCGCCTGGTCGGGCTGTCCACCGCGCTGGACTGGGCGGGCACCGGCCGCACCTTCAGCACCGACGAGGGCAGGAGGGCCGGATTGATCGACGAGCTCGTCCCGGTCGAGCAGCTGCTGGACCGGGCCCGGGAACGCGCGCGGGAGTACCTGACCGCCGCCCCCGTCGCGGTGGCCATGACCCGGCAGATGGTGCTGCGGATGGCCGCGGCCGAGCATCCGCTGGACGCCTACGCCGTGGAGTCACCGGCCATCTTCGAGCTCGGCCGCTCCGAGGACGCCAAGGAGGGCGTGGCCGCTTTCCTGGACAAGCGCCCGCCGCGTTTTCCCGGCCGGGTCAGCGCCGACATGCCGGGCGTGTACCCGTGGTGGTCGCGCCCGGAGCAGCTGGCCGACCCCGGGCCGCTCGAGCCGTTCCCCCGCGGCGACCGCTGATCACCCAAGACCGACTCGACGAGGAGCTGACCCGTGCGCGTTTCGGAGTACGGCCTGGACGGCTACGACGACATCCAGGCGCAGGCCCGGGCGGTCGTGGAGTCGCTGGCCCCGCGCGACCGCGAGCCCCGGGCCGGCGAGGGCCTGACCGACACGCAGGTCAAGGCGTTCCGGGCCAGCGGTCTGTCCCGCCACGCGGTGCCGGGCCGGTTCGGTGGAATCACGGAGACGGTCGACCCGGTGGCGGTGTGTGTGATCCGCGAGGAGCTGATGTACGGCTCGTCGCCGCTGGACGCGATGTTCGCCCTGCAGGGCATCGGCAGCTACGCGCTCACCCTGGGCGGTGACCCCGAGCTCCAGCGGTACTGGCTACCCCGGATCGCCTCCGGCGAGGCGCTGGCCGCGATGGCCCTGACCGAGCCGGGCGCCGGCTCCGACCTCAAGGCCGCGACCACCACCATCCGGGTCGAGGGCGACGAGCTGAGGATCGACGGACTCAAGTCGTTCATCTCGCACGCCGAGGTCGCCGACGTGATCACGGTGTTCGGCAAGGAGGAGGGCGGCTGGTCGCTGGTGGCCGTGCCCGCCGACACCCCCGGGCTGTCCATCCGCCCCGGCCCGTCGCTGATCGCCCCACACGACGTGGCCGACGTGGTCCTCGACGGGGTGCGGGTGCCGGTCAGCCACCGGATCGGCGCGCCGGGCAAGGCATTCGACCTGGTGCTGGCCACCCTGACGGTGTTCCGGGCATCGGTCGCCGGGTCGGCGGTGGGGCTCGCGCAGGCCGCGCTCGACGAGGCCGTGCGGCACTGCCGCGACCGCGAGCAGTTCGGGCGGCCGCTCTACAAGCTGGGGCCGGTGGCCGGGCTGCTCGCCGACAGCGGCTCCGACGTCGAGATGTCCCGGCTGCTGGCCTACCGCGCGGCGACCAGGGCCCGGGAGGCGGCTGAGAGCGGTGACGGTGCGCGGGCCGCCGAGTCGCTGGACTACTCCTCGATGGCCAAGCTGGCCGCCACCGAGGCCGCCTGCCGGGTGGTGGACCGCTGCGTGCAGGCGATGGGCCGCTTCGGGCTGGTCGCCGACAGCCGCATCGGGCAGATCTACCTGCTGCAACGACCCCTGAGGATCTACGAGGGGGCCAGCGAGGTGCTGCGGCTGGGCGTCGCCCGCTACCTCACCGCGCAGTTGCCGGATGCGTCAGGACCGGATGCGTCAGGACCGGACTAGGTGCCGCACCCGGGCGGCCTGCCGGGTGAGGTGGTCGCGCTCGGGCACGCTGGTGGCGGCGTGGGAGGCCTCCACGTACAGCGCGGCGGCCCGCTCGAGGTCACCGGCGCGTTCGCGCAGGTACGCCTCCACCGCCGCGTACCTGGGCACGTCGGGCTCCACCTCGGCCAGCGCCGCCAGACCGGCCCCCGGTCCGTCGGCCTCGCCGACCGCCACCGCCCGGTTGAGCCGCACCACCGGGCTGGCGGTGATGCGCAGCAGCTCGTCGTACCACTCCACGATCTGCACCCAGTCGGTCTCGGCGGCGGTCGGCGCGTCGGCGTGCAGGGCGGCGATGGCCGCCTGAGCCTGGTACTCACCCAGCCGGTCGAGGGCCAGGGCCGTCTGCAGGATCTCCACGCCCTCGGTGATCAGGCCGGTGTCCCAGCGGGACCGGTCCTGCTCGGCGAGCGGCACCAGCCGGCCTCCCGGGCCGGTGCGCGACGCGCGGCGGGCCTGGTGCAGCAGCATGAGCGCGAGCAGGCCGGCGACCTCGGGGTGGGATGCGCCGCCCGCGGACCGCTCGGTGAGGGTCACGAGCTCGCGGGTGAGGCGGATCGCCTCGGCCGCCAGGTCGAGGTCCCCGCTGTACCCCTCGTTGAAGACCAGGTAGAGCACCCGCAGCACGGTGCCCAGGTCTCCCGGCTGGTCGAGCGGGAGACCGGCGATCCGCCGCTTGGCCCGGCTGATCCGCTGCGCCATCGTCGCCTCGGGGACGAGGTAGGCCGCGGCGATCTGCCGGGTGGTCAGGCCACCGACCGCGCGCAAGGTCAGGGCGACCGCCGAGGCCGGCGCCAGGCTGGGGTGAGCGCACAGGAAGTACAGCCGCAGCGTGTCGTCCGAATCCGGCGCCGGACCGGCCGGCGGCTCGATCTCCACCGCGAGCTCCCGCCCCCGCCGCGAGGCCTCGGCCCGCGTGGCGTCGACGAACTTGCGCCACGCCACCGTCACGAGCCAGGCCTTCGGGTCGCGGGGAGGCTCGTCCGGCCAGGCCTCCAGCGCCCGGATCAGGGCCTCCTGCACGGCGTCCTCGGCCGACGCGAAATCCGCTCCGCGCCGGACGAGGACACCGATCACCGCGGGCACGAGCTCCCGCAGCAGCGAGGGGTCCACAGCGAGGGACCTACTCCGAGAACGCTGGCGGCGGGGCCAGGAACGGCCGGACCTCGAGCCACTCGTAGATCGGGTCACCCCCGGGTCCGGGTGCGGCCGACAGCTCCCCGGCCAGCTCGACCGCACGGTCCCAGGACTCCACGTCGATGATCATCCACCCGGCGATGAGGTCCTTGGTCTCGGCGAAGGGGCCGTCGGTGACCGGCGGGCGACCCTCACCGTCGTAACGCACGAACGCCCCCTCCGGGGTCAGCGCCTGCCCGTCGACGAACTCCCCCGTCCCCTCCAGGCGGGCGGCGAAGTCGTGCATGTACTGGATGTGCGCGTCGACCTCCTCCGGCGTCCACTGGTCCATCGGCGCGAACTCGACGGCGGGCTTCGGGCCACCCCGGTAGTGCTTCAGCAGCAGGTACTTCATGGCTGTCTCCTTCTCCGTCGGGCCGCCCATGGTCGATGGCGAGCCGCTCGTGCCCCTGGGACGGAGCCGTCGACCCATTCTCGACACCCGAGGCGAAGGAATTTCCGACCGGCCGCCCGTCCGCGGACCGACCGGCCGCCCGTCAGCGGGCCGTCAGGGCTCTGGCCAGCATCGACGCCGCCCGGTCGCCGGTGGCGATCGCGGAGTTGGTGGACGACGCGGCCAGCCAGTCACCGGCGAACTGCACCCGGCTGCGCGGACCGGTGTCGGCGTGGAAGCGCGCGAGCGATGCGTACCGCCCGGGCGGGGTGAACAGCAACGCGTGCCGCCAGCGCTGGACGTGCGCGAACCGGATCGTCGGCTCTATCCCGGGGAACATGCTCGTGAAACCGGGCAGCGCCGCCTCGACCAGCTGCTCGTCGGTGTCGTCCCAGTGCTCCACGCCCCAGTGATGACGCCAGAACGTGCTGATCAGACCGGCTCCGGCCGGTGCCCGCCCCGGGGCCTTGTTGTGGTCGAGGATCGCCAGGTGCATGGCGGGGTCCTCCTGGCGCGGCCGGCAGACGAACGCGCTGGGCTCGGGCGGAGCGGCATCCAGGGCGAAATGCACACCGATCCCGACCGAGTAGTCGACCGCGGTGACGATCTCCTTCTGAACTGTGCTCAGCTGCGGGTACACCGCCGGGATGTCGTGGGCCTGCACGGCGACCACGCAGCCGGACGCGGTCTCGACGTGCTCGGTCTCCCCGGGGCGGCTCCAGCTGACGGTCACGTGGGAGTCGTGTTCCTCGACGGCGGTGACCCGGGCGCCCGTCCGCACCGTCAGCCCGCGGGCCACCCCCTCGGGCAGGAACCGGACGCCGTGCGGGGAGTTGAAGAACCTGCTGCCGAACACGTTGCGGGCATAGGCGAGCAGGTCGACCGACGACATGTCCTCCGGCCCGACCAGCGCCATCGCCGCGCACAGCGGATCGACCAGGCACTCGAGCAGCTCGGGGCTGCGCACTCGGCGGTCCACGTACTCGCGCACGGTCTCGCCGTCGAATGCCGCCGCCTGCGCCGGGTCCGACCAGGACAGCCGCTTGCCCGCGCGCAGCACGTCGATCACGATCGGCAGCACCCGGGCCTTGGCCTTCGCCGACAGCAGGCGGGTACGGGCGAGCTCGGGCAGCGAGTGGTTGTGGAACCGGTGCACGGTGCCGTCGCGCAGGAACCCGGTGAGATCGGACGCGGGCACCGTCCGGTCCCGCAAGCCCGCGTCGTCGATGAGGGCGGCCATCGAGCGGTAGCTGGACATCAGGATCGAGGCGCCCACGTCGATCACGTAGCCGTCACGTTCGAGGGTCAGCATCCGCCCGCCCGGCTGCTCGGCCGCCTCGAGGACCAGCACCTCGAAGCCCGCACGCTGCAGGCGGAAGGCCGCGGTCAGGCCCGCGATTCCACCGCCGACGACCACGATCCGTTCAGTCACGTGCGCTCCCCTCCGCCGCCCCACCGCCCGCGCCCTACCCGCCGCCGCACCGCCCGCGCCCTACCCGCCGCCGCACACCCCCTTCGGATGCCGCACACGTGCTGCAGCGCGTGTGCGGCACCCAGAACGGGTGTGCCGTGCAGGCAAACCTATTGATGAGCAGGTGCTTATCGCAATGGATCGGAAAGCGGCCATCCGGGCAGTTCTATAAGCGCCCGCTCACTGCTAGCCTCCGAGGATTCGGCGGTGGCCGTCTGACCGGCAGAGGAGCGGGACCGATGAACTCATTCCTCGAGACCCTGGGCTTCGACACGGGCAGCCCGGCCGGCATCTTCGTCTTCTGCTGCGTCTTCACCTTCGTGGTGGTCACCGTGATCTGGCTGATCGGCCTGTTCCAGCCGACCCACTCCATGATGGACGCCTGGTACGGCTTCGCCTACGCGGTCCCGGCCTGGTTCGCCTTCTACCTGGGCACCGGGGCGCACTCGCAGGTCGCGGCGCTGTTGCTGCTGATGGTGACCCTGCACGGCGGCCGGCTGGGCTACTACCTGTGTGCGCGCTGGCGGCGGTTCACCAAGACCCTGGGCGGGGACCCCCGCTACATCGGTTTCGCCGAGCAGTTCTCCCCCGGTTACTGGTGGAAGAGCTTCTTCCGGGTGATGGAACCGCAGGCCGTCCTGATCGTGGTCGCCGGCTGCCCCGCGGTGTGGGGGATCCTGGCCGCGCGCGACTCGACCGAGCAGCCCGGTCCGCTGAGCGCGCTCGGGTTCCTGGTGTTCGGGGTCGGGCTGTACTTCGAGACCGCCGCCGACGCCCAGCTTCAGGCGTTCCTGGCCGACAAGCCGCACAACCGGGGCCGGTACCTCAACACCGGGGTCTGGACCCACAGCCGCCACCCCAACTACTTCGGCACCACCACGGTCTGGTGGGGCATCTGGCTGGTCGCCGTCGACGGCGACACCTCCGCGTGGTGGACGGTGATCGGGCCGGTCGTCAACACGCTGCTGCTCACGGTGATCGCCGGGGCGCGGTTCCAGGACTCCATCATGGGCACCCGGCCGGAGTATCGGAAGCTGATGGCCCGGACCCGCGCGTTCCTCCCGCTTCCGGTGTCGGCGCCCACCGGCGCGGTCACCGGTGGGCAGGACGCGAACGAGCCGGATCCGGCCGGCGAGCGGCTCAGACGCGAGTGAGCTCGGCCTCCGCCGTCTGGGCCGGGGTGGCCACGGTGACGCTCACCGGTATCGCGCTCATCCGGGGCTGGCCGGAGTAGCGGTCGAACTCGTCGTCCGCCGCGGACAGCCGGGCGGTGCTGGACCCGAAGCGCCACGGATCGTCCTCCACCGGCGACGCGGAGCCGTAGGCGTGGCTCATCGACACCACCCCCGGGCGTACCGAGTCGTCGATGCTGACGACGGCCGTCACCGCCGCCCTCGCCGAGGTGATCCGGACCAGGTCGTCGTCACCCACACCCAGCCCGGCGGCGTCCTCAGGGTTCAGGAAGGCCGGGTTGTGACGGCGCCCGCCGCGGACCGCCATCGCGTTGTACGACGAGTTGGCGGTGTGCATCTCCCGCCGGGAGACCAGCAGCATCCGGCTCCCGCCGGACCCCTCGTCACCATCCCGAGCCTCACCATCCCGAGCCTCACCATCCCGAGCCTCACCATCCCGAGCCTCGTCGCTAGCGAGCCCGGCGGCCAGCGCATCCAGGTCCCCCATCATCTCGGGGTTCCCCACGTCCAGGCGGGCCTCGGAGTCCGGGTCGCCCGGCGCGACGACGATCCGGGGCTCGGCGGCGGCCTCCCCCTCGACGCCGTCGGGACTGCGGCGGACCACCTCCAGCGGGATCCGGGAGCCGGCGCAGACGATGTCGAGCATCTCCTCCTCGGTCGGCGGTGTCGTCATGTCCACCGGGACCGGGTCGACCATTCCCAGCGGGTGCGGTATCTCCAGCGACAACCCCATGCGCTGCGCGAGCCCGTAGAAGAACTCCCACTCGCTGAGCAGGTCGCTGCCCTCCGGCGTGTCGAGCACGGCCGCCCCGTAGTCCGCGTACGGGACCGCCGGACCGATGCCGAGGACCTGCAGGAAGTCCAGCAGGTGGGTGACGTGCGGGGTCTCCAGTGGCATCCGCGGGGCGATCACGTAATCGGCGTACTGCGCGGTCTGGGACATGAACGGGTCGATCTGCACGAGCAGGTTGAGCGACCTCATCGCCTCCACCGTCCGGATCTGGTCCGGCCACGCCGCGACCGGATTGCCTCCGACGCTGAACAGGGCCCGGACCTGGCCCTCGCCCTCCATGAGGATCTCGTCCGCGAGCGCGGAGACCGGCAGCCCCGCCGGGCAGCTGGTCAACCCGCGCACCCGCAGCTTCTCGCCGAACCCCTTCGCCGGGGACGGCGCCATCGCCTGCGCGGCGGCCGGCAGCGCCGGGTAGAGCGACAGCGGGTCGGGCACCTCGTCGCCGGCGCGGTGCCAGTGCCCGCACAGCGTCGCCAGGGTGAGGATCATGTACTCCAGCAGCGACCCGGACTGCGACATGTTCGGGCCCGTCCCGGCATCGGTGAACCCGCGGCGGGCGCCGCCGTACATGCGGGCGGCGCGCACGATGTCGTCCGGCTCGAGGCCCGCGTGCCGGCCCACGGCCTCCGGGCTGAAGGCCGAGACGGCGCGGCGCAATGCCTCGACACCCGTCGAGTTCGCCGTCAGGAAGTCGTCGTCGGTGAGGCCCTCGGCGAGGATCACCTTCATCATCGCCGCCAGCACCGCGACGTCGTGGCCCGGCCTGGCCTGCAGGAACAGCGTCGCGCGGCGGGCGGTCTCGGTGCGACGGGGATCGATGACGATGAGCTCGGCACCGCTGTCCATCTTCTCGTTGAGCCACTTGCCCGGGTTGCCCGAGGGCAGACCCAGCATGCTCACCAGCGGGTTCGCACCGATCAGCATCAGCACGTCGGCCTCGTTGGGGGTGTGCCGGGGCGCGAGCCACATCCCGTGCAGCGCCCGCGCGACGGTCTTGCCCGGCTGGTCGATGGTGACCGAGTCGAACACCATCGGCGATTCGATGGCGTTCATGAACCCCTTGATCAGCGGCATCGACGAACCGGCGGCCTGGAAGGCGGCGGTACCGAAGTAGATCGACACCGCCCGCGGTCCGAGCTCGGCGACCATGGTCTGCAGGCGCTCGGCGATCTCGTCCATCGCCAGGGCGCTGGAGATCGGCGCGAACGAGCCGTCGGGTCGCCGCTTGCGGGACTGCAGCAACCTCTCGGGCGAGTAGTGGTAGGCCAGCTGCCTGCGCCCCTTGCCGCAGCTGAACCCGTCGAAGTGCCGGTTGTTCTTGTTTCCGGTGATCCGCACCGCGCGGCCGTCGGCGACCTCGACCTCGATCGGGCAGCAGTTGTGGCACACCTGGCAGACGGTCTTGTGGATCCCGGTGGTTCCGGTCGTTCCGGTCACGGGCTGCTCCTCGTGGTGGTGCTCGGCCAGGCGCTTTCAGCCTCCGACACCTCCGGCCACACGGTCGGCCTCCCTGCCAACCGTTTGGCAGTTGAGTGTACGACCGATCCGGGAGTTTGTGTAGCCGTAGTCAAGTTAGCCGTGGTCAAGTCAGACGTGGTCGTCCTGGGATCGCGGCCCCGAAGAGGGAGTCTCCAAAAAAAGCAGGGGAGCCGTCGACCTCGGCCGGAAGGCCGCGCCGACGACTCCCCTGCCGTGAGGTGTCGCTGGAGGTACGGAGCTACTTGCCCCCGGGGGCCGTCGCCGCGCGTGCGGGGCGGG